>QWCW01000021.1_pt1 | contig 71299 bp, 61 predicted proteins | sample 1972691 | NCBI WGS metagenome assembly QWCW01 (sample SAMN09866698, study PRJNA288562) | Human oral metagenome isolate pre2_saliva, whole genome shotgun sequencing... | reverse complement strand
GTATCAACCTGACAACATCTGTTTGGCAACGCAAAGTGTAATTGTTAAATAAATAGTTAAAATAAGAAATATTGGAGGTTTTTGACATAGAAAGCATAGGGGAATAGTAACATAGTTTTAGACAGAAGAAGACTCAAGAACTTCGAAGTCCTTGCAACTCATTTTCCCTCCATTACTTCGCTATGTCTTGTGGTACTTTCATTCGAAGTAAGGGAGGGTTATTCTTATTCATAATGCATTGACTTGGCAGGATGTATATGACTGATGAGATAACTTGGAGCTATCAGAACAATAATACAAATTAATAAGGTCGCAAGGTTGAGTGCTATGATAAGTGGAATGTTAATCTCTACAGGAACAACACTCACATAATAAGTTTGTGGGTCAAGTGTTATTAATCCTAACCATTTTTGTAATAAGATGCAACCTAAGCCAATGATGTTTCCAAAGAGTAATCCTCTACCAATGATAAAGGTTGAGAACCATAAGAAGATGTGGCGTATCTGACGATTGCGTGAGCCAAGCGCTTTGAGAATACCAATCATTTGGGTATGCTCAAGAATAATAATCAGTAAGCCAGAGATCATCGTTACACCAGCAACAGCGGTCATAAGTGCTAGGATAATCCAAACATTCATATCCATTAGATCGAGCCATGAGAAAATCTGTGGGTTCATCTCGGTTATATTCTCGGCAGAGTAGGTCTCACCATAATGATCCACAGTGTTCTTCACCTTATTTAATATCCGCATTGTGATGAGATTGAGCTGTGAGAAGTCATTGACTTGCAATTCAGCCCCGCTATATTGATCGGGCTCCCATCCATTGAGCTTGTTGATGGTGTATAAATCAGTGAAGCAAATCTGTGAATCGAATTGCTTCATGTTAGTAGCATAAATACCTGTAATGGTGAACTTACGGGTTCGAACTCCTTGCTTGTTAATAAAGTAAGCGAAGAGGCGTTGCCCCACTTTAAGATTTAGTTTATCTGCGATGGTCTTTGAGATAACAATCTTTTGGTGGCTTTCAGAATCAGAAAACTTAGGAAGAGTCCCTTCTATCATATTTGAATGAATGAAGGTTGAATCGAACTCAGGACCAACACCTTTTAATAATACGCCCAAGAAATCATCGTTTGTCTTTAAGATTCCCTGTGTGTAAGCATAACGTTGTACATGCTTTATACCAGGTGTACTCTTTAGAGCTCTGATTAAAGAATCATTGATTTGGATGGGGTATTGCTCGGAACCTTGTAAGGTAAGGAAGTCTGCTACAGTTATATCACTTCCGAAGCCGATAACCTTATCACGGATAGAGTGCTTAAAGCCGAGAACGACACTGATAGAGATAATCATTACAGCTAAGCCTATTGCCACTCCAATGGTGGCAATACGGATAGCAGGCTTAGAAACCTTTCTGGTCTTGTCGCCTCCATTATAAATCTTTCGAGCAATAAAAAGTGGGTAGTTCATAAGTTCTGTCCATGATGTTCATGGACTATAATTTTAGAATTATAAACTTGAGTTTTGATTTTATTCTTCCTTTACGCGTCCTGGGTATGCCTCTAGTGCCTTTTGTAGGATAAACAAAGCACGTTGTAAGTCTTCTCGTTTAAGTACGTATGCAATGCGAACTTGATTACGACCAGCACCAGGGGTTGTATAGAAACCACTAGCAGGAGCCATCATGACTGTTTCGCCTTCATAGCTGAACTCTTCCAAGCACCAACGACAGAATTTATCAGAATCATCAACAGGCAACTTTGCTACAGTATAGAAAGCTCCCATAGGGATAGGGGAGTAAACTCCAGGTATACGATTTAAACCATCAATAAGACATTTACGCCGTTCGACATACTCATCATATACATCACGATAATATGATTGTGGAGCATCAAGACTTGCCTCTGCAACGATTTGACCAATAAGTGGTGGAGACAAACGTGCCTGGCAGAACTTCATGACGGCTTTGCGTATCTCTTCATTCTTGGTTATCAGAGCTCCAATACGTATTCCGCATTCGCTGTAACGCTTAGAAACAGAATCTATAAGTATCGTGTTATTCTCTATCCCCTGCAAGTGCATTGCCGAGATATAGGGTGAGCCTGTATAGATGTATTCACGATAGACCTCATCAGAGAAGAGATATAAATCATATTTCTTAACGAGGTCACGTATTTGATTCATCTCTCTGCGTGTGTACAAGTAACCCGTAGGATTATTAGGGTTACAAATCATAATAGCACGTGTACGCTCATTAATCAATTTCTCGAATTGTTCAACCTTGGGAAGGGCGAAACCTTCCTCAATAGACGTCGCTATAGTCTTTATCTTTGCACCCGCAGAAATGGCAAATGCCATATAATTAGCGTATGCAGGTTCTGGGATAATGATTTCATCTCCAGGATTAAGGCAGGACATGAATGAGAATAGTACTGCCTCAGAACCTCCTGATGTGATAATAATATCATCAGGCGTAACATTTATGTTGAACTTCTTATAAAAGTCACATAGTTTCTTGCGGTAAGACAGATTACCTTGTGATGGAGAATATTCTAGAATCTTTCGATCTATATTCTTCAATGCATCCAGCCCACATTGAGGTGTGGGTAAATCTGGTTGTCCTATATTTAAATGATAAACCTTAGTGCCACGTTCTTTTGCCGCAGCAGCAAGTGGCGCCAACTTTCTAATAGGCGACTCTGGCATTTCAAGCCCACGAACTGATATTTCTGGCATAATTGTTTTGTTTATCCTCCTTTACTGATTACAAATAGGAGGAAGGGCATCTACCCATAGTTCTTTTACTATGCTTGCAAAGTTATATATTTTTTTTTATTTAATGGCACATTTAGGTGATTAACGCAGATTTTTTACTACTTTTGCGCTACATTAAATTATGTAGTATCTCATCTTCTCTTTGAGGATGAGAACTTTTCAACTAAATTATTAAAAGATATGAGAAGTAGAACTAGCACATGGTTTGAAACAAGAGTGAGATATGATAAAACCATGGAAGATGGTCAGAATAAAAAGGTGATAGAACAATATGTCGTCGATGCTTTCAGTTTTTCAGAAGCAGAAGAGTTTATTACCGAAGAGATGTCACATTATGTGAGTGGTGAATTTGATGTAAAAGCAATTGCCCCAGCAGCATACGGCGAGATATTCTTTAGTGATATTGATACAGATGATAAGTGGTTTAAAGCTCGTCTAGCTTTTATTACTATTGATGAAAAGACAGAGAAAGAGAAACGTTCTTCTGTTACTTATCTTGTTCAAGCACATTCTGTCAATGGAGCCGTTAAGCATGTAGACGAAGTTATGGGAGCTACACTGATTGATTATGAAATTGCAGCTATCACCGAAACAAAGATCATGGATGTCTTTGAACATCGTGCAGGGAAAAAGGAAGAAATAGAGAGTAAGCCAGAATTTGAACAATAATATAATCAAACAATAAAAACTTATAACTTATGTTTGATGTCGCAAAGAATTTACATGAGGTACTCGATACGCTTCCTGATGGAGTGAAATTGGTTGCTATCAGTAAGTTTCATCCTAAAGAATATATAGAAGCAGCTTATCGTGAAGGACAACGTATATTTGGTGAAAGTCACGAACAAGAGCTGGCTGGTAAAGTTCAGAGTCTTCCCAAAGATATCGAATGGCACTTCATTGGGCATTTACAAACAAATAAGGTGAAGTACATTGCTCCTTATATATCAATGATAGAAGCAGTAGATACTGTCAAGCTTTTGAAGGAGATAAACAAGCAAGCTGCAAAGTATAATAGAGTCATCAATGTTCTATTAGAGTTGCATATTGCAGAAGAGGAGAGTAAATATGGTTTTACCCCAGATGCTTGTCGTGAGTTCTTGAAGAGTGGTGAATGGAGAGAACTAAAGAATGTGCATATATCTGGATTGATGATGATGGCTTCTAATGTTGAAGATAAAGATCAAATACGTAAAGAAATGACATTTGCTTCCAATTTATTTGATGAACTAAAAGCAACGTATTTCTCTGATGATCCTGAATTTAAAGAGCGATCGTGGGGTATGAGCCATGATTACCCAATAGCCGTTGAATGCCATTCAACAATGGTGCGTGTCGGTACAGCTATTTTTGGTCCTAGAGTTTATTAATGAGGAATAAGATTACTTTCATGAATATGTAGTTTACATGTTGAAAGTAATCTTATAGTTTTATCTTCTTCTAAATTCTGCACAAACTATAGATGTGGCAATAGCAACATTCAATGATTCAGCTGTGTCCTCATTAGAAGAATAGTTAGGTATATATAATTTGCGATTAATCTTTGTACGAAGTATAGGGGAGATTCCTTTGCCTTCATTTCCCATCACAATCATACCATGGTGTGAGAGTTCTTGCTTATAGATATTCTCACCATCTAGTAGAGTGGCATATATAGGATAATCAGCAGGTAAAGATTCAACCATCTTATTTAAATCCACGTAATGTAACTGCACTCTTGCTATACTCCCCATTGTTGCCTGCACTACTTTTGGATTCCAGCAATCAGCAGTATCTAATGAACAAAAGATATCTTTAATACCAAACCAGTCTGCCACACGAATTATCGTACCGAGGTTCCCCGGATCCTGTACACCATCGAGAGCTAAGACCAGTTGTGTAATTGGGAATTCTGTATAATGCTCATTTCTTGGTAACTTGAATACACCGAGCATTGATTGAGGATGTTGTAGAAAAGAAATCTTCTTAATATCCTCAATATCCTCAAATATGTTTTCTGCAGTGAAACCAGCATGTAGTAGATCATTTACAACCTTTGGTCCTTCAGCCACAAATAACCCAGCTTTTTCTCTTCCTTTCTTTGTCTCGAGAGAGTGGATAAGTTTTATTTTATTCTTAGAAATCACTTTGCAAAAGTACAAAAAAAACAGCACGCGGTGTCTATTACTCTCAACTTTTTATTATCTTTGCCGAAATTTCTAATATTGCTTTCAGTTGTGTTTAGTAGAGTTTTCTATTAATGGTGCAATCAATAAGGAATATTTTCAATGAAAAAAGTATCAGGTATTGATACAGAACAAAAGAGAAGAAAATATCTCACATATAAAGATATTTATGGAATAAGATAATAAGTAAAATAGATAGCAATGTTACTTAGAAGATTACATAATTATATCTCTCCACTCATTGTAGTAGTCATCATTATATTAACAATGATTGCCTGCTCTACAGATAAATTTATACCTGATGGAGAGTATTTATTAGATAAGGTTGAACTACATTCTGACAATAAGGATGTGAATCAATCTCTTTTGATGCAATACGTTCGCCAGAAAGGAAACTCTCGTTGGTTCTCTTTATTTAAGATACCGCTTGGAACTTATACTTTGTCTGGTAAAGATTCTACAAGATGGATTAATCGAACTTTACGAAAAATGGGGGAGAAACCTGTTGTCTATGATACATTACAAGCACGATTGTCATGTGAAGACCTAACTTCGGCAATGAAGAATATGGGTTATATGAATGCATCTGTGAAAATAGACAAGAAGGTAAGAGGAAAAAGACTTACTGCTATTTATAATTTACATTTTGGAGAACCTTATGTAATTGATAATTTCAAATATGATATTGAGGATTCTGTCATAGCAAAAGTACTTACTAATCATCTGAAATTAGGCACACAGCATCCTAAACAATTTACTGTTACATCCTTGGATGATGAACGTAAACGTCTTACACATATATTGAATGATTCTGGTTTTTATCGTTTTCATAAGGATTTTATATACTATTCCGCAGATTCTATAAGGGGAAAGCAGCATGTCAGTGTTACACTGCACTTGATGAAATACATAGAAAACAGTAATTCAACACCCACATTACATCCACGTTATATAATCAATAATGTAAACTTCATACCAAAGGATTCCACTGGATTTCATCTCCGCAAAAGTGTATTAGAAGATAACACCACTATAGAAAAAGGTAAATATTTTTCTACTACAGATTTGCAAAACACTTATAATAATTTCTCTCGGTTAGGAGCAGTACATTACACAAATATAAATTTCCGAGAAGTTCCTCGTTATGATAGTCTAGTTATAGGACATTCTATAACAAAGTCTTCTACACACTATTTGGATGCTGATATTATGGTTTCTAATAATAAACCTAATACAATTTCATTTCAACCAGAAGGTACGAATACAGCAGGAGATTTAGGTGCAGCTGTTGTTTTATCTTATCAGAATCGAAATCTTTTTCGTGGGAGTGAACATTTGAGCTTAGAGTTTCGTTCAGCATTTGAAGCAATCAAAGGATTGGAAGGTTATAAGAATAGCAATTATGAAGAGTATAGTGTACAAGCACGTCTTCAGTTCCCACGTCTTTTATCTCCTTTCCTATCAAAGGAATTTAGGCGTCGTAGTAGTGCCACCACAGAAGTTGCTGTTAGTTGGAATCTACAAAATCGCCCAGAGTTTCATCGTCGAGTTTTCAATGGAGCATGGAAATATCATTGGATGAATGTGCCACATCATCTTACATATGATTTTGATCTTCTAAATCTTAGTTATGTGTATATGCCATGGATTAGTGAAACATTTAAACATAATTATCTTGATAATGCCACGACTCGCAATGCAATTCTTAGATATAATTATCAAGATTTGTTTATTGTCCGTACAGGCTTTGGTTTTAATTATAGTAGTCGTAGTCATGCTTTTAGAGGAAAAATAGAACTTGCTGGTAATGTTCTCAACGGACTAGGTGGTATCTTTAAATTTAAAGAGAATAGCATGGGTAAACGTACATTATTTAATATAGCTTATGCCCAATATGCAAAGTTTGATTTTGATTATACTCAGATTTTACGTTTTGATGATCGTAACACATTAGCATTACATGGAGGAATTGGTATTGCTTATCCATATGGTAATAGTACGATATTACCCTTTGAAAAGCGTTATTTCTCTGGTGGAGCTAACTCTGTTAGAGGTTGGAGTGTTCGAGAGTTAGGACCAGGTAAGTTCAGAGGTGTAGATGGTAGGATAGATTTTATCAATCAAACAGGTGATATGAAACTAGATCTCAATGCTGAATATCGTACACACTTATTTTGGAAGTTTGATGGTGCAGCTTTTATTGATGCAGGTAACATTTGGACATTGCGTGATTATGCTAACCAGCCTGGTGGTCAATTCCACTTCACTGACTTCTATAAGCAGATAGCTGTTGCTTACGGATTAGGATTAAGATTGAATTTTGATTATTTTGTACTACGCCTTGATGGTGGTATGAAAGCTATTAATCCTGCATATACAACCACAGCTGAGCATTATGCCTTATGGCATCCAAATTTCAAGCGTGATTTTACATTCCATTTTGCAGTTGGGCTTCCATTCTAATGATAAAGGAAATTACATGGGATAATTAATTAATCATAAATTCAAGGTTAAATAATAGTCAATGGGAATAAAGAATTTTGTACATTTAAATTCTTTCATTACATTTGCGTAAAATAAAAGAAATAATGCTTAGGTTTCTATCTTTTGGTAGTGGTAGTAGTGGTAATTGCTATTTGCTTTATACAGATACAGATTGTCTTATGATTGATTGTGGTGTGGGTATTCGTTCTTTGAAGAAGTCATTCCATAACTACGGACTACAAATGAAAATGGTTCATAACATTCTTATCACGCATGACCATGCTGATCATGTGAAGTCTGTTGGATCTATTAGTGGTGACTTACAATTACCTGTATATACTACCAGTGATGTCCATCTAGGGATTAGTAAGAACTGGTGTGTACGACGTAAGATTGATCATGAGCTTACTCGAGAATTAATAAAAGATCAAGAAGTGCAAATTGGAGAATTTTATGTAACTCCATTCTCTGTTCCACATGATAGTACTGATTGTGTGGGATATTCCATTAGATATGATGACCTATACTTTACATTGGTGACTGATTGTGGGCACATTACAGATGACATAGCTCACTACATATCTATTTCAAATTACTTAGTAATAGAAGCTAATCACGAACCTGAAAAGTTGGCGAATGGACCATATCCTCGTCACCTGAAAGAGCGTATAAGCGGTTCCAATGGTCACCTGAGTAATGAAGCATGTGCAAATGCTTTAGCTAACAATGCAACTCCTAACTTACATCATGTATGGCTTTGTCATTTAAGTGATGAAAATAATCATCCAGAGCTAGCGAAGAAGACGATTGAATCAATGCTACGTAATAGAGGTATTATTGCTGGTAAGGATTTCTTGCTTGATGTTTTAAAGCGCAAAACTCCTAGTGAAGTATTCAATTTGGTCTAACTTTATGCTTATAAATAGCATATCATAAGATTTTATTCTAAGTAAATATCAGATAATGAGATATATAAGTAGTGTAATATGGATATTTTTTCTGTTACAAACAACTATACTTACTGCACAGATTAACATTCAGACTATCCATGTAGAGAATGGAATAATAAAAGGTTATTACGAATTAGATTCTAACGGATTATGCTATGTGCGTAAGGGGCATACAATAACAATTAAAGGAAAGACTTATCCTTTCTATATGAGGATAGAAAATAACTATACAATTCGTAAATGGGTTAATCCTTTAGATACTTTAAGTCGGAAAGAATTTATTAATATGGATTTTGCTTTAGATGCTGAAAAGGGCAACTATAAGAAAGATTTATTTTTATCTCCATTTGAATATGGATACGATGGAACTCTTGTTAATTCTGCTGGTGCTCTATATTATCCATCAAATAGAACTCGGTCGATAATAGCCTGTTACTATTTTTCTGGTGATGTCTTTCTATATAAATTACCACATAGTATAGTTAACAATAAATCTTCCAATATGTCTTTTGTATTAAAAAAGATGTTAGAAGAAAAAGAGTTTGTAATCCTTAAAGAAGCTGATACATTAAAGCATTTATCGAAAAGAGATATTACAAAAATGAATCTCCAACGTACAGGTATTTACTCTTTCTTCTATTGTTTAGATGAATAACTTAAACCTTTCGGTATTAAATGATTAATTTGGATTTTGCTTTATGTCATTATTTCATTAAATTTAGTTTGGAGCAATATACATTTAGTAATCAAAGTTCTGAAAGGTTAGCATTAGCATATTCTAAGGTTAGTGTTGATAGGTTCAAAGATAAGCGTTAATGGGGAAAAACATCAAAGATCATAGTTCAAAGATTAAAGATAGAAATATATTAAATTCAGATTGAGAGATAGAAGTGAGGCTTTTTCTTTTTTCTGCTGCAAAGATAAGCAGATTTTTTCATAATACATACGTTTTTCGTGGTACTGAGGTAACAAGTATTGCAATTACCTTCATAAGTTTCTGTTTTTCAGAAAGATAAGGATAATCAAAAGTATAAAGTTTAAATTATCTCTTTTTAAGTCCAAATCATAAAATCACAAATCACAAAATCACAAAAAGAAATTTTCAATATGTAAAGGAGGATTCTCATATAATATATTACCTTATTAATAAATAATAATATATAATGTTTATTTTAATTATGAGAAAAGCATAATATAACCTTAATGTGATTTTGTGATTTGTGATTTTGTGATTGATGTGATTTTAATTCTTCATTTTATGACTTAATTTATTGTCCTCAAGCAAAATTAAATTGCAAATATCTCTATCAAAATAACTTTTATATGAGTAACTTCACCTATTTTTTAAAGACAAGTTATCTAAATCAATAAACACTTTACGATTAAAAACTATTTATCAAACAGATGTATTAGATAATTTCAATGGTATCTCTAAAAGAGAAATCCATAGATTTTCTTTAATCTATGGATTTCCTTGTAAATGTGAGTAAGAGAATTAAGCCTCAGCAGGAGTTTCCTCTGTTGTAGTTTCCTCTGCAGCATTTGCTGCTTCAGCCTCAGCTTGTGCTGCAACGGCAGCAGCCTTCTTGTCTGCAACCTTCTTAGCAATAGCCTCATTAACTTTCTTCTCAGCCTCAAGGTTCTGAGCAACAGCAGCTTTCTTCTCGTCAGTAACCTTCTTTGCTACAGCATCAAAAGCTGCAACTTTAGTTTGCTTCCAAGCCTCGAACTTCTGTTGACAAGTTGCCTCGTCAAATGCGCCTTTCTTAACACCACCACGAAGATGCTTCATCATATAAACACCTTCACCTTTAAGGATGTTACGTGCAGTGTCAGTTGGCTGAGCACCTGTCTCAACCCAATAAAGAGCGCGCTCAAAATTCAAATCTACTGTGGCTGGATTGGTGTTAGGGTTATAAGTACCAATCTTTTCAGTAAACTTACCATCACGTGGTGCACGAGCGTCAGCGATTACAATGCTATAAAAAGCATAGTTCTTACGACCACCGCGCTGCAATCTGATTTTTGTTGCCATAATTTAAATAAATAATTTATAAGGTTTGAATTTATTGCTGTCATCTCGTGACAGCGGTGCAAAATTACTTCTTTTTTCTCTAACTACCAAATATTGTGGGCATTTATAATCTACAAGTATAGGTAAACATATTTGGGAAGAGTTGTTCTATGTTTGTAGGTTTCCCTCCAAATATACCGAAGATTGTACTTCCACTTCCTGACATTTGCGCATAGAGTGCTCCATTGTCATATAATGTTTGCTTGATAGTTGCAAGCTCTGTGTGATTCGCAAAGATAGGAGCTTCAAAGTCGTTGATAAGTTCGTCACGCCATGTATCAATAGGTTGCTTGACAATATCCCGACAACACTTTGCAGGTTTCTTAGGAGTAATTGAAGAATATGCTTCAGCCGTAGAGACAGCTATATCTGGTTTCACAAGAACAAGATAATAGCCATTAAGATTTCCACTTTCAGAATCAGCAGGAGTTAGAATATTGCCAATACCTGTTGCATAAGCTATCTCGGAAGTTATGAAGAAAGCACAGTCAGCTCCTAGCTTAGAAGCGTAACGTTCCATCTCATTGATTCCCATATTTAAGCGAAAACGTTCGTCTAACAACCTTATCATATAGGCTGCATCAGATGAGCCTCCCCCTAAACCTGCTTGCATAGGTATGCGCTTACACAAGTGTATATGTACACGTGGTAGTTGATAATCCTTTGCAATAAGGTTATAAGCCTTAACAACAAGGTTCTTTGATTCATCACATTCAACAATACTACCAGTAACCTTTAGGTCACAAGCTGTATCTGAAGGGAACTCCTCGTCCATCTTCTTTATTTCAAGTACATCACAGAGAGGGACAGGATAAAAAACGGTTTCTAAGTTGTGGTAACCATCTTCACGTTTACTCACAACATTCAAACCAAGATTGATTTTACAACAGGGGAAACAAATCATAGCTTTTCTTTTATAAACTGCTTACAAAGATAATAAAACGTTGTTATAATGATGTAGGGAACGGAATATTTTTTGTAATTTTGCCGCTGTATGCCAGAAAGAAAAGTTAGCAAAACTAGTAGAAAGGGGCAACAAGCTCCTATTGATACTTCCTTTGGTCATTTACAGCCACAGGCGATTGATATTGAGAAAGTAGTGTTAGGTGCCCTTATGATTGATAAGGATGCCTTCACTGTTGTATCTGAAATAATTAAGCCAGAGACTTTCTATGAAGCCCGACATCAGAAGATCTATGAGGCGGTACAGTCGTTAAATCTTCAAGAGAAGCCTGTAGATATTATGACGGTTACGGAAGAGTTACGTCATAAAGGAACACTTGAGGACGTAGGTGGTCCTGCTTATGTTGTAGAATTGAGTTCTCAAGTTGCCTCTTCTGCCCATATTGAATATCACGCACATATTCTCGCACAGAAGTTTCTCGCACGACAGCTCATCCAATTTGCCTCAATGATTGAGACCGATGCCTTTGATGAGACGGTGGATGTAGACGATTTAATGCAGAAAGCAGAAGGAGCATTATTTGAGATTTCTCAAAAGAATATGCTTCAAGATTATGTACAGATTGATACCATCGTTGATCAAGCTCACCAACTTTTGCTTCAAGCCTCTAATCGTGAAGGTGGTTTAACTGGTGTTCCTAGTGGTTTCCGTAAGTTGGATGATATTACAGCAGGTTGGCAACCTTCCGATCTTGTTATTATAGCAGGACGTCCAGCCATGGGTAAAACATCATTCGCCTTGAGTATTGCAAAGAATGTTGCTATTGATTATCGTAAGCCGATAGCCTTCTTCTCACTTGAGATGAATAATGTTCAGTTGGTCAATCGATTGATTTCAAACGTTTGTTCTATACCTGGTAACAAGATTCTTAATGGTCAGTTAACACCAGATGAATGGGAACGTTTCGACTCTAATATTCGTAAGATGCAAGGCGCACCTATTTATGTTGATGATACTCCAGGCTTATCTATATTTGAATTACGAACAAAGGCTCGTCGATTGGTGAGAGAACATGGTATAGAGCTCTTAATGATTGACTATTTGCAGTTGATGAATGCAAATGGAATGCGCTTTAATAGCCGACAAGAAGAGGTATCAACGATAAGTCGTTCGTTGAAAGGTCTTGCAAAAGAATTAAACATTCCCGTGTTAGCATTGTCACAATTAAGTCGTGCCGTAGAGCAGCGTGATGGACCAGAAGGCAAGCGACCACAGTTAAGTGACTTGCGTGAATCAGGTGCTATTGAGCAGGATGCGGATATGGTACTATTTGTGCATCGTCCAGAGTATTATCATATTCTACAAGATGAAAAGGGAAACGACCTCCATGGTATGGCGCAAATCATTATTGCCAAGCACCGTAAGGGTGCAACGGGCGATGTTCTTTTGAATTTCCGTGGTGAATATACTCGTTTCTCCAATCCTGAAGATATCGATTTCAATGCTCCTTTGCCTGATGATTCTATAGGAGGAGAGATTATGGGAAGCAAGATGAACGATGGGCCATTGCCTCCGCCACCCGATGACATGATGAAGCCTCCATTCTAATCATTTACTGAAACTAACTATTCGATTAGAGGGAATGCTTTATACAGCCTATCGAAAGAGAAAATTAATGCTAACGTCCTCACCTTGTTCCGCAATAAAGTTAATTTATTTCAGACAAGTGAGGACGTTCTTCTTACCGAATATTTCCACTTCTCTAACTTGGTTTTAAAGGAAATAGATTGTAGAAAGATGTTGATATATTCTTTACATTTGTTTTTCTCATTCTAGGAAGTATCTGAACGTAATAATTAGGTTTTTTACAAGGAATAACTGATTTCTGGAAGTCTGACCTATGTTTTTTATAAAACGTACCTACGTTTTGAGTGAAATGTACCTTTGTTTTGAGTAAAATGTACTATCGTTTTTGGTGAAAGATAGCTCAATTTTAGCAAAAAAGAAGCTGTTTTTTACCTAAATAGATGAGAGTAATTAGTTGAAAATAATACTTTAATTTATAAGTCCTTATATATCAGAACTTTATAACTAAGCTAGTAATTACTTCAAAACTATCGTATTTAAGGTAGAATGAAGGTTTGCTGGATAAAAACACAAATACAGCTATCTAAATTAGCAATATTATATTACAAAATTTTGCTGTCAATCCTTTGAATAATTATAGATTGATTTGCTTTAAATATTCCTCTGCATTGACTAAATCTTGGGGTGTGTCAATACTAATTGTTTCAATGTCTGTGATACAAACCTTTATGCGATAACCATTTTGTAACCATCGGAGCTGCTCTAATCTTTCTGCAAGTTCTAAGGAAGACACGGGTAATTTACTGATTTCGCGTAACGTTTCTGTTCGATAAGCATAAAGTCCAACGTGCTTTAAGAAAGGATAATGAGTCAACCAGTCCGCTTGATTTATCCCTCGCACAAATGGAATCACAGAGCGAGAGAAGTAGAGAGCATTGTTATGATTATCAATAACGATCTTCGGAGTATTGCTTTTACTTACATCGTCCATCGACTTCAAAGGAACTCCTAAGGTCGCAATCTGAGTTTGTTCGTCAGCAAAACTAGACATCAGCATTTTGATTTGCTCACTTTGAATAAAAGGCTCGTCACCTTGTATATTGATAACGACATCAAACTTACCTTCAATCTTATCTAAGGCTTCGCTTACACGCTCTGTTCCACTCTCATGTTCCTCACGAGTCATAATAGCTTCCCCCCCAAAGTCAGTTACCACCTTATATATATGTGCATTATCAGTAGCCACATATACATCTGTAAGAACACTCTTTACTCTTTCATAAACATGCTGTATCACTGGCTTTCCGCCCAATATAGCCACTGGCTTTCCTGGGAAACGGGAAGAAGAATAACGTGCGGGTATGATTCCTAAGAATTTCATTTGCTCTATAACTCCTTGTTTTATTACTGCGAAAATAGCAATTCTTTTTTAAAAAGACCATCTCTCACAACAACATTTTCCTAGAAAATGATTAATTTTGTTGTCATGAAGCATATTACATTGATAGGTGCAGGCAATCTTGCGACACAATTAGGGCAGGCTCTTGTTAAAGCTGGCTTTAAGATTGATCAGGTCTTTAGTAGGACGGAGAAGTCTGCCTGTGAATTGGCAAAGAAGCTAGGTGCAGAACCATTGACTTGTCTTAATAGCTTGCGTGATGATGCTGATGTATATATTTTTTCAGTAAAGGATAGTGTGCTTTGTCAGTTAATTATGCAGGTATGCAAGGGTAGGGAAGACAAACTCTTCCTTCATACTGCTGGTTCCATGTCGATTGATTGCTTTAAGGATTCAGCTCAACGTTATGGTGTGTTCTATCCGATGCAAACTTTTTCAAAGACTAAAAACGTGAGTTTCGAGAATATTCCAATCTTTATTGAGGGAAACTCTGAAGCTGTGGAAGAAGACATTAGAACTTTAGCCGAGAGCATTGCGAAACGTGTCATACCATTAAGCAGTGAGAAGCGCAAATATTTACATCTAGCTGCTGTATGGGCTTGCAACTTTACGAACCATTGTTATAGTATAGCCTCAGACATCCTAAGTGAACAAGGTATTCCATTCGATGTCATGTTACCACTGATAGATGAAACGACCAATAAGATTCACACGATGTCACCACTACAAGCACAAACAGGACCAGCTGTTAGATGGGATCAGAATGTTATTGACAAGCAAATGGCATTGATGGAATCACATCCTAGTTTGCAAGCTATCTATGAGAGGCTTTCTAATGATATACATTCACACAATAAATAAGAATGATAAACTACGATTTAAAGAAAATAAAAGCAGTTGTCTTTGACGTGGATGGCGTCCTTTCTGCTAGTACTGTTCTCATGGACGAGAAGGGTGATCCTATTCGCACAATCAATATCAAGGATGGTTATGCCATACAATTAGCTGTCAAGCATGGACTACAATTAGCTATTATGACGGGCGGACATAACGAGAATGTTCGTTCACGTTACGAGTACCTTGGCGTTAAGGATGTTTACATTAACTGCTCTATGAAGATCAAGACTTGGAATGATTTTTTAAGGAAGTATGATCTGAAAGAAGAGGAGATTATCTACGTAGGGGATGATATTCCCGATTATGAAGTCATGAAGTTGGCAGGCTGTCCATGTTGTCCTAAAGATGCTTGCACGGAAATCAAGCAAATAGCTACTTACATCAGTGACTACAAAGGGGGCTATGGAGTTGCACGTGACATCTTAGAGCAGGTGATGAAAGCACAAGGAAAGTGGGTGATGAACGCAAAAGCATTTGGTTGGTAATGAAGAAACATATTATATTAGCAAGTAATTCTCCACGTAGAAGGGAACTACTAGCAGGATTAGATCTTGATTTTGAGGTAAAGGTGTTACCTAATGTTGCTGAAGACTATCCTAACGACCTACCAGCTGTTGATGTGGCTGGATATATTGCGCGTGAGAAGGCTGATGTTTATAAAGCAATGATAACAGAAGAGGACTTGGTTATTACTGCTGATACTGTTGTTGTTGTGGATAATGAAGTACTTGGAAAGCCTGTAGATGCTAATGATGCTCGTAGAATGCTTCATCTTATCAGCGGACGTAAACATCAGGTTGTTACAGGTGTATGTCTACTTACCTCTACTGATTACCATTCCTTTTCAGTCACGACAGATGTAACCTTCAAGCAACTGAGTGATGAAGAAATCAATTATTACATAGAACACTTCAAACCCTTTGATAAGGCTGGTGCCTATGGAATACAAGAATGGATAGGCTATGTTGGTGTAACTTCTATCAATGGCAGTTACTTTAATGTCATGGGCTTACCAGTACAGCGTATTTGGGAGGAAGTGCATAAACTATAATCATTCGCAAGGAAGTATGAAGACAATATTACTCTTAGTTGGTAAGACACAAAGTAAGATATTTAGAGAGGGAATAGATGATTATACAAGTCGGATAAAGCATTATATGCCTTTCTCAATCACAACTATACCTGAGCTAAAGAATACAAAGAATCTATCGGAGGAGCAACAGAAACAAAAGGAAGGAGAACTCATTATGAAGGAGATTCAGCCAACTGATACTGTAGTCCTCTTGGACGAACATGGCTCAGAACTTACCTCTATTCAGTATGCCGATTGGTTAACACGAAAGCAAAACACAGCCCGCCGTCTAGTTTTCGTTATTGGCGGGCCTTATGGTTTCTCACAAGAGGTATACACTAGAGCGAATGATAAGATTTCACTTTCACGTATGACCTTCTCTCATCAAATGGTTCGTCTCATTTTTACCGAGCAACTCTATCGAGCTTGCACTATAATAAAAGGTGAGCCTTACCACCACGAATAAGTCTTAATGATTTTCTTTTTCTTTGCAGACAGGGCATAGACTCTCATCTTTCTTAATATGCTCGTAATGCTCCTTGCGCTTGGGATTCATAGGGAACCAACCCTTTGCCACTCGTTTCTCTTGTGCTAGTAATTCACCAATACCCCAAAGTAGTGATGCTCCTAAGACTCCTAAGAGAGCCGACCAAAAGATACTTTCAACAAACAAAGCACCTACACAACAAGCAATGCCCGATACTAACCATATCCACCATGGCCTTGTACCAAAATAATACTCTGTCTTTATAACTAAAGGATGGCACAAACCTATAATTAAAAACGTGCATATTGCAAGAAGGATTCCTTCAAAATTCAAATTCATGTAAGGATGTTTAATTAGATGAATATTTCGTAACCTCTAAACGATCAAAAGGGCATGAATGCAACTAATATGAATCGTAAAGTTTAACTGGTGCAAAAATACAAAAAATAATTAACCCTCAAACGTTTTCTCGGAATAAATGCTTATATTTGCAAATAATAAATTGTAAATACGAAAGACTTAAATTATGGAAAATAACCAGACACTCATCGCTGAATGCGAGAGTAAAGCCAAGCAGTGGTTGTCTCCTGCTTTTGACTTAGAGACAAGAACAGCCGTTGAGTCAATGATTAAGAACGAGGATAAGACTGATCTTATCGAGAGCTTCTACAAAGACTTAGAATTTGGTACAGGTGGACTTCGAGGCATCATGGGAGCTGGTTCTAACCGAATGAACATCTATACAGTGGGTATGGCAACACAGGGCTTTGCTAACTACTTGAAACGTAATTTCAAGAACAAAGAGCAAATCAGTGTAGTTGTTTGTCACGACTGCCGTAACAATTCCCGTCTCTTTGCTGAAACTGTAGCTAACATCTTCTCTGCAAATGGTATTAAGGCATATCTATTTGATGACTTGAGACCAACTCCTGAATGTTCGTTTGCTATTCGTTACCTGAAAGCACAAGCTGGTGTAAACATCACAGCGAGCCACAACCCACGTGAGTATAATGGCTACAAGGCTTATTGGGAGGACGGAGCACAAGTGCTTGCTCCTCATGACAAGGGTATTATCGACGAAGTAAACAATGTTAAGGTTGAGGATATTAAGTTTGATGGTAATAAAGAGCTAATTCAAATTATCGGCGAAGATATCGACAAACCTTACTTGGATCAGGTTAAGACTATCTGCATTGACCCAGAGGTTATCAAACATCAGCACGACTTAAAGATTGTGTACACTCCATTACATGGTGCTGGTCGTGTCATGATTCCACGTTCCCTAGCTTTATGGGGCTTTGATAACGTTCATTGTGTGAAAGAGCAGATGATCAAAGATGGTAACTTCCCAACTGTTGATCGTCCTAACCCAGAGTTCGCTGAGGCTTTAACCTTAGGTTTGCGTGACGCTAAGGAACTAGATGCCGACATCCTCATGGCTTCCGACCCTGATGCTGACCGTGTAGGTATGGCTTGTAAGGATTCTAATGGTGAGTGGGTACTTATTAATGGAAACCAAACCTGCCTTCTCTTCTTGTGGTATATTATCACAAATAGACAAGCAGTAGGCAAGATGAAACCAACTGACTTCATCGTTAAGACTATCGTTACAACAGAGGTAATTCACAAGATTGCCGAGAAGCAACATGTAGAGATGCGTGATTGTTATACTGGTTTCAAGTGGATTGCACGTGAGATTGCATTGTCTGAAGGTAAGCAGCAGTATATTGGTGGTGGTGAAGAGAGCTACGGCTTCCTAGCTGAAGACTTTGTTCGCGATAAGGATGCTGTCAGCGCATGCTCACTTTTAGCTGAGATTTGTGCTTACGCTAAGGATCATGGTAAGACACTTTATGATATTCTCATGGATATTTATCTTGAATATGGATATAGTAAAGAGTTTACCATCAATGTTGAACGTCCGGGCAAGAGTGGTGCTGATGAGATTCAACAGATGATGAAAGACTTCCGTTCTAATCCTCCAAAGGATCTCGGTGGTAGTGTTATTGAGATAACAAAGGACTATCAGAGCCTTGAACTAACAAAGGCTGATGGTTCTAAGGAGAAACTTGATATGCCTGAAACAAGCAACGTTCTGCAATGGTTCTGCACAGATGGCACAAAGGTTAGTGTGCGTCCTTCAGGAACTGAACCTAAGATTAAGTTCTATCTTGAGGTAAAGGATGTTATGAATACTGCTGCCGAGTACAAGTTATGTGAAGAGCGTGCAGAGAAGAAGATTGAGGCTATCAAAAAGAGCCTTAGATTATAATTCTCGCTGAAATAGAACAACGCTTTTTATAAAGTTATATCACTATAGAAGTCCTCATTAATTACTATGAGGACTTCTATTTTTTTACGATAAGACTTTAAGTTAACCTACACTCGCACATTAAGTTAACCTACACTCGCACTTTAAGTTAACCTACACTCGTACTATAAGTTAACCTATACTTGTACTTTAAGTTAACCTATACTCATACTTTCAATTAAACAAAAATCCTCCTTTATGTTCCGATTATTTCCTTCTATAATAACAGACGGAATATAGTTCCTTACATATTAGTCATCGTTCCCAACGTTAAATATAAATCAACGAAAAACCTCAAAAGCTAGATGTTTAACTTTTGAGGTTCATTGTTATCTAAAGTCTTAAAACTTCTATTCCATTTAATCTTCTGCTTCCTTGTCCGTGTTAGGCATGGATGGTTTTGCAACAAAGTTGAGCTTATCACTTTCTTTCTCCTTAGAAACGCAGATAACATCACCAGGCTTTATTTCATTAGAAAGGATTAACTCGCTTAATCCATCTTCAATGTAATTCTGGATAGCACGTTTCAATGGTCGAGCACCGAATTGAACATCATAGCCCTTTGTTGCTACAAACGTCTTGGCTTCATCACTTATCTCCATGTCATAGCCTAACGCCTTAACACGCTTGAACAGCCCTTTAAGTTCTATGTCGATAATCTTGAGAATAGCATTCAAATCAAGTTGATCGAATGTGATTATCTCATCTAAACGATTTAAGAACTCTGGGGCAAACTGCTTACTCAAGCTCTTTTGGATAATGCTTCTAGCTCTTTCCTTATCGCTCTCGCTATGTGAAAGTCCATTAAGATTGACAGCTCTAAAGCCTACGCCTTGACCAAATTCCTTTAGTTGGCGTGTACCTGCATTTGAAGTCATAATGATGACAGTATTACGGAAGTCTATTAGTCTACCATTACCATCGGTCAACCTTCCTTCATCAAGAACTTGCAGGAGCATGTTATATACATTTCCATGTGCTTTCTCAATCTCGTCCAACAAGACAATAGAGTAGGGGTGACGGCGAACCTTTTCGGTTAGTTGTCCTCCTTCTTCATATCCAACGTATCCTGGAGGTGCACCAACAAGTCTAGAAGTGTTGAAGCTCTCTGTATATTCACTCATATCAATGCGAATAAGTGCATCAGAAGAACCAAACATCAATTCGGCTAAGCGTTTAGCAAGATAAGTTTTACCAACACCGGTCGGACCTAAGAACATGAAAGCACCAATAGGGTGGTTAGGGTCTTTCAGTCCAACACGATTACGTTGAATCGCCTTAACCATCTTGTCAATAGCTGTATCTTGAGCAATGACCAACTTCTTTAAATCACTATTCATGTTCCGTAATCTTATGCCTTCTGCTTCTTGCATTCGCTGTACGGGTACACCTGTCATTAGGGAGACGACATCAGCTATAGTATCCTCTGATATCTCGACCTTATCAGTGGTGTCTCCTTTCTGCCATTTCTCTTGCTCGTCCTTTAACCTTTGTTCTAGTTCGGTTTGCTTATCTCGGAACCCTGCAGCTAATTCAAAGTTCTGGTTCTTCACTGCATCTTGCTTCTTTTGCAGTGCTTCCTCTATCTGTCCTTGTATGTCAAGGATAACTTGCGGAACCTTCACATGCTGAAGATGAGTGCGCGAACCGGCTTCGTCAATAATATCAATAGCTTTATCGGGGAAGAAGCGGTCACTTATATAACGATCGGCATACTTTACACACGCCTTTAAAGCCTCTGTTGTATATTTCACGTGATGGTGAGCTTCATAACGATCCTTTATATTCTCAAGGATTTGTAAGGTCTCTTCTATAGTTGTTGGTTCAACTTGAACTTTCTGGAAACGACGCTCTAAGGCTCCGTCCTTTTCTATAGAATTGCGATACTCGTCCATGGTTGTAGCACCAATACATTGGATGGTACCCCTAGCCAAGGCTGGCTTTAATATGTTGGCTGCATCCATAGACCCAGGTGAGGAACCAGCTCCAATTAAGGTATGGATTTCATCAATGAAGACTATAATGTCAGGGTTCTGCTCAATCTCTTTAATCAAAGCGCGTATACGTTCCTCAAATTGTCCTCTATACTTAGTACCAGCGACAACTGCGGTTAGATCGAGTGTCATCACACGTTTATCAAAGAGGATAGGAGAGGTGAGACGCTTAACGATGAGTTGGGCTAAGCCTTCAACAATGGCACTCTTACCAACTCCCGGTTCGCCAATAAGAATTGGATTGTTCTTCTTCCTGCGACCAAGTATCTCACTAACACGCATAATTTCACGCTCACGACCAACGACTGGATCAAGTTTACCTTCTAAGGCAGCTTGAGTTAGGTCTGTACCGAAACTATCAAGTACTGGAGTCTTCGACTTCGTGCGAGTTGCTTGCGTTGTTTTAGTATTCTTTGCGCTCGATGAAGATGACATATCCTCATCATCCAACTCTTCTTCTTCCGCCATACCAATGCCATTCCTTGTTGGGTTTGCATGTGGTTTTAACATTGCGGTTACATTGTTATAACTAAGTCCTCTCTCCTCCAATAATGTCTTTGCTGCATTGTTAGACGAGTCGTGAAGAATCGCTAGAAAGAGATGAATAATGTCCACAGTCTGTGCGTGCTGTAAACGTGCTTCCAGAACTGACAGCTTCAATACATTATTAGCTTGTTCATTCAATAGTAAGTCAGAGACAGCTTCACTCGCTCCAACGTTCTCCTCCTTTATCTTATTTTCTATTTCTTTCTTTAGGTAGTCGGTATCAACCTCCCAGCGGTTGAATAGATCCCAAACAGGCCCTGACTTCTCTCGCAGGATAGCTAACATGATATGTTCTGGAGCAACTGACTTACTTGTCAATCGCTTAGCTTCCTCTCTACTGAATGAAAGAATTTCCGAGACTTTCGGGGAAAATTGATTCATCATATCCTTAAACCTTTCTTATTAATTAACTCACTTATTTAAGGACAATAAAGCCCTATAATAGTGATGTATCATAAACAAATGCTATGCCAAAACAAACAATAATCGGATATACCTGTAAATGATATATCCGATACTATTAATATTTAACGTTTATCTTGCGTCATCGTTGGCTTTTCTGAACTTTTCTTATGTATTAATCCCAATTTCTTTTTCTTAAGCCAAGCAGCCTTACGACGTTCGTAATCCTCTCGATGACGTTCTAAGAAGTTATCTGCCATTGAACTTGCTATATATAACTGAAATCTTTATGTTATTTGCTCCTGTGGTGTTACCTAGCAACTTTGTGCTTGACAACCCCATGTCATGAGAGACCTTTATAATTTTAGTTACTGCACTTTCACCCGTACCTTGTTGTACCGTCTGAACTTCAACTGGAACCAAGGTTACTTTACCCCAATTAGCACTTCCATTCTGATGGTGTGCAAACAAGTTTACTATCCCTGCTATATTATTAAAGGTATAAGCATTTTCCTTTGAATTGTATGTTGCCAAGAACGACGTCTTGCTATCAGGAAGGCGGTTGTTAGCAAAGAACGATTGAACACTATCTGAAGGAACCATCACAATGTTCTTTGGTATGCCAAATTGATAATTACTTGTTGACGTATTATTTTGGCGTAGCAGAACAATCTTCGCTGAATTTATAGAATCATTGCTGTGAGCCGACAAAATGTCAGACATTGGTAGTGAAAGTTCCGTGAACAGTCCAGCAGGAGACTTTAGGTATGTATAACCTGTCTCTGCAGCCAACTGCTGTAAGCGGGTGTTATCATTAGCAAAGTTAGTCATCTGTAGCACTTCTTCCGTACCTATAAGATTCGTTGAAGTTTCATTTACCTTTCCTTTCTCTTTATGCTTGAAATAGATATTAAGTTGGGCTGTGAGAATATGTGCCATAGAACCAGAGCCACCATCTATTTTAAAGTAGAATCCAGGACAAATGTCATGTAAGAACTTATATGGATTACGGAAAGCAGCAGGGTCTTGTTGATACTTGCGCATCAAGTAAGTTCCATAGTTATTGTATGTCTGCCCATTCTTATCCGTATAAGGTTTATTGAGTCTGATGATAATATTACGTTTATACCCCTTTGTATTACGAATACTATCCTCCTCTGTATAATCTAATAAGGTGTAAGAACGTCGTACTGCAATTCCATTTGTACGTATATAACCTTGTGCCTCTGGATCAAAGTCAGAGTAATATACCTGTCCTTCCTCTATTGGCTTTTGTAGTTCATACGCAGTGAGCTTCATCTGACTAAGAGAATCACCATAGTAAGAAGAATAGTACAAACGTATATCACATGAGTCAGCTATGATTCCATTAGCATCACGACTCATGATAGAGTCTGCCTTTGGTAATTGGTAATCATTTAATACATGAAATTGTGCCATGAAGTTACCTGTAACCATTGTTCTAGTTTCAGGATCTTCCATTCGCCCCAAGTATCCAGTTGATGTACGCCCAATAACTCTATCTGCCAATACCGTTTTCGATGTTACATTGAAAGTATCAGCTTTCACGGAGAGTTTATCAATGTTGTCTATTAATGAACCTCCAATTGTATTAGTCGTATCGTCACATGATACCATGCCGAAACAAGCTACCAGTAAACATGCTACAATAAAGTTTCTTTTCATTAAATCAAGTTGTTATAAAAGTCTGAATACTTACCCTTTAGTTCCGTATCATTAGCTATATGCTCAAGAAGTTGTTTTTCGTTATTCTTTGCATAATCAATTAGTGCTGCATTAACGCCCTCACTAGTGCTAATAACACCATCAGAGTAGTCGATTGCCAACTTACCAAGTTCTATAAAGTCAAAGTTATCCCCATACTTCTTTAGGCTCTCAGCCTTTGCTTCGCGGAACTCTAAACTCTTCTTGAAATTGACCCCAAGACTATCCTGTGGTTGTTCCGAGAAAAGAGATGTGACTACTTTTGAGTTAGCAAATTGAGGCTCATCACGGTAAGCCGTCTTAACATAGAATGGTATAACAGATGCCATCCAACCTTGACAATGAATAATGTCTGGTGCCCAACGGAGCTTCTTTACTGTTTCTAGAACTCCTCTTGCAAAGAAGATTGCACGTTCACCATTATCTGGATAATCATTGCCTAATTCATCCTTTGTCATAGCAGAACGCTTCTGAAAATAGTCTTCATTATCTATAAAGTAGACTTGAATGCGAGTCTGCGGGATACTTGCCACCTTGATAATCAATGGATGGTCTGTATCGTCTATAATCAAGTTCATCCCCGAGAGACGTATCACTTCATGTAACTGTCCCCGACGCTCATTAACACTTCCCCACTTAGGCATGAAAGTACGAATTTCATATCCTGCTTCTTGCATAAGGTGTGGCATCTCAGAACCATAATGAGACATTTCAGTCTCAGGTACGTATGGTATGATTTCTTGATTAACAAATAATACTTTCTTTCCCATTCTTTATGTTAGAAATTTAATATTGCTTACAAAGGTACGAATAAAAACTGAGATTCAGCTTGTTTTCAATTAGAAAGGGTGGAAATGTATTACTTATTCTCATTATTTCATGTTATTTCTCGTCTTTTTAATAATTTTGTTGTTACTTTGCAGCGTTTAAATTATAGTGACTAATGAAAGTTTTTAAAAAGATTGTTGATGTCCAAAATGAGCTTTTCTCTTTGCGAAAAGATAACAAGACTATCGGATTAGTTCCGACAATGGGGGCTTTACATGAAGGACATGCTTCACTCGTTAAGCGTAGTGTGGAAGAGAATGATGTAACGATTGTCTCTGTCTTCTTAAATCCAACACAATTCAACGATAAGGGAGACTTGGAGCGTTATCCACGTACACTGGAGGCTGATTGTAAACTTCTCGAACAATGTGGTGCCAACTATGTCTTTGCTCCATCTGCTGATGAAATATATCCACAACCTGATACTCGACAGTTCAACTTCCCACCACAATCAACTGTTATGGAGGGAGCTAAGCGACCAGGACATTTTAATGGTGTTTGTCAGGTGGTTAGTAGATTGTTTTATATCACACGCCCTAACCGTGCTTACTTTGGTGAGAAAGATTGGCAACAGATTGCTGTTATTAAACGTCTCGTAGAATATCTTGGTTTGCAGAAGAATATAGAAATAGTTGAATGTCCTATCGTTCGTGACAAAGACGGATTAGCAAAGAGTTCTCGTAACACATTGCTTACGAATGACGAACGTGCTATTGCTCCTAACATTTACAGAGCCTTGAAGGAAAGTATAGAGTTCTCTCAAAGCCATAGTATAAAGGAAACTCATGATAAGGTTATAGCTGACATCAATGCTATATCTGGACTAGAAGTTGAGTACTTCGCAATCGTAGATGGTAACACACTTCTAGATGTTAATGACTGGAACGAATCTTCAAATATCGTTGGATGTATAACCGTCTATTGCGGTAAAACTCCAATAAGATTGATTGACCATATTAAATATAGAGGATAGAATAGAAATGCAAATAGAAGTATTAAAGAGTAAGATACATTGTGCAACAATCACAGAGGCGAACCTTCACTATATGGGAAGTATAACCATTGATGAAGACCTCATGGATGCTGCTAATATGATAGCTGGCGAGAAAGTGCAAATTGTCAACAATAACAATGGTGAACGTCTTGAGACTTATATTATAAAGGGGGAGCGTGGAAGCGGTTGCGTTTGTCTCAATGGTGCTGCCGCCCGTAAAGCCGTTGTAGGTGATATTGTAATCATCATCTCTTATGCAATGATGGATTTTGAGGAGGCTAAGAAGTTTAAGCCTTCTGTTGTATTCCCAAAAGAGGGGAATACTCTTTAATAGTAAGCAAAAGACTTACGTTTAAAGTCCAATAATTCTTATTAGTAGGGTTTGATACACTACTAATAATGAACTTAATTCTTCACCAATTAACTTATTCGAACACATTGACTTAAACAGCTTTCTATGTTTAAGTCAATGTTTCGTTAACATCCTACTTAAAGTAAGATAGATCTCTAACTTAGAGTACGAATGCATTTTAAGTTAGAGTGCGATATTATACACGTTTGTATAACTGATTATACACGTTTGTATAATTGATTATACACGTTTGTATAATTCACTATACAAACGAGTAGAAAGTAGTTCGCTAAGTATAAATCAGAAAAGATGTTTAAGTTAAAGTACGATTGGACTCTAACTTAAAGTACAATCAACCTCTAACTTAAAGTACATTTGTCGTTTAACTTAAAGGCTCACCTCATACAAGAGCGTGTGTCTAATGGAGTTGTTCTTTACGTGGAATCCCTGTTTTTCTATACATTAGATAGGAATAAACATAAAACGACACCTTATTATATAGTAATCCCCGAAAGTGATGTAAATCGACTTCCGGGGCTTACCTTATTTATATATACTAATTACATGTATATAGAGAACAATATTGTCTTACTCAATAACAACCAATGGGTCATCCTCAAGTACAGCTTGACCAACTTTAACAGCAATAGCGGTTACCTTACCATCCTTTTCAGCCTCAATGCTATTTTGCATCTTCATAGCCTCAAGAACAACTACGGTGTCGCCAGCCTTTACTTCCTGTCCTACAGTTACTTCAACAGAAGTGATCGTACCAGGTAGTGGAGCCTTGATAGCAGCAGATGCGTTGATTGCAGCTGCTGGTGCAGCGTCTTCGTTAGCTTCAGTTGCAGCAGGTTTGCCGAGCTCAACCTTCTTCTTCTCTGGCTCAGTTGGCTTATCCATCTGAACACTGTATTTGTCACCATTTACAGTAACTTCAGCAACATTCTCTGCGCTAATCTCACCAATCTCGACTTTATACTCTTTGCCGTCGATTGTATATTTAAATTCTTTCATTTGACTTTCTATTATGGTTTCTTTGTCATTATCTCGAACTTAGCATCCCACATTGTTTGCTTTGGCTTAATGGTTATAATGCTTGGTTCGATGTCGTGAACATTGTTTCCGGCAAACTCGTAGAGTGCCATCGCTATTACAGCATATACGTTCTTATCCATAGTCTAGCCTCCTGCAATTACATTGGCATACAACCATGCTTCTTAGCTGGGAGATCCTGCTTCTTGTGAGCAAGTTGTGCTAAGCCACGGCAGATGCGGAAACGAGTGTTGCGTGGTTCGATAACATCATCGATATAACCAAATTGAGCTGCTTGATATGGATTAGCAAACTTCTCTGAGTATTCCTCTTCTTTCTCTGCGAGGAACTGCTTTACATCACCACCTTGCTCTTTAACTTGCTTAGCCTCTCTACCACAGAGTACTGCAACAGCACCAGAAGCACCCATTACAGCAATCTCTGAGCTTGGCCATGCGAAGTTAAGATCTGAACGAAGTTGTTTGCAACCCATTACGATGTGAGAACCACCATAGCTCTTACGCAATGTGATTGTAATCTTTGGCACTGTAGCTTCGCCGTAAGCGTAGAGCAACTGAGCACCATGAAGAATAACGGCATTGTACTCCTGACCTGTACCTGGGAGGAAGCCAGGGACATCAACGAGTGAAACGATTGGAATATTGAATGCGTCACAGAAACGAACGAAACGAGCACCCTTACGGCTAGCGTTCGTATCCAATACACCTGCGTATGCTGAAGGCTGATTAGCAACGATACCAACACTCTGACCATTGAAACGAGCGAAACCTGTAATGATATTCTTAGCAAACTTAGGTTGTACCTCGAAGAACTCTCCGTTATCGGTTACAGCCTGGATTACCTTATACATATCGTATGCTTGGTTTGGATCGTCTGGGATAATCTCATTCAAGAGGTCTTCCTTACGATCAATAGGGTCGGTACACTCTACACGTGGAGCTTCCTCACGATTGTTAGAAGGAATATAAGAAAGCAACTTCTTAATTAAGTCCATTGCCTCTTCTTCTGTCTTAGCCGTGAAACTAGTTACACCACTCTTAGACGCATGAACGCTGGCACCTCCAAGATGTTCTGCATCAATGTCCTCACCTGTAACAGTCTTAACAACCTTAGGACCAGTAAGGAACATATAACTTGTTTGTTCCTTCATGATGATGAAGTCGGTTAAAGCTGGAGAGTAAACAGCACCACCTGCACAAGGACCAAGAATGCTAGAGATCTGTGGAATCACACCTGAAGCAAGAATGTTGCGCTCAAATATCTCGCCATAACCTGCCAATGCAGAGATACCCTCTTGGATACGTGCACCACCAGAGTCGTTCATACAGATAACAGGTGCGCCGTTAGTCATAGCCATGTCCATTACCTTACAGATCTTCTGTGCCATGGTTTCTGAAAGAGAACCTCCATTTACAGTAAAGTCTTGAGCATAGAGATAAACGAGGCGACCATCAATTGTTGCTGAACCAGCAACAACACCATCACCTAGATATTGTTTCTTCTCCATACCGAAGTTGTGGCAACGATGGAGTTTGAACATATCATACTCCTCAAAACTACCTTTATCAACCAGCATTTCAATGCGCTCACGTGCTGTGTACTTGCCGCGTTCATGCTGCTTATCAATGGCTTTCTGACCACCGCCTAAGCGAGCCAACTCACGCTTCTCTACGAGAGCCTTGATCTTTTCTGTTTGCTTACTCATAATTTGTTTTTATTTTCTTATTTATAGCTTCACTATATGTTCGATGTTACTTTCCCTTAGAAAAGGATCTTACGTCTATTTATTGTAAACGTCATTTCCTTTTTATAAAATTATATGCAAAAGTAATAAAAAAGGTGGAGATACTAATCTTCACCTCTTTAAATATTGTTAAGTCTTACCTTTGCTTATGTCGTCTATTGCTTCTAAAGTTTGGATTATAACTCTTGGGTTTATTGCTACTTTGTGTAGAAGAACTATTACGACTTGTAAACTGTTGCCCTCGTTTTTGTTTTCGTGGACGACTACTACTTTGATGTTGATCCACTTCTGGGGAACTTCCAATTGCCTTTGGATCATAAACCGTGCGAGGATGTCGCTTAGGCATATTGTCGTAAAGTTTCCCTATAAGATCACTACGTCCAATTCGTTGTAATTCCCTTTCGATATCACGACGTGCCTCTGGCTTGTACCAAAAGAAGAACTGTCGTTGAGCAAGTTTCTCCTTTGGGGTCTTTGCAGAGAAGATAGGCTCTAAGGTATATGGATCATAACCTGTGTACCATGCCTCTGTTGATACTGTCATTGGAGTTGGAGTAAAGTCCTGTATTTGCTCCAAATGGAAGTCTAAGTCCTTTGTCAGTACTGCTAATTCTGCCATATCTTCTTCCTGACATCCAGGATGTGAAGAGATAAAATAAGGAATAATCTGTTGTCGTAAACCTTCTTCACGATTAATCCTATCGAATATTCTCTTAAAGATATAAAACTGTTGGAAGGAAGGCTTTCGCATTAACTTTAGAACACGATCAGAAGTGTGTTCCGGAGCAACCTTTAATCGTCCACTGACATGACGTGTAATCAGTTCATGTGTGTATTGTCTTGCTGCTTCATTACTCTTTTCATCTTTACTCTTGTGCAATAGTAAATCGTATCGAACACCGGAGCCAATGAAACTCTTCTTTATTCCAGAAAGTTCATCAACAGAATGATAAATATCGAGCAGTCTTGAATGATCAGTATTGAGGTTAGGGCAAATCTCTGGGTTTACACAGCTTGGACGTTTACAATGTTCACATGCCTTCTGATTCTTACCAGCCATACCATACATATTAGCCGAAGGACCACCAAGATCGGATAGGTAGCCTTTGAAATCAGGCATCTCTATAACTTGTTTTACCTCTTTCAGAATACTTTCCTTTGAACGACAGCTAACAAACTTACCTTGGTGAGCGGAGATCGTACAGAAAGCACAACCACCGAAGCACCCACGGTGAATGTTAACACTATGTTTAATCATTTCATAGGCAGGAATTGTTTTACCACGATACTTGGGATGTGGTTCCCGAGTGTATGGCAAATCGTATGCAGCATCTACCTCGGCAGTAGTCATAGTAGGGTAGGGAGGATTTACAACAGCATAAAGATTATCTACTGCTTGTAGAATACGTAGAGCATGCTTCTTGTTGGACTCCTCTTCTATGTACTTGAAGTTCTCTGCTTGGAACTTTTTATTATGAAGACATGCTTCATGTGAATGGAGAACTATATCATCCTCATTAATTCCACCAGGTATTTCTTCTTCTTTACATAGATAGACTGTTTGAGGGATATTCTTAAGATCCTTTATGCTAATCCCTGTTTCTAGTTCCTTTGCAATCTCAACTACTTGCTTTTCCCCCATACCATAGATAATCATGTCTGCATGTGCATCACAAAGAATACACTTGCACAAGCAATCTTTCCAATAGTCATAATGAGTCAAGCGGCGTAAAGAGGCTTCGATACCTCCCAACACTACAGGAACATCAGGGTAAAGTTGTTTTAGAATATTAGCATAAACAATACTAGGATACTCTGGACGTAAGTCGTGACGACCATCAGGGGAATAAGCATCTTCCGAACGTAAGCGACGATTGGCAGTGTACTTATTTACCATTGAATCCATGGCTCCAGGTGCAATACCAAAGTAGAGACGAGGACGACCAAGTTTCTTAAAGTCTCTAAGGTCACCATGCCAATCAGGTTGTGGTACAATTGCAACTTTATAACCAGCAGCTTCTAATGTACGACCTATGACAGCAACCCCGAAAGCAGGATGATCAATATAGGCATCACCTGAATATAGGATGATATCCAACTGATCCCATCCTCTTAATTCAACTTCTTTCTTTGTTGTCGGCAAAAAGTCGGTTAATTGAAACCGACTATAACTTTTTGTTTGCTCTTTGAAAGTAGGTACTTTTTGTTCTCCTCTTTGTGGGGTTGAAGTTGTGTTCTTTCTATTCTGCTTAGCAGATTCTTGTTTTTTCTTTTGTGAACTCAAACGATTACTCCTTTAGTTTATTCTTCTATTGACTCTTCTCCAAGATTTACTTCAACCTGATGTTCTGCTACCCAGGTCTTGTAAAGCTTAATGAGATTGTTAAGTCCAATAGCTTTCATATTTTGGTTGTAAATAACATCTAAACATAAATCCAAAAGTTCTTTATCCTTTCCTGGTTCAGACTCTAATAGACCTCGAATATTAAACTTTAACTTATCAAGAATGTTTTCATCAACAATTCCATTAGAATCTACAAGACCAGAGAGAAGAGCATACTTCTGAATAGTCCTTAGATGTTTATCACTAATTTCAATACTTCGCGTGCCTGTGGCATTTGCTTGAATTTTGTACATAGCTTTAACTTTTAAGATTATTATTTACTCATCAAGTAAGTGATGATTCCTTTCATTATGTTGTTACGTATAGATGAACTCTTTATACATTCAAAAGGGAAAGATGTGGTAAACACGCTATAATCATTACCTTTGTAAGCTACAGCTGCACCATGTCCATCAGCATAAGTAAGAGCACAGAAAGCATTATCTGTTGGTGAAATATTATCAGGTGTATAGGCACCATAATGCTGCTCATTTATTGTGCGATAGATATCAAATGACGTTCCCATTCCACTAACTATAGAATTGTAATTATCAGCATTAGAACCATCATAAGAAACTTTAAGATAGTTCTTCAACCAAAGTTGTTCATCTGCACCTTGCATATCTGAAGCAAGATAGGAACCACTAACAAGCAACTTACCATGCTTCTGAAGATACGCCGAAAGTTTTTGACGAAGAGATGGTTTAAAACTCTTATAATAAATAAGACTATGCCCATCATCTTTCTCATTTCCAAGTACTAAATCAACAAGGGTATATTTGGAAAGATCAATCTCGCCATTTTCTACAGCTTTACTACTACAACTAACAATATTATAATTACCAGTATGTGATAAAGCTTCCGCATGTTCATGTGTATAACTAAAGTTATTACCTGCTATAACTTTACCAACAAGTTCTTCACCACCATAACCAAGAGCATTTACACCTTCTTTTCCCATCATAGAAACATCGAAGTTGCTCTGCCTACCACTCCAGCCTGCATTATTAATGTAGCTCAAACCAGGGTCAGCTTCTATATCAAATCCTTGCTCTAAGTTGTTATTGATAACAGCTGGAGAAGAAAGACGATGAAAACCATTGATAATTAAAATGGTCTGTTTAGCACCATTACGTTGGAAAGCAGATAATGTCTCTGTTGGGAAACTTTCTCCACCACGATTACAAGCTGTAATCTTAAAATTATAGACCATCCCTGGTTCTAATTCTATGTCGTAATAAGAATCACGCACATTCACACCATTGTCAAAGCCACTATTTCCGATAGATGTATAAACATTATATGAAGTAGGTATAGCTGTTGGCTCACTTACATCCGATGTTGCTTTCCACTGCAAACGTATCTTCTTGGCAGAAATATATTCTATTTTAAAGCTATTAGGAGCAAGTGGTTGAACCACGTATCTTGTATGATGCATATCTGCTTCATACTTCAGAATAGTCTTATATATAGAACGTGCAAGTGTAAACTTAAAATTAGGATCTTGTCCCAACTTGATATCAGGGAAGTTTTGATGTGATAAAGTCTCTAATATTGCGGAAGGAACTGCTGGTAATCTTGTTTCACTATAATTACGATCCCATACAGAACGTGTTTGCCAAGAGATATTAAGGCTCTTTTCAATATCTTTCTTTGCATTTGCAACAAGCTGTTGAGCCAATGTCTTAGATGCTTGACGAGAAAGACCATCACCCAATGTACTGTTACCTTGTTGTGTTGTACATATTCCTAACGTTCCAACCAGACTACCATCTGACTTTACCCCCGCATCACTGTGTACAGCTAAAGAAAGTTCTATAGGAACCATCTTACCATCTTTCACATGAGGAAGATAAGAAGATCCACCAGCTAGCCAATTTGTCATTAGTGAACGAGAATTAATGTCGTCATTATAATCATTAGAACCATTACTTGTACTTACAACATTCCTTGGAGCACCAGCCCATTGAGTATAATATCTAGCACCTTCTAGGAAACGTGGTAATCCACTAACAGAAGTTCCTCGAACAATATTGCCCATACCACCACCAAAGCGAACAGCATCAGCAGTGACAATCCCCTTGTGAGCACTACGATTGGTGAGTACTACAGAGTTATTGATACTATTTCCTTTATCAAATTCGAAAGTACCAAGATATACCCATGTTCCTCCGCCCATTCTTTGATTAACATGGAAATGTGTTTCCTGCCCTTTATGAAATACAATATATTCTGCATCATCGACACTCTTCTTCTGTGTTTGATAGCTTACATATACAGCATAACGTCCAGACTCAGGAATTGCCGGTTGATAAACAACTGAACTTAATTTACTTTTACGCTTACGGGACTTTACTTGGCGGGCAGTACCTGCTATGAAGGGATTCTCACCATCGCTATAACTACCATAATGCTGTGCAAAGCCTGGTACAGATGTATTCTCCCACTTCTTTTTCAGACTTTCTTCTTTATAGCCGTTATACTTACTATCGTTATCAACGATTACTTCATTCTTTTGCCAATCTCTTTCACGAGGAGTAAAGACTATTGCACCAGCATTCTCTAGCATTGGAATGAGATAGGGGAGTACTATTGTTTGAGTATATAGATCTTCCGTTGTACCAAACAGAATTGGACGTTGCCATTTCCATGTACCTTTCTTTGAATCGTAATATCTCCCATGTGATGCCCATATAGAAAGGTGTCTATTCTGCAATCCTTCAGAAATCTCATTTGGACGAGACACATTCTTTACCCATGGCTTCCCCTGATAATCGGTCTTATCCCATGTTATTTTGCCCGTTTGTGCATGTAAATTTAGAGTAGATACAGCAATAAACGCCGTACACAACCATTTAATCTTCATTCTTTATCTCTCCAATTGTGAATAGCTCTGGATGTCTACCTTTAAAATCTTTGAAATATAATTTTATCTCTTTCAATTCTTTCTCTATATCTCCTGTCGGAGTTATCACTTTAGAGCATACTATCAATTTCTTTTCAAAATCGACACCATAGAGGAAGATTGGCAATTTTGCTTTCATTGCTATATAATAAAAGCCTTTCTTCCATTCTGCATTTAAACTTCTAGTTCCCTCTGGAGTAACACAAAGTTGGAAAGAGTCTGCCCTCATAGCATATTCAGCTAATCGATCTGTCATACTCGTGTGCTTATCACGCCAAACAGGTATTCCTCCAAGTTTACGAAACATCCAACCTAAAGGCCAAACAAACCATTCCTTTTTCATCAAGAAATTGCTATGAAGCCCTTCAGCTCTTGCGTACAACTGCCCTATAATAAAATCCCAATTACTTGTATGAGGCGCAAGACAGATAATAGCTTTATTGGGTAAAGTGAAACGAACATCTTTCTTCCACCCCATACGTTTATATAAAAGCCACTTTGAAAGAGATTGCAACATTACTACGCAAGGTTATTAAGTTGGTCAATAACTTCATTGACTTCCTTACTGAATTTATCTTTGAGGTCTTTAAAATATACCTTAGCAGGCATACCAGGCTCAACATGTGAGACGCGTCTAATATAATTATTGTGCATAGACAAAATAGAAGTGAGGAGAGCCTCTATATTGTCTGACTCACGACTCTCACCATAGAGAGAAGCTGCAATACCCTCTACAAACAAGTCACCACAAATATAATTAATGGTGCGCTTAAGATCTCTTTTGTTGCTCATATTAATCCTAAATAATCTATTATTTAACTTTTAAATGCTCAAAGATAGATAAAATAATTAGAAATACAAATATATCTCCTACTAAAATAGAGTTAAAAGAATAAATTAATGCCATTTCTTTTTATTTATCAGATAAAAAAAGTAATTTTGCATCATAGATAAATTATTAATAATTCATACATTTAAATCATTTTATTTACACAATGGAAATTAGCGCATTGCAGAAGGAAAGAGCAGGTTACCAACCTAAGTTACCAAAAGCTCTTCAGGGTGCAGTAAAGGTAAAAGAAGGTGCTCCTACACAGAGTGTTGATAATCAGGAGGACATCAAGAAGTTGTTTCCTAATACATACGGAATGCCTCTCGTAGAGTTCGAACCAGCTGACTCTGCTAATAATGCAAAGATGAATGTTGGTGTAATCTTATCAGGTGGTCAGGCACCTGGTGGTCACAACGTTATCTCTGGCTTATTTGATGAAGTTAAGAAGTTGAATCCAGACAACCGCCTCTATGGTTTCCTTATGGGACCTGGTGGTCTTGTTGATCACAATTATATTGAGATTACAGCTGAGAACCTTCAGGCTTATCGCAACACTGGTGGTTTCGATATGATTGGTTCAGGAAGAACTAAACTTGAGAAGGAAGATCAGTTTGAGAAGGGACTTGAGATCATTAAGAAACTCGACATCAAGGCTGTTGTTATCATCGGAGGTGACGATTCTAACACAAACGCTTGTGTATTGGCTGAATATTATGCAGCAAAACAATATGGCGTACAGGTTATTGGTTGTCCAAAGACAATTGACGGCGACTTAAAGAATGATCAGATTGAAACCTCTTTCGGTTTCGATACAGCTACTAAAACTTACTCTGAGCTTATCGGTAACATCGAGCGTGATTGCAACTCTGCTCGTAAATACTGGCACTTTGTTAAGTTGATGGGGCGTTCTGCTTCTCACATTGCACTTGAATGCGCATTACAGACACAGCCAAATATCTGTCTTATCTCTGAGGAAATCCAGGCAAAGGATCAGACTTTGAATGACATCGTTGAGTACATTGCAGGCGTTGTTGCATATCGTGCAGCACAAGGCAATAACTTCGGTGTTGTTTTAATCCCAGAAGGTCTCATTGAATTTATCCCAGCTATCGGTCGTCTTATTCAGGAATTGAATGATTTGTTGGCTGCTCATGGTGCTGATTATATGAACCTTGACAAGGATGCACAGCGTAAGTATATCCTCGAACACCTATCTGCTGAAAACAAAGCTACATTCGAAACTCTTCCTGAAGGCGTTGCTCGTCAGCTTTCTCTCGACCGTGATCCACACGGAAACGTACAGGTTTCTCTCATCGAGACCGAGAAACTTATCTCAGAGATGGTTGCTGCTAAGCTCGATCAATGGAAGAAAGAAGGCAAATATGAAGGCAAATTTGCTGCTCAGCACCACTTCTTCGGTTACGAAGGTCGTTGCGCTGCTCCTTCTAATTTCGACGCTGACTACTGTTACGCACTAGGTTCTTCAGCTGCTCAACTAATCGCTAATGGCAAAACTGGCTACATGGCTATCGTAAAGAATACAACTGCTGGTACAGACCAATGGAAGGCTGGAGGTGTGCCTATCACGATGATGATGAACATGGAGAAGCGTAATGGTGAAATGAAACCAGTTATCCGCAAAGCTCTTGTAGAACTTGATGGAACTCCATTCAAGACTTTCGCTGCACAGCGTGATAAGTGGGCTAAGGAAACATGCTACGTTTACCCAGGTCCTATCCAGTATTGGGGACCTTCTTCAGTTTGCGATCAAACAACTAAGACTCTTGTCTTAGAGCAAACTAAGTAAGCATACCCATAATAAGAAAGGTGTGTCAAATAAAAACTAATAAGGTTAAATATTTGGCACACCTACTTTTATAATCTAGCGAAACCTCATTTTACCTTCAGGCATAATGCAATTCTCAAAGCTACCTCAACATTTATTTCATCTTTGGATTATCATTCCACGTTGGGCGAAAGTATTGGGAGCATTATGTTTAGCTTGTATTTACAGCATTTCATTCTATCTCTTATTCGTAGCCCCTACTGGTTTCAGATGGCGCGGTATATATGGCGACCCGAATTATCCAACAGGTTACACAATCCATGGTATTGACGTAAGCCGATATCAAGGTACAATCAATTGGAATCGACTAAGAAATGCGATGATTGAGCGGTCACCAATTCGATTTGTTTTCATTAAGTCTACAGAAGGAGATAGCCACTTAGACGCAAGTTTCAGGGATAATTTCTATAATGCGAAAGAATCGGGATTCATCCGAGGTGTGTACCATTTTTGGAGTAATAACTCATCGCCCAACCGACAAGCTTATTTCTTCCTGGCAATGGTAAAGTTAGAATCGGGCGACCTCCCCCCTGTTTTAGATGTAGAATCAAAACCAAACAATATCAGCACTAAGGAGTTTCAACAAAATATCCTTACATGGTTGCGTATTGTAGAACAGAAATATCATGTAAAACCAATTATCTATACCTATTATAAGTTTAAAGATCAATACCTATCCGATTCTCGCTTCGACGAATATCCTTATTGGATTGCACATTATTACGTAGATCAAATGGGCTATCAAGGAGCGTGGAAATTCTGGCAACATACTGATGCGGGCAAGTTGCCGGGCATTAAAGGCTATGTAGACTTAGATATATATAATGGAAGTTTCTATAGTCTGCAACGTATGTTAATACCATAAGCAACCCAAATCGAGTGTATTATTTTATAGGAAAGATATTTACATTTATTTTCCTCAATATAGACTCTTTGCGTAAATATTATACGCAAAAATGACTTTTAATCTTTCTTTTTTCCAAATCGTATATACGTTTTTAGCAAAATGTACCTCCGTTTTGATGAAAACCAACCTCCATTTTAGCAAAAATCTACCTCCATTTTACCTAAAACGATAGTACTTTTTGTCCAAAAAGATAGTACTTTTCACCTAAAACGATAGTTCTTTTAAATTAAAACCTCCTATCAATTCGACTGGAACTTCTACAGAAATTTATAATTACCTATAATTCAAATACTTAAAAGAAAGCTACATTTTCTCTTTCATAAATACGATATTTGAAAGAAATAAGCCCCCATTTCAGAATAACGTAATTATAAGCCACTAAAAAGGCAATATTTTATTACAAAGAATACTTTATTGATTAATATTTAACTTACGTATTTTTGATGTGTAACAAGTATACTATTTTGTTGATATACTATAATAGCATTCAAGTTTGAAATATCAATCCAATATTTCTTAACTATCAAAAATTTTATCATTATACTCTATTTTTGCTAATTTCTAATTAACAAAATCAGAATATTTAATGTAGTTTAACAAAATGGGGGGGTAAATAATAATTTTTAAATAACTTTGCACGCAAATTAAAGAGAGAACTAACAGAACTACCAAATATAAAAAAATATATCTTCATTATCTTATTCCTTTAAGGATATATAGATAGAAGTGTTACGTAAACTAAATAATAAAATTTATTGTATGAAACGAAAAAAAGAGTACATGACTCCAGAGTTAAAAGTGATTATGTGCGAGTATGTGAGTATGATATGTGGGAGTAAGCCCACAGAACTTGATTCCGCAAATTCAGAAGAATCTGACTGGGATAATAATAGAGATATTGACAATAATGAATATGGTTTTGAATAAAATTAAGAACAAATTAGACACGAAGAAATGATGATAAGAAAGAATATGAAATGGGGATTGTTAGTAGCAATCTTTACGTTTTCGGCTTGTAACAATACTGAAGAGATTGAAAACGGAGGAACAAATAGTAAAAGTAAGGTGACTATTGAGATTACTGAAAGTAATTATGAAGATATTAGTACCCATACACGTGCTCATGTTAACGAGACAAACTTAGAGAATCTTCCAGAGCTTACACAAATTTCGGATTGTAGTGTTGCTACAGATGTAGAAAGTGATATAGCAAAAGACGAGAAAGCTGCTACAAGAGCAATCACAACACCAACACATTATAAAGTACGTGTTTATCAAGGTTCTACTAAGGTTGGTGAGTTGAGTGGCGTGTTAGCTGGGAATAGCTTTACTCCAGATGCAGGTACAAGTAACCAATTAGACTTAAAACGTAATACAACTTATACATTTGTATGTTTTAATGATGACGTTGTTTCTAATGGCGACAATTTAGAAGTAGTATTAGCTAAGGCTGCTACAGCCCGTATTGGACGTAGTACATTCACAACAAGTGGTGATGGAAGTACTGCTATGATAAAGATTGTTGCTAAACATGCTGGCGCAAGAGTAAGGACAAAGATAATGGCTTATAAGCATATTGTAAAACCATTTAAGGCAACGTTCTCTTCTAACACACCTGATATTCCAACAAAGGTGTCCTTTAACCCACTTACCAATAATTATACCACATTATCTTCTGCAGCATTTGCACCAGAAGAAAATAACTCTCCGCTAAGTACTGAAACTAAATTCTCAGGATCAGGTTATGGTGGTTTTCCTGGTTTTACTTCTTGCGGACCTTGGCATTACGTGTTGCCAGGCACAAATGTAAATCATTTCCAAATGGACATCACTGAAGGGCAGGTTTATTGGAAGAACATTGCTGGTAATATTCCAAAATTAACTATTAGTGATTATATAGTAGCAGCAAATGGAACTTACTCTGCGAGAGTACCGATGAAACCTGTTTATACTTATCTTTTTAGTGACGGAACAACAGGCTCATTGGCTGCAAACCCTAATAAGCATGCTGTGGCTGTTGTTGTTGATGCTGACCAACGTCTTGCGGCTGCTATAGAAGAAGCAGGGAATGGAGCAAAATATGTTTGGCAAGCCGCAAAGTATGGGTATAATCATACAGCTGCAAAGATTGTTGCTGATAATTGGATGCCCTATTTAGATTACACTTTCACAAATGGTGAGAGTGGTTATGACAACACATGGGATGCCTCTACCAGTAGTAGTATTGTTGAGGGAAACAAAGTGAGAGGTGAAAACCCTGATTTCCCAGCTTTTTATGCTGCTGCTCACTTCACCCCATCTGTAGGTGTAACAGGTTCATTAGTGGGGAAGAAATGGTTCTTGCCATCTGAATTAGATTACTTTTATACTGTTGTAACCCTTGGATTCACAGAGAAAGCCGAATTGAAAGGCTTATACAAGGCTTATTCTATGTATGGACTACTATTTGAGCGTGCATTTAAAGAAGCTGGCGGTAAGCCTTTCGTAAATGATGAAGATACCAAGCTGTTTTGGACAAGTACTGCCTTTAATGGTGGAGGAAAAGTAGAATTCCAAGGAATCGCAACAATCTTTGGTTCTCAATATCCTAATTATGAATATAAAGTGCGTGCTTTCATAAAGTATTAAACCTCAACTATCAATATTGATTACTATTAATTAATACAAAGAAATGGACTAACTTTTGTTTGAACTTTAAAGATCTATATCTTTAAGTCCTGCATAAGTTAGTCCATTTTTATATAACGCAATCTATAAGATTGTAATTTAATATTTAAATCTTCTCAAGCAATAGGCAGCACCAGTCATGATTCGTAATTCGTTTGCACTCTTCTAAACCTAAGTTTTTCGCTTCCTTTAAAATAATTTCAGCGTCTTGCTCATAGAATCCGCTTAAAATAATCCTAGAATTAGTTGTCATCACACTCACAAAAGCTGATAAATCCTCAAGAATTATATTTCGATTGATATTAGCCAAAACGTAATCGAATACTCCGTTCACATGAGAAAGTACACGCTTATCACCTTCCAGGACATCTAATTCAACCTCATTTAATTCTGCATTATGTTGCGCATTATTAACGCTCCATTCATCAATATCATAAGCTACAACCTCTTTTGCTCCATATTTTGCAGCCACAATACCTAGGATTCCTGTTCCGCAGCCACAATCTAAAACTCTTTTTCCCGTTAGATTTTGGTTCAAAAGAAGCGAAACAATCATCTGAGTTGTCTCATGCGTTCCCGTTCCAAAGGCTTGTTTTGCATCAATAACTATCTTCGTTGGAATCGATTCGATATTTTGCTGATGATTCGCATCCTCTAGTTTATTGCCACAAACAATAGCACATTGATTGTCAATAATTATCGGATCGAAGCCCGCTTTCTCCCATTCTTCATTCCAGTTCCTATCTTCAACGTTACTAGCAGTAAACGTTATTTCGACATCTGGTATCGGAAAGTTCTGAAGTGTGTTTTCCAAACTCTCCGCATGAAAGAGTTCTTCTTGACAATAACCGATCAATTTCCCATTTTCATCGGAAAAAGATTCAAAACCGATCTCACCAGTAAGAGCAGCAATAATGTCTCTTATATCCTGATTATCAGGCTTTGCAGTAAATTCTACTTGTATATATCTCATAATGGTGTTAAATTTCTATTGCAAATTTATAAAAATTAGGGAAAAACCTACCATGGATTAGGGAATTTCTGTATATTTGCAGAGAAAGTTATTCTATTTTTGCACTATCGAAAGTGTATATTAAGTGCATTGGAGAATAAATTGGTGTTAAACAAGTTACAAATTAAAAAATAAAAGGCATATGAAACGAGTAGTATTACTTTCGGTTTTATTTGGAGCCATGCCATTATTATCAATGGCGCAGGATGACCTTTATTTCACACCTTCAAAGGCGGAACAAACAAAATATCTAAAGGATAGGGTAGAAGAGGATCGCCCAGTTTACTATAGCGGTATTGGTAAATCAAATGATGAGTATAATCGTCGGGGGCAATACAGCTATAAGAAAGTTGGAGTAGACTCTTTAGGTAATGATATTTTTATGTCACGTATTTCAACTTTGCATGGCGATTCAGTTGTATTGGATACTATTTATGGTGGATTAACACGTAGATATGATAGTAATAATGATGATTTTGCTTATAGTCGTCGCATGAGTCGCTTCGATGGTTATTGGGGCGGATATTATGACCCATGGTTTGCTGGTCGTTCTTCAATATACGTAGGTTGGGGCTTGGGTTCTCCTTTCTATGGTGGCTGGTATGACACTTGGAACGATCCATGGTATTACGGCTATTATGGTGGTTATCCTTATTATAGTTATTATGGCGGATATCCATACTACAGCTATTACGGCGGTTATCCTTATTATGGTTATGCTGGTTATGGATGGTACAATCCTTGGAGAGGATATTATGGTTATGGCTGGGGTTATCCATATTATGGTTATAGAGGAGCTTACGTAACTTATCGCAATGGGCATACTGGTACGGCTAATCATTGGGGAACTACAGCAGGAGATTATAACTATAATAGAAATCGCACATATTCAAACTATCCTCGCACCTATTCTGGTCAGAACAGAAATACCACGAATACTCAGCCTAATGATCTGAGAAGTTACCAGGATAGATTTGGCGGTCAACGTCAAAGTGACTTCCAGAATCAGACTCGCCAGGTTTATTCAATGCCAGAGAATAATTCCTTTGGTGGAGCTAGTAGAAGTTCCTTTAGTGGTGGCTTCGGTGGTTCACAAGGCGGAGGAGCAAGCTTTGGTGGCGCACGTGGCGGTAGCGGTTCTGTATTTGGAGGACACAGATAATTTAAAGTAGTTAGAAGTTAAAGGAAATAATGTTTATCATTATGAAGAATAGATATTTTTTATTTGCGACAGCATTAATGATTGCAATGTCAGCAAATGCTCAGGAAACTTATGAGAATGCAAAGTTAGTAGGGGAGGATCTCAATGGAACAGCTCGCTATGTAGGTATGGGTGGTGCTATGGAAGCATTGGGTGCCGACATATCGACAATAGGAACCAACCCTGCTGGCCTTGGTTTGTTCAGACATAGTAATCTCAGTGTTAGTGGTGGTCTACTCATGCAATCAAATGGTAAGGAGTTTACTAATGGTAATAAGACTACTAATGCTAGCTTTGACCAAATAGGTGGAGTATATTCAACTCGCACTGGAGCAAAGTCTTTCCTTAACTTTGGTTTCAACTATCATAAAGGTAAGAACTTTGATTATATCCTGAATGCAGCAAATTCATTGAATGGTAGTTCACAAAATAAGCAATCATTTATTAAGGGATTAGTTGGTAGTGAAGGCAATGGTGGCTTTTATGTAGATAGAGATCCTAAAACAAATGCTAATGTTGGATATTCTGACTTAAATAAGAAAAGCAATGCTTATACATTTAGTCAGATAGATTATCTCTATTGGAACACTTTAATTCCAACTAACAATCCTACGAAACCTTATGACTATGATGGAGGAAATGATTATACTTTCAATCGTGCTCACAATGGTTATATAGGTAACTACGATTTCAGTGTTAGTGGGAACCTGAATGATAGGGTATATCTCGGTGTTACTTTCGGTATAAAGGATGTACACTATAACGCATATAGCGAATACTCTGAGAATTTAGTTAGTGGTGCGCGTGCTTCGGTAGCAGATAATAGAAGTATCACTGGTAGTGGTTTTGATGTTACAGCAGGTGTGATTGTACGTCCAATTGAATCTTCACCATTTAGAATTGGTGCATATGTAAAGACTCCAACATGGTATGATCTGACCACATCTAACACAACTAGTCTTATAGATTATAGAAACTATGGTGCTGCAAATAATAGCAAGTACGTAAACAACTCTTATGACTTTAAGATATGGACTCCTTGGAAGTTTGGTTTCTCATTAGGTCATACTATCGGAAGTTCTCTTGCTTTAGGTGCAACTTATGAGTATGAAGATTATAGTCGCATCAATACGAGAATCAATGATGGTGGTTACATTGATTATTGGACTGGTAGTTATTATGATTCATCTATCGCTGATACTCAAATGAATAATCACACACGAGAAGTTCTAAAAGCTGTTAGCACTTTAAAATTAGGTGTTGAGTATAAGCCAACAACAAACCTCGCATTACGTGCTGGTTATAATTATGTAAGTCCAATGTATTTTAGCGAAGGACAGAAAGATCCAGGTCTATCTTCATTAGGAACATCTTATGCTTCAGCAACTGATTATACCGACTGGAAGGCAACGAATCGTTTTACCTTAGGTGTTGGTTACCAGATTGATAAGTTTAATATAGACTTAGCTTATCAATATAGTAGTCAGGCTGGTGATTTTTATCCATTCTCAAATGTAAAGAATATAAATATCAACTCAACTACGTATAATAATATAGCAACAGGAACTAAAGTTAAGAACGATAAGAGTCAATTACTATTGACCTTAGGTTACCGCTTTTAACCTGACACATATTCTTAAATAGTAGACAATAGATAGAATAATATTCTTACTTTAAATATTAGGATATTCAAGTTTGGATCAATAATCTTTTCAAAAAAGATCAAGAATAATCTTTTCAAAAGTAAGAATATAACTATAAAGAGGATAATCCCGAAAGTTCTTACATTAGGCTTTCGGGATTTCTATTTTCATATAACAACTATTCTTTTACATAGAACACCTTTTCTTTTTCACATAACAGCCTTTCCTCATCAACAATGACAACCTTAAAGCATTAAAGGAGAGTCTTTCTTTAATTTATTTATCATAATCCTCATTATTTGAAATGTTATATATTTGCGCAGTAATCATAAAAAACTATAATGTTATGTTTAATAAGCGCACCCCTATGTTATGGCAGACTACAAGGCATGATTTGTTGATGTCTGTAACCATTCAGCACTATGTAGACCCTCGTACAGGTGTTCATACTTATATAGTCCGTTGGCGTGATTTGGATGACCCAGAACATTTTTCAGATCGTTATGTAGCTTTCCGCTCTTTTGCTTCTTGTGTTGATTTTGTATGTACAAATTTTAATGGATAAGTATAAACGTGCAGATTATCGTTATTCTCATTGTCCTTATCGTGATATAATCGGTTGCAATAACTTTATGTGTGTTGATTGCCCTGATGAAAAAGAACGTTATTTAATTTATCTAGAATATGAACGTAGACGCCTTTATTGGAAAAAATTAAAAGCTTATGAAAAAAATTATCCCTTTCCTGAAACAATTAACTCCTGTCCTTATTAGGTTGTCAATTGTCGGTGTAATTTCTATTAGTGTTACACTTTACTTTACTTCCTGTACTTCAATGCTTAAGGCAGAGAAGTTTGATTATCGTGGTTCTATTGGTAAGAATCATACTCTTATTGTATCTCCTGATACTCTTCATTCTAATTATTAACTATTAATTTTATTCATTATGTCAACACTTGGTAATATAAACAGTTGTCTTAATCCTAAGCTCATATATAATAAATATACTGATACCAAGATGTATGTACCTTGTCGTAAATGTTTCCGCTGTCGTGATACTTATGGTTCCGAGTGGTCTCGCCGTTGTGAGAATGAGTGTAAACAGCATCGTTATAGCCTTTTTGTTACTCTCACTTATGATAACGACCATATACCATTGTTTGAACCAATGATTGATGATGACTGCAATCTTATGTCAGCTTGGTGTTCTAATCGTGGTTTTGAGAGTGGCAAATTCATTTCTTCGGATATTGCTCGTTCTTGCCCTCCTAAAGGTATGGAAGATTCTACATGTTTTGCTTATCCTTGTAAGAAAGATATTCAAGATTTTCTCAAGCGTCTTCGCTCTTGTATTGATTATAACCTTAATCGTCCAAAGATTCAATTATTAACTGATAAAAGTACATTTATTAATGAAAACAGAATTCGATATTTTATCTGCTCAGAGTATGGACCTAAAACGTTCCGTCCGCATTATCATGCCATATTTTGGTACGACTCGGAAGAGCTCCAGCGACATATTACTAGGTTTATACGTGAAACTTGGCAGAACGGCAATTCGGTCATCGAACTTATCAACAACTCCGCAAGTAGGTATGTTGCGAAATATGTTAACGGCGATACTCGTTTACCAGCGTTTCTTCGAACTGAATATACCTGCACGTTCCATCTGGCAAGTAAACATCCTTATATTGGGTATTGTAAAGATGATGAAGAAGCGTTGTACGACAATGTCTTTAACGGAACTTATGGACAAAATAGAATCAACAAAGATACTGGCACGCTTGAATTTGTACCAACTTCCCGTTCTCTTGAAAATCGGCTCTTGCCAAAGTGTAAAGGATACCGCACAATATCTCATTTTGAAAGAGTACGAATATATTCGCTTGCGTATGATTATAAGCAACAAGGCTTAGATTATACTGCACTTCTCCCCTTTTCATTTGATTATGCAGCTTATCCACATGTAGATATACATGCTAATCTTGCCTGTCTCTCATTCTGTGAGAAGTTTCATACTACTCCTGAGATATACGTTAATCTTTTAGAAGATTACTATTATCGTAAGGAAATGTATTTGCTTCGTACGCAGTATGAATATCAGGAAATATATATCAATAATCTTCATATGCCTTTGCATCACCTTTGTGATTTTGACTTGCAACTATTTTCTTATCTTCCTCGTGACCTTAAAAGTTTTAATCGGTCTCCTTGGAAAGATACGATGTTGACTTATGGTCTTAATTCATTTATGTTGTATGATTCAGATGGTTTTTTGCGTGATGAAATTATTTCACAAGTATATGGTCAACGTCATTCTGAATTTTATCGTATTAACATTGATAGATATACAAAGATACATGAGGATTCACTTAAAAATAAGAAACTTAATGAGCAAATGAATGATCATTTGTTTATGTAGTATTAATTTAAAACTTTAATTTATGTCTTTATTCAAAATTCCTAGTCCTTCACCTCGTTTAGCCCGTAATGGTTATGACCTTTCTTCTAGGCGTGTTTTCTCTGCTAAAGCTGGTGAGTTACTTCCAGTTGGTGTATGGGAGTGTAATCCTTCCGAGCATTTCTCGTTCCAGATTCAAGACCTTGTAAGAACTGCTAATCTTAATACTGCTGCTTATGCACGTATGAAAGAGTATTATCATTTCTTTTTTGTTTCTTATAAATCTTTGTGGCAGTGGTTTGACCAATTTATTGTTGGAACTCCAAATCCTGTATCTGCATTGAATGGTGTTAATATCGTTGGCAATAAACGTGGACAAACCGATTATGGTGCAATCTGTTCTAATGTACCTACTTTTGACCTCCTGGAACTTGCTCGTTCTCTTTATTCTGGTACTGCTAAGTCTGCCCCTTATGATTCTCAAGGTATGAGTTTTGGCGATGGCGCTTTTAAATTACTAAATATGCTTGGTTACGGTGTAACTAATAAAGGTAAGTTGTATAACTATCTTGACTATTTCGGTGCTTATGATGATAAGAAGCTTGTAGATAATAAAACATCTACCCTACCCCCTAATAGTGATTTTCTGCGTGATTTCAAGTATCGTGTATCACCTTTCCGTTTGCTTGCTTACCAGAAGATTTTTAACGACTTCTATCGTAACCAAGATTGGTCATCTGCTGATGTTGCTTCTTTTAATGTTGATGACTTTGCCGAGGATAATCATCTTAATATTGATAGTGTACGTGCTAAGAAATTTGTTCAGATGCGTTATCGTCCTTATCCAAAGGATTGGTTGACTTCGATTAAGCCTACACCTAATTATGATAAAGGTATATTTAATTTGCCTAATTATGTTTCTGCTACTAATAATGCTGGTGCTATTCCTCAACGTAATGAGGGCTCTACTGTTTTATCTGGTAGTGGTTCTTTCAATGTTAATGATTTGCGTGCTGCTTTTGCTTTAGATAAGATGCTTGAAGCTACTCGCCGTGCTAATGGTACAGATTATTCTTCTCAGATTGAGGCACATTTTGGCTTTAAGGTGCCTGAGTCTCGTGCTGGTGAAGCTCGTTTTCTCGGTGGTTTTGACAATGCTGTATCTATTAGTGAAGTAGTTTCAACTTCTGATACTTCTAAAAGTAATGGTGCTGCCCTTGGTACTATTGGTGGAAAAGGTATTGGTTCTCTTACTAGTGGTCGTATCGATTTTGATGTTAAAGAACATGGTATTATCATGTGTATTTATTCTGTTGCTCCACAAGTTGAGTACAACGCATCGTATGTTGACCCATTTAATCGTAAATTAAAGCGTGAAGATTTCTTCCAGCCAGAGTTTGCCGACCTTGGTTATCAACCAATATTAACAAGTGATTTGTTATTCTCTATTCATAACCCTGCTAAGAATAGTGAATTGCCTCCTGCTAATGACTCTTATGGTACTAGTGCTGTACAGGTAAATAATGAAATTAATAATATTTTACTTGGTTGGCAAGTACGTTACAATGAATATAAAACGGCACGTGATTTGGTATTTGGTGATTTTGAGACGGTAGGTAATTTGAAGTATTTTACTACTCCTCGTTTTGACTTAGCCTTTGATAGGAAGGTTACGAAGTACCCTGATGGTCTTAATCAATCTTTTGGCTCTGGTTTGTCTTCTCGTCAATTCTATGTTAACCCTTGTGTACTTAATAGTATATTCTTGGTTGATGCTCGTGAGGCTGATCACTTCTATGTTAACTCTTTCTTTGATGTAAAGGCTGTACGCCCTATGTCGGTGCATGGTTTAGCGTCGCTTTAATTTTTAACATTAATATTATTATTATGTATAATGATTATCATTTAAACAGAGTACCACAACATTTTGATAGTATTATATCACCTGATGTTGTTTGTGATATGTCTACTGATTCCGTACTTGGTGACGAATCACACTTGTATGATACGTTGTGTCCTATTAATCCTCTTACTGGTCATCGTGATAGTATGTTGTCTCGTTTGTTCTCTGGTAATGTTAGTGACACAGAAAAGCAATTGATACTTTCACAGCTTGCCACCCTCAAAGGTGTTAATTCTCCTCGTGACCTCTCGGATGAAGATTTAATATCGTTGATTCCCTCACGTTATATGTCTGACCCTGTCGAAATGGAGCGTTACAGAGCATTAGTTGATGAGTTGCGTAATGTTGGTGAAGAGCCTGTTGAGCCTGTTGACCCAGTAGAGCCAACTCCTCTTACACCTGCTCCTACTCCAACTGCTGAATAATTTTATTTGTCCCTACATAATATCGTAGGGACTTTTACGTTTAATCTATAAAATGTTATAATTATGGGTCCTTTAATTGCTGCATCTCTTATATCTGGAGGTGCTTCCTTACTTGGTAATTTATTTGGTGGTCTTAGTTCTGGTTCTGCTCAACGCTCTGCTAATGAAACTAATTTGCAGATAGCCCAGATGAATAATCAACGGCAATACCAAATGTTCCAGGAACAAAATGCTTTTAACGAGCGCATGTATAATCAGATGCAACAGTATAATACACCTACTGCACAAATGCAACGTTATGCAGATGCTGGTATTAACCCTTATATTGCTGCTGGTAATGTACAAACTGGTAATGTTCAATCAGCCTTACAAAGTGCCCCTGCTCCTCAAATGCAAGCTGCACAAATGCAACCTGTTACTGGTCCAGGTGATGCAATGATGAATGCAGGTAATCAAATATCCTCTATTGTTAATCAGTATGCACAAAATGCTTTGGCTTTGGCTCAAGCGAAAAAAACTGAAGCCGAGGCTAATTGGGTTGATAGACTTAATGCCGCTAATGTACTTAAACTTCATTCTTCTTCTCGTTTGGACGATGGTCAAAGTTCTTTGTTAGGTCTTGATTATAAGCTTAAAAGTGATACTTTAGGTAATTTTATTAAATTGTCTGATTTGTCGGTAACTAATGCTGAATTGACTAACGAGCAATTGGAAGTTGCTACGCAATCAATTCGCCTTGAAAATGCTCTTAAGAACATTGACTTAGGCATACAATCTAAGTATGGTGAACAGATGTTTAAGGCTAATTTGGCTAAAACTATTGCAGAAGCTTTTGCAACTAATGCTAGTGTACGTCAACGTGATGCACAAATTGCTATCGATAGACAGAACGCTAACACTAACGCTAAGAATGCTGAAACAAATCGCATTAATGCTCGTACTAATGCTGCTGTTGGTGCTGCTCAAATTAGAGGTATTATTGCTGGTGCTATAAAGACAGCGGAAGAAACTTCTGGTATACGTATTGATAATTCTAATAAGCAAAGAATTATTGACCTTACTATCCAAGGCATGGGACTTGATAATGTTGGTAAGTCAAATAATAATAAAGCATTTTGGTGGAATTTTGGTGTTGATAATCTTGAGAAGCTTTCTCGTATTGGTGTTAATGGTACTCAAATGTATTATAACCTTGGTGCTGGTTCAGAAAAGTGGACTAAAGCTGCTTCCCCTGGTCATTATTTATTTGGATGGTAATTTAAATTTATTATATGAAAAAAGTTGATTTAATTATATTCTGGCTTAAAATTATTGCTGGAATATTAGCTTTGGATGTTATTTTAAGAGTATTTGGCGCTTTGCTTGTTTCTCTTGGTCATTAATCATTAGTCACTCTTCGGAGTGGCTTTTTTCTTGCCCTCTACCCTAACCACACTCCGTTAGGCGTAACAGGGGGTATAGGGGGCGTTGCCCCCATAGCGATTAGCACCTTAATGTAACTGCATTACACGCGGGTAGCGTGGCAGAATAGTGAGCTTGCGATGCGACCCCGTAAATACTAGCGCCTGCGGCAGTGTGTAAATTTGTTTGTTATGAAATTCTAACAGTTTTCATGAAATGTCACGCCTTTAATCATTCTGGCGTGATGTCCTCCCCTTGACCAATACCACAAAAACTGACAGAAAATAGAAAATACCCTTTTAAAGTGTTAAAGTTATGTTAAATTCTTATTAACCTTATTCCTCATTACTATTGATGTTATACTTATATTTCAATGGTACTTATAGTCTAAAAAACATTAAAAGCTAAATTGAATGAAATATAATCATTAAATTTGTAGGATAAGAGTAAACAACTAAAAGCAATAAGAGTATTCAATTAAAGGCAATAAGTAAATAACTTAAAGCAATAAGAGTACCCAGTTAAAGGCAATAAGAGTACCCAGTTAAAGGCAATAAGAGTAAACAACTAAAAACAAAAAGAGTTCTCATTATATACTCAAGAATTAAGCTATTCAAACATGGAAAAAGCACTAACAATTTATAAGGCATCAGCAGGTTCTGGCAAAACATTTACATTAGCTTCAGAATACATTACACTTGTAGTTAAGAATCCCCAGGATTATAGTCGTATACTAGCTGTTACCTTTACCAATAAAGCTACACAAGAAATGAAGATGCGTATTCTTACACAGCTTTATGGTATTGCCCATTCTCTAAAGGAATCACAGCCTTACTTTGAACAAGTCCAAACAAAGACCGATTTACCAGAGATTACTATTCGTGAAAATGCAGCCGAAGCATTATCATTACTTACGCATCATTATAACTACTTCCGTGTATTAACAATTGATGCTTTTTTTCAAGCGATTTTACGTAATCTTGCACGTGAACTTAATCTTACAGCTAACCTGCGCATTGATCTCAATGATACTCAAGTAGAAGCTCAAGCTGTTGATAATCTTGTTAATGACCTTGAGGAAGGAAAAGATGTACTTATATGGATTAGTGACTATATTGATAGAAACATTGAAGATAATCAAGGATGGAATGTAATTGATCAAATTAAAGACTTTGGTAGGAATATATTTCAAGACTTCTATAAGGAAAATAAGGAAGCTTTGGACAAATGCTTTAATAACGAAGGGTTCTTTGATAACTTCATAAAAGATCTTAGAAAAAGACGTAATACCATCGCTAATAAACTGACTAGCATGGCAAAAGAGTTGATGTCAGTAATTAGTAAGGCTAATCTGGATAATCCAGCTTTGTTTAATCGTGGTACAAAAGGTATCTATAACTATATCAGTAAATTAACACAAAATAAACCAACGGGAGATTTAGCCCCGCAGTATGTCCAAACTTGTATTGAAAATGCCGACAAATGGCCTGCTGGTAAGTGTCCAAAGGAAATTAAAACAATTATTATAGATCTAGCTTCAAAGTCCTTATGCAATGATCTTAAATTATTGGAAGAGTATCGTCTGAACAACTGGAAAGAATATCAATCATGTAACCTTACACTAAGACATCTTTCCCAATTACGTTTACTTCATTCTATTTCAGAAGCTGTGGACGAACTAAACAAAGACATGAATAGATTTATGCTAAGTAATACACAATCCTTACTTAGTAATTTAATGAAAGATAGTGACACCCCTTTTGTCTTTGAAAAGATTGGAGCTTATTTAAAACATATCATGATAGATGAGTTTCAAGATACTAGTACAATACAATGGAACAACTTTAAGAAACTTCTTATCAACTGCATGTCTCAGGGCGATTCTCATAACCTAATTGTAGGTGATGTCAAACAAAGTATTTATCGTTGGAGACAAGGAGACTGGAGACTCTTAAACAACATAGAAAAAGAGTTCTCTACAGAACAATTAGCGATTAAACCTTTAAATACCAATTATCGTTCCGAAGAAAATATTATCCTATTCAATAATGCCTTCTTTACTCTAGCAATAGAGCAATCTATCAAGGAATTACAACAAGATAATATTGGTAATTTTGAGCAACTTACTGAGGCATATAAAGAGATTATTCAGCAACCTAAAAAGAATAATCATAAGGGTTATGTCAGTGTAAAGCTATTTCCCTCTGACAATTACGAAGAAGATGTCTTAAATGAACTAACGAATAACGTACAACAACTACTTGATTTAGAATATAGACAAAAGAGTATCACAATTCTTGTGCGTACTAAAGGGGTGATTCAAGATATAGTTGATACCTTTCAACATCATTTCGGTAGTGCTATCAGTATTGTTTCAGACGAAGCATTCCGCTTAGATGCGTCTCTCGCTGTAAATGTAATTATTCTTGCCCTCCGACTACTAGTACATCCCGATGATAAACTTACAGCAAGTAAGTTATTAAAGTTGTACCATCAGCAGGTTCTAAAAAATAGTACCAATAGTAATGAGATATTAGTTCAGCCAGGAGATAACATATTTAAAAACTTGCCAAGCAGTTATATTGAACAATTCAAACAATTACCCAATTTATCATTGATAGATTTAGTAGATCAAATCTATGAAATGTTCGGTTTAAAAGAGCTTGAAGGACAAAGTGCTTATGTATGTGCTTTCTATGATACATTGAATGAATATCTACGTGATAATCCTGCAGATATTGACGATTTCATCGAAGAATGGGAAAAGTCTTTGTCACAGAATACTATACAAAGTGATGAAGTCGATGGTATACGTATTATTACTATACACAAAAGTAAGGGCTTGGAATATGATAATGTTCTAATCCCCTTCTGTGATTGGGAATTAGAAAAGACCACTGGTAATACTATTTGGTGTAATGGTAAGGATAAGGAAGATCCATTCAATCAATTACCTTTAATCCCTATCGACTTCTCTAAGAAAAGTATGATGGGAACTATCTTTGAGGATGACTATAAAGAGGAGCATTTACAGAATATAGTTGATAACATGAATCTTTTATATGTTGCTTTCACTAGAGCTAGTAAGAATCTCTTTATCTCTGGCAAAAGGATGAAGGATAAAAAACTGAAAGAACTTGAAAGCAACCCCACTAATAGTAATCGCTCACAAATAATACAACTAATAACAGAGTCGCTTAGCTCTAAGTTGGATGGTGCAACACTTTGCGATGGTAAGGAGTCAGAACCATTAGAATTTGAGTTTGGCACATTATGTAATGACGCTGACAATAGTACAAAATCAGTTGATAATCAATTATTAAATAAAAATCCTTTCAGTGAAACTATAGAGTCGAAGCTAATTAAAATAGAAACCTTCCCCCACCCTGCCGAGTTCAGACAAAGTAATAAGAGTGAAGAGTTTATTAAAGGTGAGGATGTTGATCCTTCTGACGCTAATCGATATATCAAGGTTGGTAACATCCTTCATCAACTATTTTCTACCATTTTAACGGAGGAAGATATAGAACCACGTTTAAAGGATTTAGAACTGCAAGGTGTTGTTTATAATGATGAAGTAACCTCGGCAGAACTACGGAATAAAATAGCTAATGCTTTAAGAAATGAGAAAGTTAAATCGTGGTTCTCTGATCGATGGGAATTATTCAATGAATGTACAATAATTGAATATGACAACCAAGATGGAGTTGTTCGTGAACATAGACCTGACCGCGTTATGACCGATGGAAACGAAATAATTATCGTTGATTTCAAATTTGGTAAACCACGCACAGAGTATCATGAGCAAGTAAAACAATATATTGAATTACTTAAACGAATGGGTCATAAGAACATATCTGGTTATTTGTGGTATGTCATGCGTAATGAAGTTGAAGAAGTCAATATTACTCAATAGTGGTATCATTCAGCACTAAAAGTATCGTAACAAATCGTATTTACATCATTCAATCATTCAAAACAAATGAAATCATTTCTCGAACATATAGCAAAAGATTTACTCGATAAATACGGAACTGATCTGGCACATATTGCCGTTGTCTTTCCTAACAAACGTGCGTCTTTATTCCTCAATCAAGAACTCGCCCGTCTAGCTGGTAAGCCAATATGGAGTCCCGCTTATATTACAATATCAGATTTCTTCCGTCAACATTCGGAACTAACTGTAGCCGATCCTATCAAAAGTGTTTGCGATTTATATAAAAGCTACATAGAGGTGACAGGTCATGTTGATGAAACTTTAGATCAATTCTACGGCTGGGGACAACTACTATTAGCCGACTTCGATGACATCGATAAAAACATGGCTGATACAAAGATGGTCTTTGCAAATATCAGAGACTTGCATGAGTTAGATGATGTCAGTTATCTTACAAATGAGCAGAAGACTGAATTACGCCGTTTCTTCGCTAATTTCGATGATAACCCAGAGGGTATTCGTGAAAAGTTTATCACACTTTGGGCTAGACTAAAGGACATATATGACAACTTTAAGCAAAGACTTCGTTCACAAGGGCTTGCTTATGAGGGTATGCTATATAGAGATGTAGCCGAGCAAAATTCTATTGAAACAAAGTATGAACATTACATTTTCATCGGTTTCAACGTTCTACAGAAAGTTGAACAGCACTTATTCAAGCATTTAAAGAAAGATAATAAGGCAAGTTTCTATTGGGATTATGATCGATATTACATGAACTCAAATAACGAGGCTGGCACATATATCCATCAATGGTTGGATAAATTTCCGAACAGTTTACCTAATGATAACGATGAGATATACGATAACCTTGGGAATGATAAACAAATAAATTTTATATCAGCTCCTACAGAAAATCTGCAAGCTCGGTACATTACAGAATGGTTAAAAGAGGACAATCGTTATAAGGATGGCAAGCGAACAGTTATTGTTTTATGTGATGAACACTTATTACAGACTGTTATCCATTGTATCCCTGACGAAGTAAAGACATTGAATATAACAACTGGTTTTCCTTTAAAGCAAACTCCTATTGCTTCTATGGTAATGCAACTCTTAGCACTACAATTAGAAGGTTACTCTCAATCGGAGCAGGGTTATAGACTACGTTATCTTAGTAGGGTGTTACGACATCCGTATGGTAAATATCTAATTCCAGAGGCAGAGAAATTAATAGAAAAGATAAAGGAGGAAAAAGAGTTTTATGTAAACGTGAATGAAATTTCACAACTAACTTATCATCAAAGTGATAAGCAACATTTACCAGAACTTATCCATTGGCTATCTGATACTATCCGTATCATTGGAATGAATGGTGCAGCAGTAAATAAAGATCCTCTTTTCCAGGAGTCAGTGTTTAGAATGTACACCTTACTTACACGCCTATACGACTTAATGTCAAGTGGGGACCTTGAGGCTGATAAGATAATTTTCCGAAGATTATTAAATCAACTCATTACCACAACAAGCATTCCTTTTCATGGGGAACCAGCTCAAGGCGTGCAAGTCATGGGCGTACTAGAAACTCGTAATCTCGACTTTGACCACGTCCTTGTTCTCTCATGCAATGAAGGTAATATGCCTAAGGGAGTTGATGATGCCTCGTTTATTCCTCACTTGATTCGTAAGGCTTATGGACTAACGACCATTGACAACAAGGTGTCTATCTATAGTTATTATTTCCATGGTTTGATTCAAAGAGCAAAAGATGTAACCTTCTTATATAATAATTCCACTCAAGGTAGTCAAACTGGAGAGATGAGTCGCTTTATGTTACAACTAATGGTGGAGTGGAATCATCCAATTCATCGACTTGCATTAAAGGCTGGTCAAGAACCGATGAGGATTGATACAGAGATCGTATATAAGGATGATGCTGTTATGAATAAGTTGGATGAGATTGGTTGTTTCTCCCCCACTGCCATTAATACTTATATTCGTTGTTCATTAAAGTTCTACTTTAAATACATTGTAGGAATAAGTGAATTAGAAGATGTTGAAGAAGATGATATTGATGGACGTTTATTTGGTAACATCTTCCATTGTGCAGCTCAGCTGATGTATGAAAAGTTACTACCAAGAGACATTATTACAGCTAAGAACATTGATGATCTATTAAAGACAGGTAAGAGTTCACAGTCAATTACATCAGGTAACTCACAATTAACTTTGGAGGATATAGTTGATGAAGCCTTTGCTACGACACTCTTTAATAAAGAAGCGGGAACAAGAACCTATCCCAAGCTAAATGGTTTACAGCTAATAAACCGCGAAGTCATCGTGAAATATTTACGTCAGTTATTACGAATCGACCAACGCTCTGCACCTTTAAGAGTACTTGCACATGAGTTTGATGTGAATAGAAGTATAACTATCAAGGTGGGTGATAGAGAAAAGAAGTTAAGAGTTGGCGGACGTGTTGATCGACTAGATGAAGTCTTTTCAGATAGTAATAAGGCACAATTACGTGTCGTAGATTATAAAACTGGAGGTAGAGTTGCAGCACCACTGAAATCTATTGATGAGGTATTTGATCCAAAGAATGTAGCTTTTAAGAAGAGTGACTATACAATGCAAGCTATGTTTTATAGCTTAATTGAAGCAGAGCATGATGATAAGCTTAATCCTTTGCATCATGCGGTTAGCCCTGCATTACTCTTTATTCAACACGCAGGTGGTGATGATTATTCACCAATATTGTCAATGGAAGGGAAAGAAATAACAGATGTTACGGAATATAAGGAACCTTTCTTTGAACATCTCATTCAACAATTGGAGGATCTCTTTAATCGCAATATTGCTTTTAGCCCTACTGATGATCTTAATGCTTGTTCCTATTGCCCCTATAAACAAATGTGTGGTAGATAATGGTTTAATTATAAGTATAATTCAATTCTTATTGTTTTGATTTGATTTTACATGAACAAACATCTTCAGCTTTTCAACTATTCTACAAATATGTTGAATAAATGAGGATGTTTGTTTCTCTTTTTAATGTAAGATCTATAGTTTAGGTTGATATTCCTCCTTGTACTTATTACCCTTATTAACAGGGTGTAAGCCTCGTTGATTGAATTAAATAGTTATTTTCGCAATTTATATCAACTTTATAAGAAAAAAGTTTCTAATTATTTGGACATTTCAAACTAAATTTATACCTTTGTCACAGATACAACTTAATATACAAATAATATTTGTTATAGTCTTTTATAGACAAAGCGTTCTTTTACAACTGAGTTTAAATAAACGAATCTACAATTAAGTAATTGCAATAATATAAGTAATGTCATTGTTGTAATCTCCCTTTATAAGAAAGAGAGGTTAGCATGATAAAGTATAATGACTTTGGAGAACCTAATGAGTCTCCATGATGTAGAATAACAAACCTGACGAACTTCTATAATTTTAGTTCCCAGCAAGTTTAAGTTAAAGTACGATTAGCGTTTAAGTTAAAGTACGATTGACGTTTAAGTTAATCTACAACTCACGCTAAGGTTTAAGTACAATAACGTTTAAGTCAAAGTACTAAGTTCTTCTGAACAAGAGCCTTTTACAGCTCAGAAGTGAAGGAGGATTTATGATAAGATTTTTGTAGTATTAACGGGGTGTGCACCTATGTGTTATACCTCATATATTAATTTTTAAAAAATCGTACTTATGATTTACTTAAAAGTTAAAAGATCAGTCCATCGGGTTGGTCCTAACAAAGGTCAGAAAGCCTTTAGTGCAGTACCTAAGGCTCCTAACAAGTTCTCTTCAACATGGCTTATTGAGCGTATTGTTCGAGAGACTTCTTTGAGCGAAGGCGATGTGCATAACGTGTTAATAACGTTACGAAACATTGTCAAAGAGGTTGTACAACTAGGCGGATCACTTGATTTAGGGGACATCTTCTCCCTTCGAACAGTTATTCACTCCAAGATGGAAAACAATGAGAAAGACGTAAGCGTCGCCTCATTGAAAAAGCCTCGCATTGTTGTGACATGGAAACACTCTGTGAGTAAGGCTTTAAAGAATCTACAAGTGGAAGTGGATAATCCTCTACGAAAGAAGGAGAAGCCGACTAAACCTAAGCCTGACAAGAAAGAAGAGGAAAACGGCCCGGTAGCTAATTCCTAAGCCATTCAGGATATGAATGTTGCTTTACTCTAATCGAATGGGAGGTAAACACTACGTGTAGTTGTTTACCTCCTGTTTTTATTTATAATATATGTAGAATCAATATCTTGGGCACAGCATAATTGGCAAGATATAATAGCATGAAACGGGAATCCCGTTATGCTTTCCTGGATTCCATTTAGGCATCTTCTTCATTACACGAAGTACTTTCGTATCAAGCTCATGGTTAGTGCTTCTGTAAATACTAAAATCAGACAATCTGCCATCTGACTTTACAATAAACTTTACCATCACTCTTACATATACCCCTTCTCTAATTGTCCTTTTGGAAAAACGAAGGTGAGATATTAACCAAGTATTAACGTTACCTTTAAAGCTTGGCATCTCTTCAACAACAGTGTAGACCTTCTTTTCATTTTTTACGAAATCATTTTGAAAGCTACTGAATGCTTGAGTTATAGTCGTATCCGTCACTAAAAACAGAAATAATATAAATATAAATCTCTTCATTTGGCTTCTTCTTTATTAGGCTTGGAGGACATGTTCTTTGAGAATCGGTAAGAATTCAATCAGTATAAACTTCTACGAAAGTAAAGATTTCTAAGAGAATAAGAAGTTACAATCGCTTTAATTCTTCAAGATTCTTTTCTTCTTTTTCAAACTTTTGTTTACCAATACTATAAGTGAAACGCAACATAATCTTCCGACTTTCTCCATATCCCCAAGACGATAGATTCAAGCTATCTTTTATTCCATAGCTATCCCAACGCTCTGTATGTAACAGGTCTGTCATCAATAGTGAGAGGCGGAAACGATTATTATTCCATGATTTATTTAAGTCTAAATCAATACCACCTGTTGACTTATTCACTTCATAACTTCCTCCTTGACGTTTTGAATAGTATCGTCCTGAAAGCTCTAGGTTGATACCCAAAGGTAAATGGAAATTATTGTTTGCGGATAAGAAACATGATGGACGTTTATATTCTTGCTTATAGTTCTCGTAATTCAACTTATTATCAAAATAGTAAAATCCAATGTTGGAGTTAATATCCCACCATGAAGTAAGACGCTTAGAATAGACCGCTTCTAGTCCTATTTGCTGTTGTGTCCCTATATTTTTAGTTGTCATTATCGTCTTGTTATGCTCAAATACATCGGTAAGTGATGTAAAGTAATCATCTAGCTTATTATAATATAAGCTTAAAGATAAACTACTCCATGTATAGTTCAGTATAATCTTATTGCTTATCTGAGGCTTAAGAAAAGGATTGCCTTTCCAATAAGATAACTCATCTAATAAATATTCAAAAGGATTAAGATCTTCATACCGAGGTTTATCTTGTCGCCTACTGTATGAAAGAGCTACTTTGTTCTTATCATTGAAAGCATAAGATACTGACATGTTGGGGAATAGATTCAACTTCCTTCGATTATTTTCTTCTATCAACTGGTTAGCATAAGAGTGCAGCTTATTATTAGTATACATATACTCCATACGTAGCCCAGTACTTAACTCTAGTTTATTCAAAGAGAGTGTGTATTGCACATAAGTTTCAATATTATCTTCGTTGTACTTAAATCTGTTTGAGCGTTGTGAGTCTATTAGCCCATTCTTTTTAAAAAGAAAGATATTATTACTCTTTATCAATGAGGTCTTAGCACCTATTAGCCATTCATTCTGTGCATTAGGTTTATATTTATAGTCAGCTAATAAGGCATAAATATCAATATCTTTGTCAGGTTGAGAATAGAATAAATCAGAACGAATAAGTATGTTATTAGATGAAAAATAATCATTGGGTTGTTTGCAACGAGCTTTACCATCAAAGTGTGTCCAATCAACAGAAAAAGATAACTGATGACTCTCTGATGGTTGGTATAGATAGTTTATACTGTTATTGTATTGAATTGTCTTCTGCTTTACATAGTCATTGCGTGCCTTTAGGATTCCATCTAACGTAGAGGTACCATTATATACCTGTGTTGTTGTCTCTGTCAGACCAGGTCCAACAAGCAGATTCATCGTACTATTAAAATACAATTTATTCTTTTGATTAGGTTGCCAAGAGAAATCAACACCTACAGAGTAAGTGTTCCGCTTATCGGTATCAGATGTTTCTGATATACTTTTATTACCATCTTGAACTTTCTCAAAGCCATACTTCATTGCATAATATCCTAAGCTATGGCTGTAGTTCAAACCTAATTGCCATTTGCTTTTATTGAAGGAGAAAGAAATATCAGAGTTTTGTCTTATGTTTTTCCAGTACGATAAACTATGTGACGTTGTAAGGAAGGTACCAGTTCTTTCATTGCTTTTCAAGATAATATTAATAATCCCTCCTGCTCCATCAGTACCAAAACTCGCATTAGGATTAGTAGAACTTTCAATGCGAGTAATTTTAGATGAGGGCAGAGAGCGAAGATAAGCAGAAAGCTCTTCTCCTTGTAACATAAGTTTCTTTCCATTTATGTATATGGCGGTTCCTCCAAGGGTAGCTAAAGATATATCTCCCTTACTATTTACCGATATTCCGGGTGAATGCTTTAAAACATCTAAAGCATTTCCGATATCGGTAAGATAAGTTTGTGCCACATTTATCTGTAATTTACCATTAGATAAGCTAGTTAATGGGCGTGACTTGCGAGCTGTGACGACAACATCTTTCAAGACAACATTATCTGCTTCTAACTGGATAGTTGGAAGAATCGCCGATGCGGTGATTGTTATATCTTTCTTAAATTCTTTATAACCTAATGCCCTTATATATAAAAGGAAATGTCCTGTTTGCTTTGGAAGTTGAAAGTCTCCATTATCATCAGTAAGTGTCGTTTCTATAAGGATACTATCTGGTAAAGAAATAAGCATAACTACAGCGGCATCAATTCCCTTACTTTGCTCATCAACAATCCTTCCGCTTGCATTATTCTGTGCACTCAATGAGATAGAATATAGTATTCCAATACAAGATAAGATTACTTTCAAAAGATACTTCATAGTCTTTAATAAATATTTGTTACTCAAAAGATAATTTGTTCAGACGGGTTTTCAATTCGTCTGCATAAGATTTGCGAATGGAGAGGGTTAGCTCACAAGTATTATCAAACACTTGATTGATGATTCGTGGATTCATATCCTTTACTATCTTCATGACTGCATTCATCATTGGATAGGAGAAAGTAAACTTAATCTGCTCTTCTATAAATCTTTCTTCGATGTCACAATGAGCAATGGCATCGGATGATGCTTCCCGATAAGCCACTATTAGTCCACTTGTACCAAGTTTGACTCCACCAAAATAACGTACAACAATAATAAGAGTATTTGTCAATCCATTGCTATCTATTTGTCCTAGAATGGGTTTACCTGCAGTAGATGATGGCTCCCCGTCATCATTCATTCGGAATTCTTCTCCCATGAAGCCGATCCTGTAAGCATAACAGCAATGGCGCGCATTATAGTACTTCTTTCTATACTCTTTTACTATCTCTAAAGCTTGCTCAACAGAGTCTACATGATGGGCAAAAGCGAGGAACTTACTCCGACTTTCAGAGTAAAATCCCTCACCTATTGCTTTTTCTGTTATTGTTTTATATTTATCGTTGTCCATTCAATAATAATAACCATCGCCTAATCTAGCTTGTGAATCACAAGACCAGAACGTAGCTTTGGCTCAAACCAAGTAGCTTTGGGTGGCATGATCTTTCCACTATCAGCTATATCCATAATCTGTTGCATAGAGACAGGATAAAGTGCTAGTGCCCAACGCATTTCTCCACTATCAACACGACGTTTAAGTTCCTTAAGTCCACGTAGACCACCAACGAAATCAATACGTTTATCAGAACGGAGGTCCTTAATACCCATTAGTTCGTCTAGGATCAAACGACTAGAGATGTCAACATCAAGCACACCTATAGGGTCGGTATCATCGTATGTACCTGGTTTTGCCTCTAAGCTATACCAATTATGATCAATATATAAGGAGAACTCATGTAATTTGGTAGGGCGATATTCTTCCTCTCCCTTTAGTTCTACAATAAAGTTCTTCTCTAATGCTTGTAAGAACTCTGCAACTTCCATGCCATTTAAGTCCTTAACTACACGATTATAGTCTAGAATGGTTAATTGACTAGATTGGAAGCAAACAGCCATGAAGTAATTATACTCTTCATCGCCTTTATGTCCTGCGTTATTCTTTGCTTTCTCTGCACCAACTAAGGCTGCAGCAGCTGAACGATGATGTCCGTCTGCGATGTAAAGGCTTGGCATCTTCTTAAATTCTTCGGTAATCGTATCGATGTCAGCTTTATCACTAACAACCCAAAACTGGTGACGGAATCCATCATCAGGTGCAACAAAATCATACTCTGGAGTTGTTTGTGCATAGCGACTTAACAATGTGTCCAATACATTGTTATCTGGATAAGCAAAGAATACGGGTTCTACATTCGCATTGCAAACACGAACATGCTTCATTCGATCTTCTTCTTTATCACGGCGTGTTAGCTCATGTTTCTTAATATTTCCATTCAGATAATCGTCAACATAGGCACCAACCACAAGTCCATACTGCGTTTTACCATTCATGGTCTGTGCATATATATAATAACAATCCTTATCGTCTTGAACTAACCAGCCTTTATCTTGAAACTTCTGGAAGTGCTCTATTGCACTATCATAAGCTCGTGGGTCAGACTCATCTATAATAGATTCGAAATTAATCTCTGGTTTGATAATGTGATATAAACTCTTCTCATTATCCCCCGCCTCCATGCGTGCTTCTTCAGAATCTAGTACATCATAAGGACGACTTGCAATTGATTCAACTAACATCTTAGGAGGACGAACACCTCTAAACGGTTTAATAATAGCCATTGTATTCTAGGTTTTTAGGTAAATAAAAGTATGACAGCCTAGAAGTTATGATTACGATTCTAGGCTATCATTCTTTGTTTTATTTAAGATTTACTTATTTACTTGGAAAGTAGTGTCACCAGTCTCAAAGAAAGCATTGATTTGCTTTGCAGCTGCTACACCAGCATTTAAGTTAGCTTCAGCTGTTTGTGCACCCATCTTCTTTGGTGTGGAGAAGTAACGCCCAGTGAATTTCAAGAACTCTTCATCAGCATCAGGTTTGATGTCTGTGATGAATTTAAGATCTTCACGCTCTTCCATCAACTTTAAGAGTTCTTCTTCGTTAATCACCTCTTTACGTGCGGTATTCAATAAGATCGCTTTCTTTGGAAGTTGATTAACCATTTCATAATTAATACTCTTAATAGTATCTGGTGTTGCTGGAATATGTAATGACAAAACATCAGAAACCTTGAACAAATCGTTTTGTGTCTTTACAGCATGAACTCCAGCAGCTTCGATTGCCTCGGCTGGGCAGAATGCATCATAAGCATAAACATCCATATCAAAGCCCTTTGCAATACGTGCGACATTACGACCAACGTTTCCAAATGCAAGTATTCCAAGTTTCTTACCCTTTAACTCTGTACCAGACTTACCATTATAGAAGTTTCGGATTGCATATACCAACATACCAAAGACAAGCTCCGCTACTGCATTAGAATTCTGTCCAGGAGTATTCTCAACAACAACATTCTTTTCCTTAGCATATTTAGTATCAATAGAATCATATCCAGCACCAGCTCGAACGATAATCTTCAATTGATTAGCAGCATCTAATACGTCAGGTGTAATCTTGTCAGAACGAACAATCATCGCATCGACATCCTTTACAGCTTCTAATAATTGAGCCTTATCTGTATACTTTTCTAATAGGAGTACTTCATGTCCAGCACCCTCTAACTCTAATGTTATATTCTTTACAGCAGCAGGTGCAAATGGCTTTTCAGTTGCAATTAAAATCTTCATAGCTTCAATGTTTAGGTATAATTTTAGTAAAGATTAGATTCAGACTTGACTATATTTAGCCAAGTCTGATATGTATGAATTATAGATTCAACAATGTTATTAATGTTGAGCTTCAAACTCTTTCATTGTATCAACAAGAGCCTGAACACCTTCTATTGTTTGAGCGTTATAACAGCTAGCACGGAAACCACCAACACTGCGATGTCCCTTAATACCAACCATTCCACGAGCCGTTGCAAAGTCAAAGAACTCTTGCTGAAGGTCGTTGTACTCATCATTAAGAACGAAACAGATATTCATGTAAGAACGATCTTCTTCATTCTTAACAGTACCACGGAAGAGCTTATTTCTATCGATCTCACCATAAAGGAGGTCAGCACGTTCCTTCGCAATCTTAGCCATTGCTTCTACTCCACCCTGAGCCTTCACCCAACGAAGATTTTCCAATGCTGTATAGATTGGTACAACAGGAGGAGTATTAAACATAGAGCCCTTATCTACATGTGTTCGATAATCGAGCATTGTAGGAATCTGACGTTCAACCTTGCCTAAGGCGTCATCCTTTACAATAACGAATGTAACACCAGCCATTGAAAGGTTCTTTTGTGCTCCACCATAGATACAGTCATACTTTGCTACATCAACAGGACGACTCAAAAAGTCTGAAGACATATCACCTATCAGACGTACTGGAACATCAGGATCATTGTGAAGTTCTGTACCATAAATGGTATTATTGGTAGTGATGTGAAGATAATCAAGATCTGTTGGAACCTCATAACCCTTAGGAATATAAGTGTAATTATCATCAGCAGAAGATGCCACTTCTACAACATCACCCAACATCTTAGCTTCCTTGATGGCTTTCTTTGCCCAAACACCAGTATTCAGATAACCAGCTTTTTTTACAAGGAAATTCATTGGAATCATGTGGAACTCAAGTGAGGCACCACCACCCAAGAAGAGAACAGAGTAACCTTCAGGAACGTCTAAAAGCTCCTTAACTAAAGCTGAAGCTTCATCAATTACTGGTTGGAAGTCCTTTGATCTATGGCTTATTTCTGCCAAAGATAGTCCAATACCATTGAAATCCAAAATCTGTTTTGCAGTATTCTCAATCACTTCTCTAGGAAGGATACAAGGACCCGCATTAAAGTTATACTTCTTCATCTGATCTGTTTAGTTTAAGTTTGACTTAAGTTGTATAGTTATTATTCTTACTTCAGTATTAAATCTCTAACTTCTTATGGCTTTATGTGTGCGAAGATACGTTTTTATTTTGGTACTTCCAAATAAACAAAGATAAAATATTTCAAATACTACATGCCTGTAGTAAACTTGTAAATAAACAGAATTAAAGAGAAGGTGACGTTTTGTTAAAACGATCACCTTACTTCTTCCACTATTGTTTTGATTCCTTTAATTTTCTGTCCTTTAGAAGCCAAAATAACCTTTTTTACTTTTGTTCGGTCAATAGCTACATAACAATACCTGTCTTTAATATCTATCTTTCCAATTTCTGACGATTGTAAACCTATTTTCTTGCAAAGGAAACCTACAATATCTATCTTGGAGATTTTATCCTTTTTCCCCTTACCTATATATATAGTAGCCATGCGTGGCAAAGAAGGTTTAGGAAGATGCGTCGGAAGTTGGTATTCTTCGTTCTCCTTACTAACATATTCAGGTAACATTTCTTCTGGTCCGAGAATAAAGAAAGTTCTTCCTTCCTTATCCCAACGAGCTGTGCGCCCTACTCTATGAATATAATTATCTTCTGTTTCTGGTATATGATAATGAATGATATTATCAACATCAGGTATATCCAATCCTCGAGAAGCTAAGTCTGTACTTATAAGTATAGAAACAGAGCCATTTGAGAAACGATAAAGTGCAGCCTCACGCTCATCTTGCTCCAAACCACCATGGTACCAACTCATAATAAAGTCATTCTCTTTTAGGAAGGTGGCTACTCGCTCTACAGATTCACGATAATTTAAGAATACGATTGTACTTTCATTCCCCAACGAAAGTAAAAGTCGTTTAAGCGAATCAAGTTTATCTTTCTCTGGACTTGTGACAGTATAAAGATGTACCCTATCTGGAATATTATCATCATCCGTTCTATAGTCTAGATAAATGGTTCTACCCATAGAAACAAAGGCAGGGATAGACTCTGACTCTGTGGCAGAGAGTAGGATTCGTCGTTCTATATTCGGTAATTTATTGAGAATACTCATCATCTCTCCCTGGAAACCAAGTTCAAGACATTTATCAAACTCATCAATTACTAACCATTTAATCGTTTCTGCATTAAGATTTTTCTTGTCTAAATGATCATTCAATCGACCTGGAGTTACAAATACTATCTGGGGTTTAACATCTCTAAGCACTCGATGCTCATCCATCGTAGGTCTACCACCATATAATGCCATTGCTCTTAATCCACTTCCCATATCTTTTAAAACCATAGCAGATTGAAGCGCTAATTCACGTCCAGGAAATAAGACAACAGCTTGTAATTCATCAGAATTAGCGTTTAGGCGTTGAATCAATGGAAGCAGATAAGCATAAGTCTTACCTGACCCCGTAGGTGACATCACGACAACATCTTTCCCTGTATAAAGGACAGCCTCTTCCGTTGCCTTTTGCATTTCATTCAGTTGGAGACCTAGCTTATCTATAACATTGTTATTGTTCATATTTAACCTCTTTTCTTATCTTATCAATTTCATCAAATTCCTTGCCCATATTGAGATTCAAATAAATAGTATATAATGGTGCTAGCCATTTCCCTTTATCATCAGGTGCTAACTGCCTAAATTTCTCCATATAAGGGCGAGATAATCCATATAACTCAATAATCTTTGCACGCTTACTCCTATATTGCTGCCTATCCTTATTCATTTCTATGGCTTGATTAAAGTAAGCTAATCCAATGTTATAATAGGCATCTACATAAGTGTCATTTCTCTTAATTATATCGTTACAAATTTTTATACAATCATTATATCTACCTAGGTTAAGAAGAGCTGTACTCTTAGCAAACATAAATAATAAACTAGTGGAATCAGCTTTTAAGGCTCGTTCTGATATAACAAGTGTAGAATCATGTTCACCTTTTTTAGTATAATATTCCACAAGCCTAGGAAAGAAAAAAGCAAAATTAGGGTATTGCTTAAACCCTTCTTGCAACGACTTTACATACATAGTCGTATCTTTCTGAATCCAATAAGCCTCGGCTTCATATTGTTTAACAAAATTAAGCATAGAAGTATCACGTTCTGCCAAATCTTTAAAACGCATAATCTTATCAGCATCTCCTAATTTATAACCACAGAACATTGACCAATAAGCAGCATGAGGTATCAAAGCATCACTTTGCAAATAGTTATATCCGGTAAAAAGTGGATACTCAGCAGATAATAAATAATCACGATAATACTCAAATGCTGTTTTATAATCATTTTTATGGATGAAATAACTACCTCCATTAAATAGATTTGGGCGAATAGAATTTAAAAACGAAGCATGTTTCTCCCTGTATTTAGGATGAACCAGCCCTCTTTTATCAGCTTGTGCATCAATAGAATCGAAGCTAGACATCGTCTCATACAATCGTTTCGTTATTGAGAAGAAAGCAGCTGTATCATATTTTTCTTTTAGATAGAGCTTTTCATTCCCTTGCTCGTATTGTTTTGTTAGAACATCACATAATAGTAACCATATCTTATGATTATTTCTTGACGTTGAATCTACTAATAGTCCGCGAAGTGTTCCTTCGGCTTTTGAGAGTTCCTTACCAGACTTTATCTGGTCACGCACTGTTTGTAATTGTTTCTTTTGTGCGTAACACATAGATGGTAAAACAAAACAAATATATAATATAAGAACCTTAATCGTTTTCACTCTTCTGATATTTCGTTACTAAAGGCTCTAATTCCTCAGCCTTTATTTTATCATTCAGTATTGTATAAGTTAGGTAGAGCGGTGCCACCCAATCAACTTTGTTTCGACGTGGATCTTTTGCCCTTACACGTTCTAAATAGGTGCGAGCCTGTGCAAAGACTGTCATAAACTCATTATCCGAAACATTATCTCCCTTCTTTCGTTTTGCCAAGACAGAATCACGTAAAACCATCCCTAAACTATTCAAACATACCCCTATATTATAAGCCACTGGGATATTACTAGGATCGATCTCATCCGCTTGCCTATACGCATCTATTGCCTCTTCCCAACGTTCGGCACGCATAGCTATCTCTCCCTTTAAAATCCAAGGTACTATAGAATTTGTATTATTTTCTAAACAATCATCTACAAAATCTTCTAAATTAAATCTAGGAGTTGGATTCTGATAAAATTTCATAATCCATGAGAAATAGGTTTCATTTGTTGGATCTGAACGATACAATCTCTGTATAACAGATAAATAGCGAAGAGAGTCTTCCGCATTAACCATTTGATCGTGCATACACTGAGCTTTTATCTCTGCTGAAGCTTGGGCACTCTCATCATATTGCATGGCTATATCAGCATACTCATTAGCCATTTTTAAGTTACGAGATTTCAAATAAAAATAAGCTAAATAATATGCAGCAACTCCGGATTCGTCAATATTATCTTTTACTAATGGCGATTTTCTAGTTTCTAAATAGAGCTTCAGAGCATCAATCCCCTCTTGCTTTAAATAAGGCTTTTTGTAAAAATATTTCCCTGCATCAATCAGCATAGGATGCAATATAGCCAAACGTTTCTTATTCTCCTCCTCATACTCTGGTAAGATTTTCCCTTTTCGATTAGGCATTCTATCAAACTCATCACATTTCAGTGAATATTCTACCCCATCAACAACTGTCTTAAAAATGGTAATAGAATCCCTATCCGATTGTTTCTCTATTTTGGAAAAAGCGTTCCTAGCTAGGCGATTAAAAGATTCCGCTTGCTTATGCTGGTCTTGTGCGTCTACAATTTGAATGCAGAATAACGCACAGAAAAATAGTATTTGTAGCCTTCTCATTTATGACATTTTAGTTAAAAAATATTCCCCTCTTATGTATATTATCCTAAGAAGATAACTTACACATAAGAGAGGACTTATTACTGCTGATTACTGTACACCAGCGTCAGCTGCTGCTGCTAGTGTCTCAGGAGCTTGAGCGCCCTTAACAAAGTAGTAGCATCCATAAAGAGGATAAGCCCATGCAGACTTTTGCTCTTTGAGAGTGTCAAGTTTCTTTGCTGTCTCAAGATAAGAGATAGCCTTGTTATATACCTCATTAAACTGAGCACGAGCAGCTGGAGAAAGAACTCCCTTAACAGCAGCTACACGCTCTTGAGCCTTATAGAACCAACACTGACCAATTGAAGCATTGATAGCAATTCTTGCATTATCATCCTTTGCCTGTTCCAAAGCCTTAGAAAGGTAATTAGCAGCTGTCTCATAGTCTTTCTTTTGACTTGCAAACTGACCCATCATTACTAATGCACCATAACTGTTAGGATTCTTTGCTAATGCTGAATTTACGATTTCTTCAGCCTTATTTTGCATACCAAGTGCACTATAAGTAGAAGTCAATGTGGTCAATACTGCATCATTCTCAGGATCTTGAGCATAGATACCAGCAAGCTTGTCAGCATAATTTAAAGAATCCTGACGTGTCTTGAGCTGTGAACCTAAGATGGCTAGCTGTAATTGTTGAGCATCTTTTGCACGATCCTTGCTCTTCAAAGCATAAGATACATACTTCTCTGCCTTCTTGAAATCCTTATTCTGATAAGCATAATATGTAGCGAAATAAGCAATCTCATTTAAGTTCTCATCTTTTGACTTATCGAACTTTGAAAAGATTGGATCATCCGCTGTATCTACATAGCGAGCAAGGTATTTATAAGCATTTGCATCGTCCTTAGCTCCCTGGAAGTAAATACCACCATTGATCAGCTGACCACGAAGAGGATAGAGCTTATCAGCTAAGTCACTATATCTTGGCTTAACTTTACCCTTTGCGTTAGGCATGTTGTCATACTTTATTACCTCAGAAGCGGCATCAAAAGCCTGACCTACAGCCTCATATAAGCCCTTTTCATCGACAGGTTTATTTCCTTCTTTGCCCATTTGCTTGTTAGTTTCATTCTCAAGTTGGACACCCTGCTCTGCACTTACCTTCTTCATTGCAAGCTCAAATAGCTTATCATAGGCTTTGGCTTTCTCAGCATTATCAGTAATCTGAGCAAGATTAGAATTCAATAATTCTGCAGCTTCGGAATAAGTCTGCGCCTTCAAGATAGCCTTCAATGGTTCACTGTCTCCAGCGAATGCAGCTGATACACTAAAAAGCATCATTGCTGCGATCATTAACTTTTTCATATTGGTTATAATTTTAAAAGGTTTATAATCCTATTTTACATTTAATTAGATGATATAATGTGCCAATAGATTAATCGAAGTCGACAGGGGTTACATCTGGTTCACCAACTTCTGATGATGAGTTCATGTCACTCTTGATCTCTTCACTGGTTTTAGCCCATTCTTCACGACTATCATCCTCAACCTGTGACTCCATCTCTGAACTCATCACCTTACATACAGATGCGATAACATCATTCTTTTTAGCGAGGTTTATTAGGCGCACACCTTGTGTTGCTCGACCCATTACACGGCATTCGGCAACCGACATACGAATAACAATACCGCTCTTGTTGATAATCATCAAGTCGTTATCATCTGTAACGTTCTTGATAGCAACAAGTTTACCAGTCTTATCCGTAATATTCAGCGTCTTAACACCCTTACCGCCACGATTGGTCAATCGATAGTCCTCAACCTGTGAGCGCTTTCCGTAACCCTCTTCAGATACTACCATAACCGTCTCGTTAACAGGGTCATTAACAACAATCATACCAACAACTTCGTCTTGCCCATCTTCGTCCAAACGCATACCACGTACACCTGTAGACACACGGCCCATTGTACGGATATTTGACTCATCGAAACGACAAGCACGACCATTGCGGTCA
>QWCW01000054.1_pt1 | contig 75336 bp, 56 predicted proteins | sample 1972691 | NCBI WGS metagenome assembly QWCW01 (sample SAMN09866698, study PRJNA288562) | Human oral metagenome isolate pre2_saliva, whole genome shotgun sequencing... | reverse complement strand
TAAGCTGTATGCTTCTTCTGCCTTGCTCATATAGTTTATTCATTGTTTAAAAATAAAATGATTAATGATTGACGTCAAAGTAAAAGATAGCGATATACGCAAAGCTGTTGAAGAAGGCATGGATAGTTTTGTTCAGGTATTCATTAATGCAATTAATACAGCTATTGGCGGACAATTGACACAAGATAATATGGCTCAATTGAATGTTGACCAAATTACGTTGTTAGGTTGGAGTTATCTACATCGAGAAGTAATGGAAGGTGGATATATTCAATTAATATATAATGGTTATGGTGCCTTCATCTTTAAGAATCCATTTGCCGTTGCTATGCGTAATTGGGGAATTAGGGAGCTTTATACACATATTAAGCATGCAAAGAAGTTCTATGATAAATATCACGAAGAGATAGAAAAAGTTGTCTCTGATGATGATTTTATGGCTTTGTATGAGCAGATGCCAGAGTTCGATGAGTTTGATGATGAATTTATTGTCAATGAGGAGCACTGGTGTGAGATGATAGCGGCTTATATTGATGACCATATAGATAATTTTGTAAAAGTAGAGCAATGAACAAAGAGCAACAAGATAGAAGAAAGAAATCACCAGTCCAGATAAGAAACAAGAAAGCTTCATTTGAATATTTCTTTGTAGACACATTCACTGCAGGTATTGTTCTGACAGGAACGGAGATAAAATCTATTCGTGCAGGGAAAGCATCGTTAGTAGATTCCTTTTGTTATATAAATAAAGGTGAGATGTGGGTTCAGGGAATGAATATATCTCCTTATTTCTATGGATCTTATGCTAACCATGAAGCTAAACGTCCTCGCAAACTATTACTAACACGTAAAGAAATACGTAATCTTGAGGCTGAGTCAAAGACACCAGGTTTCACGATTATCCCAACACTGATATTCATTGATGAAAATGGACGTGCAAAGGTTGATATTGCCTTGGCAAAGGGAAAGAAAGAATACGATAAGCGACAGACATTGAAAGAAAAGGAAGACCGACGAGAGATGGATCGGGCAAAGAAACATTATTAGTAAAAACAATTCATGACGATAAGGGATAGCATAAAGGAAAGAATATTGATATTAGATGGTGCTATGGGTACCATGATTCAAGGATACAAACTAACGGAGATGGATTTCCGTGGTAACCTTGAACTTCTACAAATGCTCAATTATCAGGGTAACAATGATATGTTGAACCTTACACGCCCTGATATTATAGAGGATATTCATCGCCGTTATTTAAAGGCTGGAGCAGATATCATTTCAACTAACACTTTTTCTGCTCAACGCATATCACAAGCTGATTATCACATGGAGGATTTCTCTTATGATATTGCCTTGCTAGGAGCTAAACTTGCACGTAAATGCGCTGATGAATATTCGACAACCAATAAGCCTCGCTTTGTCGCTGGAAGTATAGGTCCAACGAATAAAACTTGTTCAATGTCGCCAGATGTTAGTGATCCTGCTAAGCGTGACCTTACATACGATACTCTCTTCCATGCCTACAGCGAACAAGTTGAGGCAATGATAAAAGGTGGTATTGATGCTATTCTGATAGAAACTATCTTTGACACCTTAAATGCTAAGGTCGCCATTGATGCTTCGTTATCAGAAATGAGAAAGGTTGGCATTGATTTACCAATTATGCTTTCAGTTACAATTACAGACTTATCTGGTCGAACATTAAGTGGGCAAACACTTGAGGCTTTCCTTGCTTCTATCTCATCTTATCCTATCTTTTCTGTTGGTTTAAATTGTTCGTTTGGAGCAGAACAAATGCGCCCTTATATAAAAGAATTAGCATCTAAGGCACCTTATTATATAAGTATTTATCCCAATGCGGGTTTACCGAATTCAATGGGAGAATATGATGAGACTGCTGAGGTCATGGTTCCACAGATGCAAACTTATGTTGACGAAGGACTCGTTAATATCATTGGAGGGTGTTGTGGAACTACAGATGAATTCATTGCTGGCTACACAAAGATTATTAAAGACAAGTTACCTCATGTTCCTACTCCTTTCTCCAAAGAGATGATTCTATCAGGATTGGAGCAGTTCCGACTTACTCCAGAGATAACCTTTGTTAATGTCGGCGAAAGATGTAATGTTGCTGGTAGTCGTAAGTTCTTGCGACTTATCAAAGAACGTAATTATGAGGAAGCTCTAACAATAGCTCGCAAGCAGGTTGATGATGGTGCATTAGTGCTCGATATCAATATGGATGATGGTTTGTTGGAAGCGAAAGACGAGATGGTTCATTTCGTCAACATGATTTCATCAGAACCAGAGATTGCTCGTGTCCCATTAATGATCGACTCCTCTGATTGGGATGTTGTTGTTGCAGCATTAAAATGTGTACAAGGTAAATCTATCGTAAATTCTATCTCTCTGAAAGAAGGTGAAGAAGTCTTTATACGTCATGCGAAGGATGTTTTGCGTTATGGAGCTGCCGTTGTTGTAATGTGCTTCGATGAAGAAGGACAGGCAACTAGCTTTGAACATCGCATAGAGATTGCGAGTAGAGCTTATAAAATTCTTACAGAGCAAGTAGGAATACAGGCAAAGGATATCATCTTTGATCCAAATATCCTCGCTATCTGTACTGGAATGAAAGAGCATAATAATTATGCTGTTGAATTTATTCGTGCAACAGAATGGATAAAGAAGAACTTACCAGGTGCTCACATCAGTGGAGGAGTAAGCAACCTATCATTTAGTTTCCGTGGTAATAATTATATCCGTGAGGCTATGCACGCCGTCTTCTTATATCATGCCATTCAAGTTGGTATGGACTTTGGAATTGTAAACCCTGCGACAAAGATTACCTATGCAGACATTCCACAAGATGAGCTAAAGATTATCGAAGATGTTGTACTTGATAGAGAAGAAGGGGCAGACGAGAAACTAATAGAACTTGCTAACAAGATTCTAGCTCAAAAGGATATTCTTAAACAAAATGGCAAGGAATCTAACCAACAAGAGGAATGGCGTAACAGTTCTTTAGAAGACAGATTAGTATATGCACTTCGCAAGGGTATTTCAAATTATCTGAATGATGATATCCACGAAGCATTAGAGAAATATCCTAATGCTGTCAGCATTATTGAAGGACCATTAATGCGTGGCATGAATGAGGTGGGAGATTTATTTGGTGCAGGTAAAATGTTCCTACCCCAAGTAGTTAAGACTGCTCGAACAATGAAGGACGCAGTAGCTATTCTTCAACCTTATATAGAGAAGGAGAAGGTCGGTGGGAAAGCTACTGCTGGTAAGGTTCTTTTAGCAACAGTTAAGGGTGATGTTCACGATATTGGCAAAAACATAGTTGGAGTTGTTATGGCTTGTAACAATTATGAAGTGATTGACATGGGCGTGATGGTTTCAGCTGACAAGATTATAAAGAAAGCAAAAGAAGAATGTGTTGATTTGATAGGGCTTTCTGGACTAATAACTCCAAGTTTGCATGAGATGGTCAATGATGTCATCGCTTTTAAAGAAGCAGGTCTACATATCCCCGTCATGGTGGGTGGGGCTACTACTTCAAAGTTACATGTTGCATTAAAGATAGCACCTTTATACGATGCTCCTGTAGTTTGGGTAAAGGATGCTTCTGTGAATCCTTCAATAGCAGCGTCTTTGCTCAATGAGGCTGAACGCCCAGCATTTTGCGAGGAATTAAATAAGAGCTATGAAGAATTGCGTGCTAATTATAAAGAACAACAACAGAAGATCCTTTCTTTAGAAAAAGCTAGAGAGAACAAGTTAAACCTCTTTGATTAAAGAGATAAAGTGAAGAGAGCATATTGTTCTAATTCCACTATCCCTGGTGAACTAGATAGTAGGTTGCTTGCAAAGATTAAACACTATTGCCAAAGGGTGTTAAACACTTACGATGAAGAGTGTTTAACACCCTTACTTATTAGTGTTAAACACTCTTGATCCTCGTTATTCCTCAAACAAAATTGAGTTTTATTATGAGATACCCTCAGTCCTATACTTAGGGTACCTCAGTCCTATACCGAGGTGTTTGACCCCAATAAGTTATCACGATTAGATAACCTTAAACTTGGCAAATTTAAGAAGTAATTGCTTTCTACCAGCATTACGAAAGTCAACTGTGGCTTTGGCATTCTCGCCTGTCCCTTCAAGACTAACTATCTCCCCTACTCCAAAACGCTGATGCTCTATTGTTGCTCCAACGCTTAGAGATGTAGCATTACTATTTCCGGTAGAAGGCATTGTACGACCACCATTTGTCATAGCAGAAGATAACCTTGTAAAATTTCCGCCCTCAGCAAGTAACCTCTGCTTAGTACGTGCGGACAATGGGTCAACAGTTACTTCAGGACGTTTGCGTTCTGTTATCTTCGGCTTAGGATCTGCTCTAAACTGACTGGCTACTGGGTTAGAGTTTTGATATCGAGAACCTAACTGATGATACTCTTGCCCCCAAGGTCGACTACCCGTATAGGCTTTATTAGGCTCATATTCACGGAAGTTATCATTCGAGCGAGTTCTCCAATTACTACTAAAGCCCTCGTTAGCATCCTCATCCCAAGGTAATCTGCGACGATTCTCTCCCAATAACCCAGAAGCACTATCTTCCACATGAAGTAACGAAGCATCAATGTCTCTCAAGAAACGACTAGGAGAATCAATTTGCATCGTTCCAAAGCGAAATCTATTCTTTGCATTTGTCAAAATACAATGACGCTCTGCACGTGTAATTGCAACATAAAGAAGGCGACGTTCTTCCTCAAGTCCTCGTTTTGAGTCAGATGACATTGGACTCGGAAATATGTTTTCTTCCAATCCAACAACAAAGACCGTTGGAAACTCCAATCCCTTTGCTGCATGAATTGTCATTAATGTTACTTTCGGCGCATTATCATCCTCTTTGTCTGCATCAGTATAGAGTGCAACCTCCTGTAAGTAATCCGTCAAATAAACATTCTCTTCTCTCCCCTCTTCACGATTAGTATCAACAAAACCTTGCAAAGCAGACATGAACTCTGCTAAGTTCTCTCTACGTGCCAAGTCTTCTGGCTCACTCCCTAACATCAAGTCAGCCTTTATACCACTTTCTTCTATAATCTTACAACCGAGCGTATAAGCATCAGTTTGTGCAACATCCTTAATAAATTCGCTGATTAATGCTCTAAAGGTAAAGAGTTTGGTCATCGTACCTTTATTCACATTCAGCCCATGAGTAATGGGGTCCATAATGGTTTCCCATAATGAGACTCCATTTATTTGTGCACAATCAATAATCTTCTTTACTGTCGCATCTCCAATACCACGTGTGGGATAATTAATGATACGCCTGAAGGCTTCTTCGTCATTAGGATTAGTCACTAATCGGAAATAAGCAATGATGTCTTTTATCTCTTTGCGTTGATAGAAAGAGAGTCCACCTATAATCTTATAAGGAATACCTTGATTACGAAACTCATCCTCAAAGGCGCGGCTCTGTGCATTTGTACGATAAAGGATGGCAAAGTTGCTGTAATCACAATCATCCATGTGCTTAATACGCTTCAGCTCTTTTGCAACTACCATTGCCTCTTCACGATCACTATAACAAGGTTTGTACAAGACCTTATCTCCTTCATCTTCTTTTGAATAGACATTCTTGGGGATTTGGCGTTCGTTGTGCTTCATCAACGAATTAGCAGCTTGTACGATAAGTTGAGTTGAACGATAATTACGCTCTAACTTAAAGAGCTTAGCCTCATCAAACTTATTCTTAAAGTCGAGAATATTATCAATATTTGCACCACGGAAGGAATAAATACTCTGATAATCATCTCCAACCACACAGACACGTCTATGTATCTCTGCCAACTGACCAATAATACTCACCTGGGCATAGTTTGTGTCTTGATACTCATCAACTAAAATGTATTCAAACTGCTTTCCATACTTATTCTTAACTTCTTGATGATCTCGGAAGAGGATATAAGTATAAAGTAGAATATCATCAAAGTCCATTGCATTAGCCTGTCTACACCTAGCTTCATACGCCTTGTAAATCATACTAATAGCTGGCATCTTTGCACTTCTATCTCGTTCTATCGCAACACGGTCTTCAGCATATTCAGAGGCAGTTATCAGATGATTCTTTGCATTGGATATCACATTATGTACCGTCGCTGGCTTATAAATCTTATCATTGAGATCCAATGCTTTGATAATGTTCTTTAGCAATGAACGGGAGTCTGCTTCATCATAAATGGTAAAGTTACCATTGAAACCTATCACCTCCCCTTCTCTTCGAAGGATTCGAGCAAAGATAGAGTGGAACGTACCCATATATAGCTGTCGGGCATCCCTTAAAGATGTGACTTGTGCTATACGTTCTTTCATTTCTCTTGCTGCCTTATTGGTAAAAGTTAGCGCAAGAATATTCCAAGGCTTCAGCCCTCTACTCAGTAGGTAAGCAATCTTATAAGTTAGAACTCTTGTCTTCCCCGACCCAGCACCTGCAATGACTAAAGAAGGTCCAGTGCAATATTCTACGGCTTCACGCTGACTAGTATTTAATGTAGCAAGGATTTGTTCCTCTCTCTCTTGATCTGTCATTTATAACTATATGATGTGATATAAAGTAACTCTAAGTAAATAAACAATTACAACCTTCACCCTTAAAAGCCTAATGTTCTTCAGGGAAAGCAGGGATGAAAGTCATTTGATGCTCTATCTGCTTAACTCGCTTCAGCATATAAGGTCCAGGATTCTTTGAAGAGAACCGACGAGGATTAGGCAACGTTGCTGCTATCAACGCACAATCACGACGATTTAATTGCATTGCCTCCATACCGAAGTTCTGTTCTGCGCAAGCCTGCACTCCATATATACCATCACCCATCTCAATAGAATTTAAGTAAACTTCCATAATACGTTGTTTACCCCAAAGTGTCTCTATCAAGAAAGTGAAATAAACTTCAAGTCCCTTTCTTAACCACGAACGTCCTTGCCATAAGAACACATTCTTAGCTGTTTGTTGTGAGATCGTTGAGCCACCCCGTAACTTTTTTCCTTTTTTAAGGTGCTCTTCTGCCGCCTGCTCAATAGCTTGATAATCGAAACCATGGTGTGTCAAGAAACGCTGATCTTCGCTTGCCATCACTGCAACAGGCATTGACTTTGGCATTTCGTCTAAAGATATCCAATGGTGATAGAGTTTTATAGATTCTCCCTTGCCCATTTGTTCAAAGCAACGTCCAATCATTAGGGGTGTGAAATAAACAGGAATGAATCGATAAGCAACAACCATCAATATGGAGGATATGAAAGCCAATGCAAATACCCAACGTATTATTTTAAAAATCTTCTTAACCATAAACTTGCGTTTTATTGTCTGCAAAGTTACTAAATCTTCTTTGATTGAGAGAATGAAAGAAGAAAAGAAGATTCTTCCCCTTGAATGCTTTATACTTTTTGCAGAAGGGTTACTAGTATTTATCAAAAAGCTTAGGAGCTTTTCCTAGATTGCTTTGCACGTACAAGTTCATCTACGAAAAAGAGGGTGTGCCAAAATAGTCACATCCTCTTGAACTTGGGGGAGGCTTTTTGGGGGGCTTTTACCCAACCACTGGTCCACCCTCTTCTTTATTCTCCTTTTCTTTCGGAGAGGGGTCGGGGCTTTCCTGTTTCTTTCCTTTCCTCCTCGCAGGATTATCCACATCCACCTGCAACTCCTTTAACGCCTTGCGCACCGGACTCTTCCAAGTCAATGTTAGCCTCGGAGCTTTGAGGCTCTTAGCACACACATCCCTTTCGTTTTCCTCCATCTTTGAGGGTACGTTCACACGCAAAGAAAAAATGTCGCCGAGATCTAAGCCTGTTCCCATGCGTGCACAGTCCGAGATAATGTTACGCAGCGTAATAATCACATTACGAGCATCACCCTCTGTCAATGAGGTCTCACGAACAATGCGTTCCAACACCATTTCGGGCGAGATCTTCTGTTGACCTTTCGGTACGGCAATATACACCGTCTTACCCTTCATTTTTCCCATTGTCGCCTTACGAGGCGCAACTTTAAAATCTAGCATTTTCTTTAAGCTTTTAATTAAACATTAGATACTATATATCAACATTACATTGATCTTTTTCATGTATTTTATACCCAGCGGTTGGGTCGTCTTGTACCCAGCTGCTGGGTAGCATCGTACCCTGCCCGTTGGGTAGACCCCTACCCATTCGCTGGGTACGATTGTACTTCTTCGCTGGGTACAACTCTACCCATTCGCTGGGTACAAAACAGCCTACGAACAACCGCAAGGACTACTCAAATCCGCCGACCCAGAACCCGTTGTCGCGGAGGCTGTAGTTCACGGAGACGTAACCACTGAGGAAGCGCAGGTAGTACGTGTAGTTGCTGCCCGACGGGTAAGCACTAGACGACCAATAGTAGCCGGCGTAGCCAACGTAGTACAGCCCACCAGAGGTGTAGTAACCCAAGGCGGGTAGGTAAAAATACTTGCCTGCGTCGGCAGCGGAAAGAAGACCGGAATTATTGATACTACTACTGTTGTTGCTGTAGCTATTGCTTGTTGTACGTAGGTCGGTTGAACCGTCGGCAGATTTCTCTGTGTCGTAATGACCCTCTGCTTGTAATACAGATTTCTTCTTAAACCACATGCCGCCTTTACATAAACGACCCATGGTTGTCCATAACTCGTCACCGTCCCAACGTGGATCGCCAAACATGCAGTACCAAGACAGCTCGTTAGCGTTGGGAAGGCTTGCGCAACTCTGGGTAGCCTGAAACGCACCGCTGCCCTCGTGATACCAACGAGAGTCAGTATTGTTCTGCGCGTAGTTTGATGAGAAGCTACCGACACCGACTGTTGGCTGACCTGTGTTTCCTGGCAAGTGCTTTGTCCATTCGTAACCATACCAGTATTGCTGCTGTGCATCCCACATGTAATAATGGTCGCCATCGTAATCGCGTGCGTCAAGGTTGGCAGTGATGTTGTAATACTTGTTCTGGTCGTAGGTAGCTGAGGATAATGTCTTGGTTATAGTTCCCTCTACGTTTGTTGCAACGTCCTTCAACCAATAACGTATCTTTAAGGTGTGTGTGCCTGGCTTTATCACCATATAAGCACCATTAGTGGCTGCACTTGTTGTGCTATTAGTCAAAGGGAAGCCGTTAGCGTATGTTCCGCTACCACCTGTTGAAACAATAATTTGCTTACCTGTACCTGTGCCTGTTAGTTTGCCTGTTACTGGGTCAAGGGTGTAAGTATCGGTAATATCATTGTCTGAATTTACCTCTACCTTGGTTAAGTAACAATTATGCAAGATAGTGTTGCTGGTACGTGGCAAGAAGAGGAGATAAGCTGCCTTATGGTCAAGGGTAAAAGCAAACTGTTGTTTACCTGATACTTTAGTTGCTGTTGCCATACCGCAATCGCCTGCTGCACCGAAGTGAGTGGTTGTGTTTGGCTCTGATTGGCTTTGAGAAGCAGCGATAACAGCTTGGTCGTTGCTACCGCCTTGACCTGGATAGTAAACCTTGTATGAGGTGTGGGCGGTATAAGAGCCAGGCACTTTGAACTTAAAGTTATCTGTCTTACCTGTTGGTGAATTGCTACTTGCGTGCCAGGTGTTGTTATCGTCCTTTACGTAAATCTTATCGCCTTGCTCCCAAAAGAACTTACCATCGCTTTCCATTGAGGTGCGCGTTGAGGGGTCACCTGCTGAAAAGGTCGTCAAATTCTTGTCGTCATTAGGGATTGTTGGGTTCTGTGCTACGTCATCATTAGCGCAAGAACCGATTGTCAAAGCCATGCTGCATAATGCCATCAATGACAGAAGCCTTGACTTAAATGAATGTCTTTTCATTGTTTTCTTCATTTTTACTTTGTTCTCTTTGTTAATACCTCTCTGTTAGTCTTCCCATGCTGGGGTCTCTTCCTCATCTTCAGACAACCATCCTGGTGCTTGCTTTGCATCACCCATACCTCCACCTGGCTGTGCTGGATGGTGCTGACTTGGGAAAGACGTGTCCATCAAATTAGTGGTTTCGTTCATTTGGATTATCATGCAACTAGGTGCAGAATAATCCCTCTTAGTTTGTTCTTTTCTCATAACTTTCTTGATTAAAATAGCTATTATTTTATTCTTATTTTGCTCTAAACGGAGTTCGCAATGTTAGCAAATTATTTGGATTGACCAAAGATAAAGTGCAAAAAGATGCAAAGAATCGAATAATTCTTTGCAGTACTTCGTTCACTTGATATGTCATTGCCAACTGTTTCACGGCGGCAAAGGTAAGAAGAATTAATTGAATGGGCAAGGAAAAGAAGGAAAAAAAGCCTCACCCCCAAGAGGGTATGTCAAAATAGAAATACCATTTTGATAATCTTACAGCTTAAAATAATCCAATAAAAAATGACCATTTCTATACTCGATTTTGAGTAAAGAAATGGTCTTTTCTTTGCTTTTAGGAAAACCTACTTATAGTTTGAAAGTTGTCAAGTCATTAATTTGCATTTTGACACACCCTCTAATATTCTTCTATTGATTCACCTTATTTAATAAGGCTAACAGAACGCTTCAAGAACTTGTCTAATGCAGCTCCCTGAAGCATACCATTCTGAAGCAATGCTAAATCAATGAGTTGATGAACAACCTCATTATCTTTTGCGCAAGCCTCAATAACGGTCTTCTTCTTGTCTTGCAATTCAGAGATTGACTTTTGCGTATTCTGTACATCGTCCTTCTCCTCCTGTGTCAATTCTTCAGCCTTCTTCTTGCTCTGAGCCTGTTGTAAAGCTGCAAGTCGTGCCTTCTGTCCCTTCAACTCACTAGCGATAGGCGCTAACTCCTTCGTTGTACCTTCTGTTACCTCATTCAATACTCTCTTAATAAGTGGATGATCGGCATTCAAAACAAAGTTATAAGCATCTGGCATTTGTGCATAGAAGCCCATCCCTTGCTGGAACTGACTCATCTCCTTCATACGGCGCATATACTCGTTCTGTGTAATGAGCACCGGTTGGAAACTCTCACCCAGAGCCTGCACCTCAATATTGAACTCTGCCTTTTGTATCTTAGGCATCTGCGAACGGAAAGTCTCTGACAGATTGTCAGTCTCTTCTTCTGACAAATTATTCTTAGGTGCATCTTCCTTCTGAATGATTCTATCAATAATATCTGAGTCTACACGAACGTAGCGTGTCTTCTCTAGTTTCTGTTCGAGCATTGACAACATTGGTACATCTAGCTGTCCACTTGCGTCAATAATGCTATATCCCTTTTGTTTTGCAGCCTCGATATAGGTGTACTGCTCTTCTTTATTAGTTGTATAAAGATTGACAAGCACTCCTTCTTTGTCTGTCTGATTATCTTTTACGAGAGTCTTGTACTCGTCTAACGTAAAGTATTTACCTTCTGTATCTTTGATAAGCGCAAAGTCTTTTGCACGATCATAGAAATCAGCTTCTGACAACATACCATAGTTTATAAAGAGCTTCAAGTCGTCCCATTTCTTTTCATATTCCTTACGGTCTTCCTTGAAAATGCTTTGCAATCTGTCTGCTACCTTCTTGGTAATGTAAGATGCAATCTTCTTAACGTTTGAATCGCTCTGTAAGTAACTGCGACTGACGTTCAAAGGAATGTCTGGTGAATCAATCACACCATGTAACAATGTCAAGAACTCTGGTACTATTCCTTCCACCTGATCAGTAACGAAGACTTGATTGCAATAAAGTTGAATCTTGTTACGCTGTAACTCAATGTTATTCTTAATGCGTGGGAAGTAAAGAATACCCGTGAGATTGAATGGATAATCAACGTTTAAGTGAATCCAGAACAATGGTTCATCGTTCATTGGGAAGAGCGTCTGATAGAACTTCTTATAGTCCTCATCCTTTAGGCTTGATGGAGCTTTAACCCACAATGGTTCCACATCGTTAATAATGTTATCCTCATCAGTCTCAACACTCTTACCATCCTTCCACTCTGTTTTCTTACCAAAGGCAACAGGAACAGCCATGAACTTGCAATACTTATTCAGCAACTCCTCAATCTTAGACTTCTGCAAGAACTCTTTGCAATCATCATCGATGTAGAGAACAATATCACTTCCTCTGTCCGCCTTATCTGCGTCCTCAAGTGTATATTCTGGACTGCCATCGCAACTCCACTTTACAGCCTTACTACCCTCACGATAGCTCTTAGTAATGATTTCTACTTTCTTAGCTACCATGAATGAAGAATAGAAACCAAGTCCGAAGTGACCGATGATGGCTTCTGCCTTATCTTGATACTTCTCCAAGAAGTCGTTTACACCAGAGAAGGCTATCTGGTTAATATATTTCTCAATCTCTTCTGCAGTCATACCAATACCACGGTCACTGATGGTTAGTGTTCCTGCTTTCTCGTCCAAGGTGATACGAACGGTCAAATCGCCCAACTCGCCCTTAAAGTCACCTGTTGCTGCAAGTGTCTTCAACTTCTGCGTTGCATCTACAGCATTAGAGACCATCTCACGTAAGAAGATGTCATGATCTGAGTATAAGAACTTTTTGATAACGGGGAAGATGTTCTCGGTCGTAACCCCAATATTTCCTTTTTGCATAGTTATATTTATTATAATTTTATATTCACGCCGACTAAATTACAAATACCATGCCATAACAGGAAATGAAACTGATTGATAGTTCTTCGATATACTAAACGAAGAAGAGACTTCCCTCGCAAGGAGGAAAGTCTCTTCAGTATCTAAAGGAAGCCTTACCTTATTTATATTCTAACGACTTCCTTCACACCTTTTATCGTACGTAACTTCTTCATCAGAATGTTCAGCTTAGAGTTATCGTCTAGCATAACAATTAGGTTGCCAGAGAACAATCCGTCATGTGAATCAATATTGATTGAACGCATGACGACTTTCTCATCTTTTGAAATAACATTCGTAATGTTACTTACAATACCGATGTCATCATTACCTATGATTCGTAAGGTGATAGCGTATTGTGACGTTCCCTTCCCACTCCATCGAGCTTTCACAACACGATAGCCGAAGCGTTTACGCATTTCCGGAGCATTGGGGCAATCACAACGATGAATCTTAATACCGCCATTAACTGTCACGAATCCAAAGACTGAGTCACCATAGATGGGATGGCAACACTTAGCAAGAGAGAAGTCTAACCCTTTGAGGTTTTTATCAATAACTAAAACGTCATCGTTCTTCTTCAGAATGTCTGGCGTTGGGTTCTCATACTCAAAGTTCTTTGCACTCTCTGCCTCACGTGGTTGGTTAAGGTTATGAAGATGATTATATATCTTCTGATATTCATCAATGACATAGTTAGGATCTAATTTACCATCAGCTATTTGTTGGTAAAATTCGGAACCTTCCTTAAACCCGAGCTTACGAATAAGGTGCCCCATTGAGGCTTCATCCACATCTATCTTCTTGTTCTTGAATCGACGTTCCAGCAACTCCTTTGCATAGAGTTTATCGTTAGCTTGTGTTTCTTTCAACGCAAGACGAATCTTGGATTTAGCACGTGATGACTTGCAGACCTTCAACCACTCTTGTCGTGGTTTCTGTGTAGACGAAGTAAGAATCTCTACCATGTCACCACTATGGAGTTCCGTACGGAAGGACACGTTCTTACCATTAATCTTTCCTCCAACGCACTGGTTACCCACACGTGAATGAATGTGATAAGCGAAGTCGAGCACCGTTGCACCCTTAGGGAACTTCAATAAGTCACCTTTCGGTGTAAAGACATATATCTCTTTGTCATAAAGATCAGATTTAAACTGATCCATGACTTCTAAATTATCTCCTGCTTCAAGGGCTGAACGTATAGAGGCTAGCCAGTCATCCATACCGCCCTCCGCCTTTACACCTTTATAACGCCAGTGAGCTGCTAAACCATGTTCGGCAATCTCATCCATACGCTCGGTACGTATTTGTACTTCAACCCACTTCTTCTCTGGACCTAGCACTGTGATGTGCAAACACTCATAGCCATTTGACTTTGGTACTGAAAGCCAATCTCTTAATCGCTTTGGATTAGGCTGATACATGTCGGTGACTATTGAATAAGCCTGCCAACATTGCATCTTCTCTTTGTCTTCTGGTGAGTCGAGGATAATGCGAATAGCAAAGAGATCATAGATACCCTCAAAGCCACATTTCTGTTTCTTCATCTTTTGCCAGATGGAGTGAATAGACTTTGTACGACCCTTTATATGGAACTTCAATCCTGCTGCTTTCAGATGTTCGCTGACAGGCGTAATGAACCGACTAATGTAAGCATCACGAGCCGTCTTAGTAGCATTAAGTTTATCTTTGATCAGATAGTAAGCATCATGCTCTAAGTACTTTAAAGATAAGTCCTCTAGCTCGCTCTTTAGCTGATAGAGTCCTAGCTTATGTGCTAATGGGGCATATAGATAACTTGCCTCTTCTGACACCTTCTGCCTTGCCTCCGTATTCTCAACGTCTCGTATCTGACGCATGAGGTTAACTCGGTCGGCTATCATGATTAGAATTACACGCATATCCTCGGCAAAGGATAGCAAGAGATTGCGGAAATTCTCACTCTCTATGATTGGTGTTCTTTGATAAAGAGTCTGTATATGAATTAAACCATGAATGATTCTAGAAACCCCTTCACCAAAAAGTTTATTTACATCTTCTAATGACAGATTATCATCCTGCACACTTTGATAAAGTAGAATGGCAATGAAAGAGTCACGTTTAAGTCCAATGTCCCTTACGGCAATAATGGCTGTTTGTATAGAGCAAAGTATCGGGTTCAAACCAAATACATTGCGTTGAATCTTATTATTAGTAACAGATTCATCAAGGTGTTTACGCAACTTTGGAAGGTCACTTTCTGCAAATAATGGCTCAAGAAGTCCCTTCAATTCTTCTAGTAATTGGTCGGATAAGAGTCTCTCTTCTTCCGTGTAAATGAATTTATCCTCCATAAGCATACCCATTATAGTTCGCAGACAAAGGTACAAGAAAAATGACACTTAAAGGAATAAAACTAGTAATTACTTGCTTGTTTACAAATTAATTCGTTATTTTTGCAATTACAAAACAATCTTTTTAAAACTTTATCGAATATGATGAACCCAACTGACCTAAGACAGATTACTAGTAAAGGAATAAGTGAAGAACAAATCAATAGACAGCTTGAAGAGTTTAAATTAGGATTCCCCTATTTAAAATTAGAAGCTGCTGCAACACCAACCAAAGGTATCGTTTTGATGAGTGGTGAAGAACAAGAGAAGGTATGTAATAGCTGGAAGACTTATCAAAGTGGAAATCATAGAGTTGTGAAGTTTGTACCTGCTTCGGGAGCTGCTAGTCGTATGTTTAAAGATCTGTTTGCTTTCCTTAATGGTGTAAACCAGGAGCCAGCAAATGACTTCGAAAGGGAGTTCTTTGACAATATACATGATTTTGCTTTCTTCAATGAGTTGAATCAGAAATGTGAGCAGAATGAAGGGAAGAGCATAGATGAATTAATGAAAGATGGGGACTATAAGCTGATCGTTGACACCTTATTAAATATAAGAGGTTTAAACTATGGGCAACTCCCCAAAGGTCTACTCTCTTTCCACAAGTATGACGATGGCGTACGCACGCCGATTGAGGAACACTTAGTGGAGGCTGCACTTTATGCTGCTAGTAACAAGCAAGCATACGTACACTTCACTATATCGCATGAACATCTGGAACTCTTTAAACAAAAGGTAACAGAGAAGATTGCACAATATGAAGCTAAATACGATGTTAAACTGAATGTCTCTTATTCTGAACAGAAACCTAGTACAGACACGATAGCTGTAAACCCAGACAACAGTCCTTTCCGCAACGATGATGGTTCTTTGCTTTTCCGTCCGGGCGGGCATGGCGCATTGATAGAGAACTTAAACGACCTCGAGGCTGATATTGTTTTCATCAAGAACATTGACAATGTTGTTCCTGATCGATTGAAGAAAGAAACTATCGACTGGAAGATGGTAATTGCAGGGAAACTCGTGGAACTACAGAAACAAACATTCGATTACTTACACCTGTTGGATAAGGGCTGTTATACACGTACTGAGCTAGAGGAAATACTAAGTTTCTTACAGCATGATTTATTCTGTGAGAGTTCTGAAGCAAAGACATTAGACGACAATGCACTTGCACAATATCTCTACGCTAAGTTGAACCGACCAATGCGTGTATGTGGAATGGTTAAGAACGTGGGAGAACCAGGTGGTGGACCTTTCTTAGCTTATAACCATGATGGGACAATTAGTTTGCAGATTCTTGAAAGCTCACAGATTGATAAGAGCAATAAGGATTATGTAAAGATGTTTACCGATGGAACGCACTTCAATCCTGTGGATATTGTTTGTGCCATCAAGAACTATAAGGGCGAGCCATTTGATTTAACAAAGCATGTTGACAAGTCAACGGGATTCATTAGTTCCAAGTCTAAGAACGGACGTGAACTGAAAGCTTTAGAGTTGCCTGGACTTTGGAATGGAGCCATGAGCGACTGGAATACTATCTTCGTTGAAGTTCCACTTATCACTTTCAACCCTGTTAAAACAGTAAACGATTTACTGCGTGAACAGCATCAATAAGGACTTAAAAGTTAATGTCTAAAAGTCTTATCAATAAAACAATTATCAAGCTATTGATTGGACAACCATAGAAATAGTAATTAGGCTATAATCAACTAGAGATTATAGCCTTTTTGCTTGCCTCTTTCAAAGTCTTTTATACTCTAAGTTAAACGACACTTGTACTTTAAGTTAAACGTCTTTCGTACTTTAAGTTAAACCTCAATCGTACTTTAAGTTAGAGCTTCCTCTTTACTTATATTGGTGTTAGAGTTGAGAATCAATAAGGTTTGATCTCTACCCTTTTTATAATTTTCATTGAGGACTAAGGCAAAAAATGATGTCTTTTCTTGTAGGAGTCAAATAATTATTATACCTTTGCAAGCACAAAAAAGACACATTACTGATGTTTCTCTTTAAGAAACACAACAAATCAAAGATATAATTTCCTACATATATTATATATGTTAAGCAAAGAAGAACTATTAGAGAAAGATGTTTCTGAGCTTGAAACTATTGCTCAGAAGTCTGGTGCAGTATATAATCCAGGCGACGACAAGGATAAGTTGGTTTATGCTATTCTTGATCGTCAGGCTGAAGAGCTTAGTACTGCACGACCATCGGAATCAAAGCGGAAGCGCACAAGAATAACGCGGAAGGATACCGACAGGGTATATTCCGTGCATGGCGATGAAGGGGAGAACTTCGATGTTAAGAAGAATAAGCCTACAGGAGAAGCACAACCTTCACTCTTTAAAGAGGAAGTAGCACCTAAGAAAGCAAGTGAAACCGAGAAAACACCAGAGGAGATTCTAGCCTCAATGCCTAAGCATAGAGGAAGAAAGTCTAAAGCTGAACTCGAAGCTATCGCTGCCGCTGAAGCAGCACTCAAAGCCAAAGAAGAGGCTAAGAAGATGGAAACAAAAAGTCAGGAGGAGACAAAACCTATAGTTGAAGAAACTATACCAGAAGCTATGGAAGATAATTTTATTCCTGAAGACCATTTCTCAAGCATGCCAGTTAAAGAGGATGCCGAGAATAAGGAGGAACTCTTAGCTCGTTTACAAGAAAAGGTCAATGCACATAATAATACAGAAGTAGTCCCTGAAGGGGTTTGGGCTGGTGATCCAGGTGATGGAACAGACTTTATACCTATAGTTGACCTCCCTATTGAGGATCAAGGTGCGGTACCAAACTACGATATGTTTGACCAGCCTACTATGCCAACTCAGACGCCTTCTACACCTGCAATGTATGATGCACCAGTGGTTAGTAATGAGGAGGCTTATGACTTCACTAACATTATCAAGGCAAATGGAGTATTAGAAGTTATGCCCGATGGTTATGGCTTCTTACGTTCAAGTGATTATAATTACCTTTCTTCTCCAGATGATGTTTATGTCTCAAACAATCAGATTAAACAATATGGTTTAAAGACAGGTGATGTCGTTGAATGCTTTGTTCGCCCCCCACGCGCAGGAGAGAAATACTTCCCATTGACAAGTATTGAGATGATCAATGGTAGGAAACCAGCTGAGGTACGTGATCGTATTCCATTTGAGCACCTTACACCATTATTCCCAGAAGAGAAGTTCTCTCTCTGTAATGACCCAAAAACTACAAATCTCTCTACACGTATAGTTGACCTCTTCTCCCCTATTGGTAAGGGACAGCGTGCACTGATTGTTGCACAGCCAAAGACTGGTAAAACTATCTTGATGAAGGACATTGCTAATGCTATTGCAGCAAATCATCCCGAGGCTTACTTGATGATGCTATTAATAGACGAACGTCCTGAAGAGGTTACCGATATGGCACGAACAGTTAATGCGGAAGTGATTGCCTCAACTTTCGATGAACCAGCAGAACGTCATGTGAAGATTGCTGGTATTGTTCTAGAGAAGGCGAAACGTATGGTTGAGTGTGGGCATGATGTGGTAATTTTCCTCGATTCTATCACACGTTTAGCACGTGCTTACAATACAGTTGCACCGGCATCGGGTAAGGTTCTTACTGGTGGTGTCGACGCAAACGCATTGCAGAAACCTAAGCGTTTCTTTGGTGCTGCACGTAATATAGAAGGTGGTGGATCGTTGACTATTATAGCAACAGCTTTGATTGATACTGGTTCTAAGATGGACGAGGTTATCTTTGAAGAATTTAAGGGTACGGGTAACATGGAGTTACAACTCGATCGCAGTTTGAGCAACAAGCGAATATTCCCAGCTGTCAACCTTGTAGCTTCTAGCACTCGTCGTGATGACCTCTTGCAAGACCGAACAACACTTGATAGAATGTGGATCCTCCGTAAGTACATTGCTGATATGAATCCTATCGAGGCTATGAACTCTATTCATGATCGTATGGCTCGCACAAAGGATAACGAGGAGTTCCTTCTTTCTATGAATGATTAAAACTTTATTCATATTAGTCAAGCACAATAAACGCTATAAATAAAGGTAGTGCCAATCAACATAGCCTTCTCCTGTAAGTTGCTATTTTGATTGGCACTCTTTCTATCATGATTCGTGGAATAAACTATCTCACAATATATAAGTATTCGTTCTTTCCTTACTTTTATAATTAGAAGTATATTAATGGACAATTAGTAAAAAGATTGTAGACCGAATTGTATCAAGATTATTGAAATAGTAGAGTTATCGTATTGGGCTACTTTAAACATAATAAAAGAAGTCAGTTGAAACCTTCTTCAACTGACTTCTTTTCTATTATAAATAAGTAACAATCAAGAAACCCCGATTGATTCTTAGTTATCAATTACTTACCCATTCCCTTATAAGCTTGATTCATACCTTTTACAACCTCGTTTGTAATGTTGTAAGCAGGATCAGCATATAGGATATTGTCTCCGCTCTTTGCAAGGATAATAGCATATTTCTTATCCTTATTGTATTCTTTCAAGTAATTGTGAACACTATCAGAGAGAGCCTTATTGTACTTAGCAACCTCACTCTGATATTCAGCACCCAAACGCTGTTGAAGAGCATCAGCATCCTGAGCTTGCTTCTGAATACTTGCTTGAATCTGTTGAGCCTGAGCCTGAGTGTACTTATTAGCCTGAGCATTCTGTTGGAAGTTAAGAGCAGCAGTTTGAATAGCCTTCTGCTTTCCAGCTAATGTACGTTGAATGTTAGCTTCTTTAGCCTTTATAATCTTAGTTACATCTTTCCAATAAGTATATTGACTCATGATAGAATCTATTTCTACATAAGCAATCTTCTGTGCCCCAGAGGTTGATGCACTTGCAGTTGTACCTGACTGTGTCTCTGTTGTATCGTTCTTCTGTGGCTGGTTGTTACACGCAACAAAAGCGAATGTTGTCATTGCCAGCATTGCAATACTACAAAATGTTTTCTTCATTATTGTATGTTTAAATGATTATTTTAATAAGCTTTGTTCTTTGCGCGAGCTTCTTTGTCTTGGTCTATTACACATCTAATACCTTTCTCCTTTAAGTAGGCATTGTCTGATATGTGTTGTGACTGGAAACTCCCATTCTTCTTTAGCATTACACGCACTCCTAAGAGCAACATGGCAATAGCAATTATTAACAATGAGTATAATAATGTTCCGAGCATTTTCTTTATCTTTGCATTGTTTATCGGCGCAAAGGTAATATAAAAGAGCAAGATAACAAAATAAAATATTATTAAATATGGCGAATATAGAATTAAAACCCGCTCGAGTATTCGAGCAGTTTGCGAAAATTAATCAGATACCACGTCCTTCAAAGCACGAAGAGCAAATGATTAAGTATTTACAAGAGTTTGCGAAAGCTCGTAACCTCGATGTTAAGGTAGATAAGACGGGGAATGTACTTATCTCTAAGGCTGCAACGAAGGGTATGGAGCATGTGCCTACTGTTGTTCTTCAGAGTCACATGGATATGGTTTGTGACAAACTTGTTGACGTTGAGTTTGACTTCCATAAAGATGCAATTCAAACTTATGTTGATGGTGAATGGTTGCACGCAAAAGGTACTACTTTAGGTGCTGATGATGGTATTGGTGTTGCACTAGAGTTAGCTATCCTTGACTCAGATGACATTAAACATGGACCTATCGAGTGCCTCTTTACTCGCGACGAGGAGACTGGTTTAACAGGTGCCTTCGGCTTAGAAGCTAACTTCATGACTGGGAAGTACCTTATCAACTTAGACTCTGAAGATGAAGGTCAGATCTTTGTTAGCTGTGCTGGTGGTAATAGTACAACTGCTACATTCAGTTTTGATCGTGAGCAAGCTCCAGAGGACTACTTCTTTATGGAAGCTAGTTTGAAAGGGTTAGTCGGCGGTCATTCTGGTGATGACATTAATAAGAAGCGTGCGAATGCTATCAAAGTCCTTGCACGTTTCCTCTATATGGAACAAAACAAATTGGATCTACGTTTGAGTCAGTGGAACTCGGGTAAGATGCATAATGCAATCCCTCGTGATGGTAAAATACTCTTTGCTGTCCCAGCAAACCATAAGGATGAGGTGAAGGCTGATTGGAACATCTTTAGCAAGAACGTTGAAGATGAATTCCACGTAACAGATACCTCGATGGAATGGTCACTTCAAAGTGCTGATGCTGCATTGGTTATGCCTAAACAGGTTTCTCACAATGCCATCCTTGCTCTTCAAGCTCTTGATAACGGTCCATTGACAAATTGTCAAGATGAGGCTTTAGCCTATATGGTGGAAACATCAAGCAATGTTGCAAGCATCCAGACTTCAGAAGACAAGCTTGTCATCGTTAGTTCACAACGCTCTAATGTTATGAGTAACCTTGAGAACATGACGAACACTGTTCGTGCTTGCTTCGAATTAGCTGGAGCCGAAGTTGTTGTAAACGACAGTTACCCTGCATGGAAAATGAATCCTAATTCCGAGTTAGTAAATGTCGCCGTTGAACAGTATAAGAAACTCTTCGGGAAAGAGCCACGTGTCCTCGGTATCCACGCAGGATTAGAGTGCGGTCTATTCTCAGAGAAGTATCCAGAGCTTGATATGATTAGCTTCGGACCAACATTACGATATGTCCACACACCAGATGAATGTTTGCTTATTCCAACTGTTCAAATGGTTTGGGATCATCTCTTAGCCGTTCTTGAGAACATCGATTAAAGTTTTTATTTATCCTTCATCTGATATCAATCATATCAAGATAAAGGTATAAAATCATAAGTCACCCTACTTACAGCATATTCAGAATGCTAAGTATGGTGACTTTTTTAGATAACTATAAGTGCGTTGCGATTTATTCATTTCAATGGAAAACACAATACTTTAAAGTAGCTTTCATCTCTCATTTCACTCTCTATGAAACACAAAGTAAAACAACATTCAACCTTTAACTTAAGGTACGATTAACCTCTAACTTAAAGTACAAACGTCGTTTAACTTAAAGTACAAGCCTCGTTTAACTTAAAGTATGAACTACCTTTAAACAGCACCAACAATCGGGTGCTAATACCTATTTAATTCGCTCTGCATTCTTCCTAGCAAAGTCCTTCCAAGAGGAGTAGTGTTGGGCATCAGTTATAGGGCGACTCATTTGCAAAAAGTGGCAATAAGCAGCAGCAACAGCATCGGTAGCATCCATAAAGTGTGGCATTTGATCATCACGTAGGTGAAGGAGTTTCTGTAACATACCTGCAACTTGTTCCTTGGATGCAGAACCATTGCCCGTGATTGCCATTTTAATCTTTAAAGGAGCATACTCTTGTATTGGTATGTCACGATGAATAGCGGCGGCAATCGCTACACCTTGAGCACGCCCGAGCTTTAGCATTGATTGTACATTCTTGCCAAAGAAGGGAGCCTCAATAGCTAGTTCGTCAGGAAGGTACTCTGCTATAATACCAGAAACACGATCGAATATCTTACCTAAGCGTAGATAGACATCTTTCTCTTTGCGCATATCTATTACACCCATAACAACGAGTTCCGCCTTATTGCCACGAACACGTAAAACTCCATAGCCCATGACATTAGTACCTGGATCAATCCCTAAGAGAATCTTTTCTGGCGTAACACTTTTCTTTTGCATTCGATCGTCTGCTAATTATCTGTCCATATATGGGTTATGAGCAAGTTCAAACCCGATAGAAGTTTGTGATCCATGCCCCGGATAGACAATCGTCTTATCTGGTAATTGTGCAAGTTCACGCAGACTACTAATTATTTGAAACATGCTCCCCCCTGGGAAGTCCGTTCGACCTATACTTCCTTTAAAGAGTGTATCGCCAGTAAACAATACATTCTCCTCCGCACAATAGAACGATACAGAGCCAGGTGAGTGACCAGGTGTACGAATGATTTTAAAGGTATGCGAACCAAACTTAACTTCCTCATTTTCGGTAAGTTTCAAATTACCTGCAGGAAGGTCTATATTCAAATCCATCCCTAACATTTGCAAGGCAGCTTCTCTCGGGTGTTGCATGAGCACCTTATCCCCTTCAGCAACTTCTGGTTGTAAGTTGAATGCAGATAGAATTGCAGCATCACCAAAATGATGATCTAAGTGTCCGTGTGTACCAAGATTATGAACAGGCTTTAAGCCTTCCTCCCTTATATATGTAATGACAGTATTCTGTTCGGCTTCAGTAAGTGCACCGCAATCAATGATGACACATTCCTTTGTCTCATCATTGATGACATAACAATTCTCATGTAGAGGATTAACCTCAAAGGTCTGGATTCTTAGCATTTCTTTGGATGTTAATTGTAAGATAAAGTCGTTTGAATAAGGTTACTATATGACTTATCCTGGTACATAAATAAGATATTTCCCTTTAAACCATTCCTCATCAAACCATTGTGATATCTCTGTCTTCTCCACAATATTCTTATAAGGTTTCAACTCTTCTTCAAGGTTTCCCCCTTTAAGAACTATTACACCATTGGGCAAGACATTATGCTGATCACGAGCTATATTCTTTTTGACAATCTTCATTAAATCAGGAAGTGGCATAACGGCACGAGATACAATAAAATCGAACTTACCTTTCTCTTCCTCCCCTCTTAGATGTGCAGGAAGAACGTTAGTAAGCCCTATCGCAGTAGCTACTTCTTGGGCAACACGCACCTTCTTGCCAGTACCATCAATGAGTTTGAAATTAGCTTCAGGAAAGAGTATAGCAAGTGGAATACCAGGAAACCCTCCCCCTGTTCCAAAGTCTAACACATTAGTACCATCCCGAAAGTTTATAACCTTAGCTATTGCAAGAGAATGAAGAACATGATGCTCATAGAGATTATCAATGTCCTTACGAGAGATAACGTTTATCTTCGCATTCCATTCATGATACAAAGCATTAAGCGCATTAAACTGCTCCTCCTGTTCTGTAGTTAGACGAGGAAAGTATTTCTTTATAATATCAATCATTAGTTGTATTGTTATATGCTACGAAGAATACTCATCAACAGCACCTGTATCCTTCCTAATTATCAATTAGCGAAGGCAAAGTTACAAAAAGTTTTCGTAACTTTGCATTGTATAGAATATTAATAAGGAGAAAGAATGATAAAAGCTTGTTTGTTTGATTTAGATGGAGTTGTCTTTGAAACCGAGTCATTATATACCTCGTTTTGGAGTGAAATGAAGAAGGAATATTGCCCTGAAATAACCGACTTTGAACATATCATTAAGGGGCAGACCTTAGTCCAAATCTATGATAAATATTTCGCTGGGGAGGAGAAGAAACAACAAGAAATAACAAATAAGCTGAATGAGTTTGAACAGAGTATGCCTTTCAACTATGTTGACGGCTTTGAACCTTTCGTTAAAGCTCTTAGGTCGAAAGGGATAAAGACAGCTGTTGTTACAAGTTCCAATCGTGAGAAGATGCAAAATGTTTATCGTAAACATCCAGAGTTTCAATCCTATTTCGATGCAATCTTAACATCTGAAGACTTTGAAGAAAGCAAGCCTTCACCAGATTGTTATCTCAAGGCAGCAGCACGCTTTGGAGTACAATCCAAGGAATGTGTTGTCTTTGAAGATAGCTTTAATGGATTGCGTTCCGGTGTAGCATCAGGTGCTTGTGTGATTGGCTTAGCTACAACGAATCCTATACATGAAATAAAGAAATACACGGATAAGGTTATCCGCAATTATATTGGTTTTACTTTGCCAAATAACTAAAAACAAGTACCTTTGCACACACAAACTTAAAATAAGGTAAAAGGTATATATGGGATATTTAACAACAGATAAGAAGAAAGTAACAGCCAAGACACTATTAGAAATGAAGGCTGCAGGTGAGAAGATAACTCAAATGACAGCTTACGATTTCACAACGGCAGGGATAATCGACGCTGCTGGTATTGATAGTATTCTTGTTGGCGATTCAGCTTCTAATGTAATGGCAGGTAATCAGGACACAACCCCTATTACTATTGATCAGATGATTTACCATGCACGTGCTGTTGTTAGGGCTTGCCAACATTGCCTTGTTGTTTGTGATATGCCATTTGGCTCTTATCAGGTAAGCCGTGAAGAGGGGATTCGTAATGCTATACGCATTATAAAGGAAACTGGTGCTGGTGCAGTAAAGATGGAAGGCGGTCAAGAGATTGCTAACACTGTCAAAGGTATTGTTGATGCTGGTATTCCTGTCATTGGTCACCTTGGTTTAACTCCACAGAGTATTCATAAGTTTGGTGGTTATGGGCTTCGTGCAAAAGAAGACGCAGAAGCACAGAAACTCATTGACGATGCCTTAGCGTTAGATGCCGCAGGTGTTAGTGCTATTACGCTAGAGAAAGTACCATCTGCATTGGCTGCAAAGGTAACCTCAATGGTTAAGGCAGCTACTATTGGTATTGGCGCAGGTAATGAAACGGATGGTCAAGTACTTGTATATGCCGATGCTCTTGGAATGACACAAGGTTTCAAGCCTAAGTTTTTACGCCATTTTGCCGATGTCAATAAGTGCATGACAGAAGGAGTACAAGAATACATTAAGTGTGTAAAGGAGAAGTCTTTCCCTTCTATTGAAGAGTCTTATTAAGTTATTATTAAGATACCTCAAAGCGTTAAGGCTTAGTTGATATTAAAAGCAAGGATTATGGATACTCAGAATACCCCTATTCATGTACGGTTATGGGATAAGCACTTTTGGACACTGGCAATAGCAAACCTGCTGTTGGTTATGTCATCTTATATGTTGATTCCAGCTATACCGATACGACTGAGGAGTGATGGGTATACGATGCCACAGATAGCGTTGGTATTAGGAATCTTCTTTGTTGGAATGTATCTCTTTGGCAATAGTTCGGCTTATCTCGTGCAACGTTATCGACGTAAGATGGTGTTCTTACTATCAACGCTATTGCTATTAGCAGTGACAGCCATACTCTATTATTTGGCAACAATGCCTAATATCAACATAGACTACATCTTTCTAGTTGGTTTACGATTCTTACAAGGTTCGTTCTATGGCTTATCACAACTAGTCTTGTTGAGTACACTTGTAATTGATAATGTTGAGGCTGTACATCGCACCGAGGCTAATCATGCAGTAACATGGTTCGGACGTTTTGCACTAGCATTAGGACCGATAGTAGGGTTAAGCGTTTATCATTCTATGAACTTTGGTTCCGTGCTATTGGTATCATGTTGTTGTGTAGCACTATCCTTTATCCTTGTCAGCTTTATACGTTTTCCATTTAGATTACCTAATGAAGATCTATGCCGATTCTCCTTAGATAGATTCTTATTAAAGGGTAGTCATTGGTTGTTTATTAACACAACCCTCATCACCATTGTCGTGGGCTTGTTGTTAACGATTGAGCAAACCCCAAGGTTTTATGGTTTTATAATGCTAGGCTTCATCCTTGCGTTATTAGCCGAACGATTTGCCTTCAGTAATGCCGACCTTCGTAGTGAAGCCACAACAGGTTTGTTATTTATGGGAGGAGCTGTCTTATTAATGCTCACAAGGAACCAATCAAGTGTAACTTATATAGCCCCCATACTTACAGGTTTTGGTGTTGGTATCATAGGTAGCCGTTTCTTACTCTTCTTTATTAAGCTAGCAGGACACTGCCAACGTGGCACAAGTCAAAGTACGTTTATACTAGCTTGGGAGACAGGAATAGGTATCGGGTTAGTTCTTTCTTTTGCCTTACTTCATTGTAACCGCATATTAGTTTTATGGGTAAGTTTGATAGTGCTTATCATCAGCCTTATCTTTTATACGTTCTTCGTTCATAAGTGGTATGTAAAGCATAAGAACCGATAATTTGATGATAGAGTAAGCATAGTCATTACTCTATCTTAAATGAGGAATTATGCTATAACTTAAACAGCAATTAGACTTTAAGTTAATGTAGGTTTGTACTTTAAGTTAAACGACGATTGTACTTTAAGTTAGAGGTGAAATGGACTTTTAGTTAGACATCAATTAAGCTCTCAATAAAAGTGCCCAAACACTTTCATTGAGAGCATTTGGGCACATACAACTAATGTATAGAGAAAGAGAGGAAATGAGTTCTTATTCCCTTATTTTTTATAAAACATCCAACTCTTTTTATTCACATCAAGGCTATCCAACAATCTTGTACTGCCTCACGAAATTGAAACGATTTCATAAAGAGCAGTTAGACTATTTAGAATTGGAAGTAAATAAATGGTTGTACGTCAGAACTCTTCACCTGCATGATGATAAATATCACGATGGTGATAGCTACAGCAGAAAGAACAACCCCACCCTTTTGCAAGAGCTTCACACTATTATTTTGCCAAGAGTTAGGCAAGAAATGGGTAATCAATGCAAATGCCATTAGAGCAAATACATACTTATAAGCAACAAAGACATCGGGGAGAACAGATGGATTGAATTTCGTAAACATTTGCTTGATCATAATCCATGCACTTTCAAAGTCACGACAGCGGAAGAATATCCATGTAAAACAGAGAACGTGGAAGGTAATCAATACTGAGAAGAAGCGACGAATGCCCGCTGGGTGATAGTGCCGATCATGACGCATTATAGTTTGCGACCAGAACTTATGTAGACAAACAAGCGCACCATGGATAACGCCCCATAGAACGAAGTTAAGGGAAGCCCCGTGCCATAAACCACAAGCAGTCATGGCGATCATTTGATTGATGTACATGAAGAATGTTCCTCTTCGGTTTCCCCCTAAAGATATATAAACATAGTCGCGAATCCATGTCGAGAGAGAGATATGCCATCTACGCCAGAAGTCAGTCATGGAATCAGCTGTTAGCGGCGCATTAAAGTTCATCGGTATTTCATAACCCATCAATAAGGCAATACCTATAGCCATATCTGAATAGCCCGAAAAGTCACAGTAGATTTGAATTGTATAGCCATAAAGCCCCAACAATACCTCACCACCAGAGAACAAGGTAGGGTTATCGAAGATTCGATCTACAAAGTTTTGTGAGATATAATCTGAAATAACAGCTTTCTTGAACAGACCTATAATGATGAAGAATACACCACGTGCAAACATCTCTGGAGAGATGTGTAAAGGCTTACGAATCTGTGGACCAAAGTCGGTCGCACGTGTAATTGGTCCTGCCAACAACGTTGGAAAGAAACTTACATAGAAGGCATAGTCTAGCAATGACTCCATGGGTTGTGCTTTCTTCCTATAAATGTCAACTACGTAAGAGATCGTCTTGAAAGTGTAGAAGCTAATGCCGACAGGTAAGAAGATGTCCCATGGTTGAAAGTTTCCTCCTATCATCTGTGCGATAAGACCAGCAAAGAAGTTTGTGTACTTGAAGTAGGCAAGTAAACCTAAATCAATGAGGAGACTCAAAATTAACCATAATCGTGGATACTTCCCACGTGCTACCCGTCGTGCAATATAGAAGTCGCTGACAGTGACAATTAGAAGTAGGAAGAAATAGAAACCACTACTCTTATAAAAGAAATAGTAAGAGAAGAGCGTCACGAACAATAGGCGTGCATCGACCTTCTTACGCAAGCAGAAATAGACAAGCATAAAGAAGAGGAAGATGAACAAGAAAGCCCCAGAAGAGAAGAGTAAAGGCTCGTGGGGATTATAGAGTAAGATGTTAGCAATCTTGCTAAAATCTAGTGATGCGAAATAAGATAATATATCTTGGATCATTATAGTAATATACTTTGGATTATTATTTCTGTATAAGTTTCATCTTTCTTGCGTAGTTGTTCTGACCAGCAACTATTGACTTGAAGATACGTGGTGCAACATACTTACCACCCTTAAAATTAATATGAACATAGTCTTTAGAACCCATATTCTTCTCATCAACAAGGCGCATCATTGTGCCAGGTCCACCCATTGCTTTATAGAGACTATAGAAACCAACTTTACAATCGGAAGCCATTTGGTCTTGATAACCAACAAGCATCTTAACTCCCTCCATCGTACCATCAGGTGAAGACTTCGAACCTCTATCTGGCGCACCTATCACAAGTATACTTGCTGTTGGGAAGCACTTATGGAAGAGTTGTATGACACTTTTCATTTTAGAGGTATATGTTTGTAACTCTCTTTCCTTAGATGCAGGAGTGATGGCATTGGCTCCAAATTGGAAGACAATGAGATCATAAGGACGAACTTGAGCAAACTGACGGAGTGTGGTCTCTGGTAGTTTTGATAAGGATAGCCCGTTAGAACCACGCATACTAAAGTTGTCAAGAACTATACCTCCATTGCCTTCTTGTGCTGTAGCAAAGAGAGTTGCATTAGTACCAGAAATATCTATAGAAGCATGAGAAGTTGCTCCGTTGAATCTTACCATCTGAACATTAGGAGAAGGTGAAACCTGTTCGGTTGTAGATTTACCTCCATCAATATGGAAAGTTACACTAGCACCATTCTTCGCACGTAGGTAAAGCTGTGTTGTACTCCACTTTTCAGTTCGTGGATATTCATGAGCCATGAAAGGAGCAAGGCTAATGTTTGCACGTCCAGAAAGAGGATAATAACGTTCCGCCATACCTGCTTGAAGAACATCATAAGAATCAGGCTTCTTCACTAGATGTTCTGTAAGTCCGGTGAACTTCTGAGTTGTTGTATGCTTGTATTGATTAAGGTCATTACCAGCATCTAACCATCCAACGCCTTCTCCACCATAATACTTCTGGAGTTCCTCACGAAGGTCTGCCAAGAGAATATCTCCTTCTATAAAAGAGTCGCCAAAGTAAGCAATACGAACAGGACGACCTAAGTTCTTCTTCTCCTTCAATGCTGTTAATTGCTCATAGAAGTGATCCATACCACCTGGCTTACCTTCAGAATAGTCGACTATACGCTCTGTTCCCTTTGGCCATTGCTCTTTGAAGTTGATGAGCTTGCCATCCTTCTCTAACGCAAGCGTTGTAGAAGGAGCCTTTGGTGCAGGGATTACATCTTTTAATTCTTTCTTTTGTCGTGATAAGTCACTCAGAATATCTATCTCTCTTAACTCGGTATCCCCTATCTTGAATGTAGGTAAGAAATGAAGCAGCAAGAGAAAAACTACTACTAAGCACGTTAATAGTAGTGTTCTATGTGTGTTAGTTTTCATCTTAATTATCTTTTAATTAGGAGTTATCCTTACTTCCAGCATTATGCGTTCTCAGAGAAGTATTGATCCAATAGCTTAATACCTTTTTCTGTGCAAATACCTCTTACGAATAACATAATCATAATGCGACTTAGTTCTGTGATATCATATCTTTTGAAGAGGAAGTTATTCATAACAAACTGCTCGGAAGCAAATGTGAGTTCACGAACAATCCCGTAGTTTACATTCTCAAGGAACAATCCTTCATTCTTACCTCTTTCGATAAACGCAACTATTTCTGCTTCCTTGTCATTATGTAATTTCCTCACATAGGTTAACAAGTTAGGATACTTCTGAAGGTCTTCAAAGAAGAGAGGATTAACCGTGATGAACTCTGCCGTACGTACTCTATAAATCTCCAGAATGATGTTGATAACATTCGTTCCAGGCTTATCGAACTCTAATAATTGCTGGCGTTCTACACTATCATGCTGCTGTAAAACTTCAAAGAGTAAGTCTTCCTTATTCTCATAAACCTCATATAGTGTACGCTTTGATATTCTCAAATCGTTGGCAATATCATCCATCTTTACTTGCTTTATGCCATGCTGATGAAACAGAGCTGTAGCAATTTGAAGGATTCTACCTTTCAGTTGCTTGTCGATAGACAGTCTCATTACTTGTATTTTGCATTAATAGTTTCAATTTTCTGCAAAATTACAAAAAACTTTGGGAATGGTATCTGCTTTTTAGGTAGTTTTATTATCTTTGTGGCTACGTATAAAATAATTCACGAGAAAAAATTATATAAGATTATGGTCAAGGTAACAAAAGAGGCCGCTTTGGAATACCATCATAACGGTCGTTCAGGAAAGATTGAAGTTAAACCAACAAAGCCCTATAGCACACAGACTGATTTAAGTTTGGCTTATTCACCAGGTGTAGCATATCCTTGTTTGGAGATACAGCAGAACCCTGATGACGTGTATAAATATACTACTAAAGGCAATCTAGTAGCTGTTATTAGTAATGGTACAGCCGTTCTTGGTTTAGGTAATATAGGTGCAATGAGTGGTAAACCAGTTATGGAAGGAAAGGGTTTACTATTCAAGATATATGGTGGTGTAGATGTCTTCGATATAGAGGTTAACGAGCAAGACCCAGATAAGTTCTGCGAAGCTGTAGAGAAGATTGCACCAACCTTTGGCGGTATTAATCTCGAAGACATTAAGGCACCAGAGTGCTTTGCTATCGAGGAGCGATTGAAGCGTACACTAGATATCCCTGTAATGCACGACGACCAACATGGTACTGCAATTATCTCTGCTGCTGGTTTGAAGAACGCCTTAGAGGTAGCAGGTAAAGATATTAGCAAGATCAAACTCGTAGTGAATGGTGCTGGTGCTGCAGCTATCTCATGTACGAAGATGTACGTAGCATTGGGCGTCAAGAAAGAGAATATCGTAATGCTAGATTCTAAGGGTGTCATCACTTCAGATCGTGAGAACCTCACCCCACAAAAGGCGTTATTTGCTACTGATCGTCGAGATGTACACACCTTAGAAGAGGCGATTAACGGAGCTGATGTATTCGTTGGACTATCAAAGGGTAATATACTCTCACAGGATATGATTCGTTCTATGAACGAGAAACCTATTGTGTTTGCATTAGCCAATCCAGTACCAGAGATTTCATACGATGACGCTATTGCAGCTCGCCCAGACGTAATCATGTCAACAGGTCGATCAGATTATCCCAACCAGATTAACAATGTGATTGGTTTCCCTTATATCTTCCGTGGAGCCTTGGACGTACACGCGAAGGCTATCAACGAAGAGATGAAGATGGCGGCTGTATATGCTATTGCCGACCTCGCTAAGCAAACGGTGCCAGACGTTGTCAATGAGGTTTATCATGTAAACGACCTCACCTTTGGTCCTAAGTATTTCATCCCGAAGCCAGTCGACCCACGACTAATTACTGAGGTAAGTGCTGCCGTAGCTAAGGCTGCCATGGATAGCGGCGTAGCCCGCACGCCAATCAAGGACTTTGAGGCTTACAAGCAGCACCTGCGCCAGATGTTAGGGCAAGAGACAAAGCTCACCCGCTCACTCCACGCAACAGCCGCTCAGCACCCACAGCGCATTGTCTTTGCCGAAGGTGGTCACCCTACCATGATGAAGGCAGCTGTCCAGGCAAAGCAAGAGGGCATTTGCGTACCTATCCTTTTAGGTAATCAAGACCGCTTGAATCGTGTGGCGAATCGCCTGAAGTTGGACATCAGCGACATAGAAATCATTGATATGCGTGCCGATAAGGAGCAAGGTCACCGCGCCACTTACGCTAAGCATTTAGCCGAGAAGCGTGCCCGTGAGGGATACACCTTCGAGGAGGCATACGATAAGATGTATGAGCGCAATTACTATGGTATGTCAATGGTTGAGAATGGTGATGCTGATGCGTTTATTACGGGTCTATACACCAAATACAGCAATACGATTAAGGTTGCCAAGGAAGTTATCGGAATCCGTCCCGAGTATAAACACTTCGGAACCATGCATATTCTGAATACGAAGAAGGGTGTATTCTACATCGCAGATACCTTGATCAACCGCCATCCAGATAGTGATGTCCTAACTGATGTGGCACGTTTGGCAGCCCATTCCGTTAAGTTCTTCAACGACGAGCCAGCTATTGCAATGCTCTCATTCTCTAACTTCGGCTCAGATAATGGAGGCTCTCCAGAGCAGGTGCGTGAGGCTGTTGCGAAGTTGCAAGCCGAGTGTCCAGACCTTGCTATCGATGGTGAGATGCAAGTTAACTTCGCTTTGAACAAGGAGCTACGTGACGAGAAATTCCCATTCACACGCCTAAAAGGTAAGGATGTCAACACACTCGTGTTCCCCGACTTGTCATCGGCTAATAGCGGTTACAAACTCCTACAGGCGTTAAGCCCAGAGGCGGAAGTCATTGGTCCGATTCAGATGGGATTGAACAAGCCAATCCACTTTACCGACTTCGAGAGTTCCGTTCGTGACATCGTAAACATCACAGCGGTTGCTGCGATTGACGCATACGTGGAGAAGTTGAAGAAGAATAAGTAATCTGTTTTCAATCACATATTAATAAAGCTCAGACTTGCATAAGTCTGGGCTTTATTCGTTTAGTGCTATATACTATTCATACGCTTTAAAATATCCCCTCAGTAACCTACTCGCTTACTTGCAATCTTATACTAAACCTATAAACTTACACCCTATGCACGCTCTTTGACTAATAGGTTTCTGCTTTCTTTCTCACCCGTTCCAACATTCTTTCTCACGTGTTGCGCATCTCTTTCTCATGCGTCTTGCGTCTTTGTGTTCCGTGTCTTTTCTTATTCTCACCATGGTGAAACGAGTGTCTCATCATGATGAAACCAGTGTCTCATCGTGATGAAACTTGTGTCTCATCATGATGAGACTAACTTTACATACGTGTGTAAATGATGCGCAACACGTGAGAAAGAGATGGAGAACGGGTGAGTAAGAATGCAGGAACACGTGAGAAAGAGATACGCAACACGTGATAAAGAAATGGGAAACACGTGAGCAAGAATGCTGGAACAGGTGTATAACGATTCGAAAACAGGTGAGAGGAACTGGACAAACCTGTTAGAACGAATCAGATATAACAAGTCTTCGGAAGAGCAAACCTGTTAGAACAAATCGGATATAGTAAGTCTTCGGAAGATATTACTATGAGTTCACGCTCGTAAGTGCTATTTATTAGAAAGAAGATGAGCCTTATTCAGCCACAAGCCTACGTAAGTTAGGAGTCCATTCAACATCAGTAATTCGTAGCCAAACTTATATCCTGTAGCGTTAGAAACAATCATGTCTAAGGCAAAACATAGGAGCGGACTGGCGATAGCGATAAATGGAACATAGCGATCATTCACCTTGCGTTTCGTTGAAAGACCAAAGGCGAAAAGACCTAAGAGAGGTCCGTAAGTGTAAGAGACGATTGTATAGACGGCATCTATCAGACTCGTGGAATTGACATAACGGAAGATGAGGATAAACAACACGAACACAACAGATACACCGAGGTGAGACCACTTGCGCAACCGCTCGTCCTTGCGCTGGTTACAGATATCAACACAGAAGGTTGTGGTTAGGGCTGTCAGGGCAGAATCAGCACTGGAGAAACAGGCTGCAACAATACCAATCGTAAACAAAATTACGACCCATGTACCTAATTGACCGCCTGCTATGACTTGTAACATCAAATCGTCTGATACTGCTGGGAGAGCTTGCCCCACCCGTTGGTAATACATCATCAATAAGATTCCCAAGGCTAAGAACAGGAGATTGACGGGGGCGAATGCGAAGCCATAACTACACATATCCTTTTGTGCCTCACGCAAAGTCTTACAAGTAAGATTCTTTTGCATCATGTCCTGATCAAGTCCAGTCATCACAATGACGATGAAGATACCGCTAAGGAACTGCTTCCAGAAGTTCTGTGTTGAGACCCAATCATCTAATACGAAGATGCGCGAATGGCTATCTGCTGCAATGGCTTGCACGGCTTGAGGGAGATTCAATCCGAGTACATCCACTACCTTATATATTATGAGCAACAGAGCAAGAAGCATACAAAGTGTTTGGAAGGTATCGGTCAATACAAGGGTGCGTATTCCGCCCCTCCGTGTATAGAGCCATATCAATGCAACCAACACCACAACGGTTACGGGAAACGGAATGGCGTATTTGTCGAGAACGAATTGCTGGAGTATCATGCAGACAACATAGAAGCGAACGGCGGCACTTGCCATCTTTGACAAGAGAAAGAAGGCTGCGCCCGTCTTGTAACTCCTATTGCCGAGACGGGTTTGCAAATAAGTATAGATAGTTGTCAGGCGTAGACGATAATAAACGGGTAATAGCAGATAAGCCACGACGAAGTAACCCACGATAAAGCCCAAACAGGTTTGCATATAGGTCATATCACTTGTGAGTGTCATACCTGGTACACTTACAAAAGTCACGCCCGAGATACTAGCACCTATCATACCAAACGCCACCAAATACCATGGTGACTTACCATTAGCACGGAAGAAAGTCTCATTATCGGCTTTGCGCCCTGTAAGCAAACTGATGAGTAAGAGTATGCAGAAGTAGACTGCAATCGTAGCAATTATAATCATGATGTAGATAAAGAGAGGAGATGAGTTCCCGTGTGTTCCGTTTATTTGATTCTAGCAACACGAATACCGATATTCGATGGTCGTGACGTCATATACTGATAGAACGTTTCGGTAGGTTCTACTACCCTATTGCCGTTCTTCTTAAGACTGGAGGCGTTCATGAGATGGAGTCCGTCCTCATGCCAAACGGCAAAGCCGAGATGAGTTGTATCGAGTTCCCGCTTGTTAGTCACGATAGCTATGATATCGCCATCATGGATAACCTCTCGCAACTCGTTGTTATTATTCAGTAAGGCAGTAGGGATATAGCGCACCTTTGTTCCGTTACTAGCATCCTCTAATTTCTTGAGTTCAGCCACACGCCTCGGGTTATTCTTTAGCATATCATACGCCTTTGCGTTAAGGCTCATATAGTTTATTTTCAATGTTTGTACCGCTGTAAAAGGTGGGTTAGGCGTGTTAATCTCTTTTACAAATCCCATGCGCACATTGTCCTCCAACCACCAATGGAAATAGTGAAGACGATTCACGTAGCTCATCTTACCACCACGATAACGAATCAGTTCTAATTGGTGTACGTAATCAGAGAACTTATGCTTGCCGCGCTCAGCACATAGCGTTAGAGCCGTCACAGCCTCAACATAAGTGGTGCAATCTAAGCCATGTAAATTGACGACGAGCCTTTCCTCATCGTTCTTATCCAACGTATGAGCAACGTAAGGAACACCTATAAACTTGCGGGCTATCGTGAGGATAAGCTCCTCATGTGATAGACTATGCCTTTGTGCCGTCATATCTTGTAAGATACCACAAACCAGTGTGCTGTCTGCTTTAGAATAAGAATCAATATAAGCAGGTAAGGCGTCTTTGTTCGCATGATGTTCGGCACTTACTGAACTATCTTCTATCTTTTCAGCCACTACCCCCTGCTGTTTATGCTTATTCTCTATCGTCTTAGCCCCACATGCAGTCAATGCAATGAGAAACAAACCAATTATGCTATACTTCTGCTTCATCACTTATCCTTTTTGTTCTTGATAGCCTTCCTTCTTCTTCGCTTTCCTCTTACCAAAGTTAAAGCCCACATAGAGATTGACACTACCAAAGAAGTTATTTGTTGAGAAGTTACTACGCCTGTAATTGTAAGCATGGAGTATCATGCTCATACCTGCATACCACTTACTATTGTTCCATACAAGCCCAAAACGCCCGATACCATCTATGTTGATGTTATTGAACTTAAAGTCACTGATGGAGAAACGCTTATGTGTCACGTCGCCCGAGCTCTGCTTGTAAGCCAGTGCAACAGACAACGAACTAGCAAGAAGCCAGTTGTGGGCAAAGACCCAATTATAGGCATAGCCACCACTAACAGATATATCCGTGTACTTTATCTTATCGAACATCAAAGTGCTATCCACCGCAACGCTCCCTCCTAGACGATTAGCGACAAGGTTGTTTAGCTCCTTCCAATCAACCTCGAGCGTATGTCTTGTGTAACCGATACCTAATAACGGACTACCCGCAGAGCGACGTTGTATGGTGCTTTGACTAAAGGCTGCAGGATAAGAGAAACGGCGGTGATTAAAGATATAATAGATATTGAAACCTTTGATACTTGAGGTTAATCCATCAAAGCCAGCCCCCTTTATGGGGTCGGTATTAATAGTCTCACCAAGATAGAGTTGCCGTATCTTATAATCGTTACCAGTCCTTCTGTAATAGATGTCAATGCCTAGCATCGAACTATACAAACTTAAATCATATTCCTGCCTGCGCTTATCATTAATCTTACGTAGTAAATGCGTGATATCGACAGTATAACCTAGGAATATCCACCGCCAACCGAAGTAAGGTCCAATGCGGATATTAGCTTCTGGCGCAAAGGTAATGCTTTGTCCTTTATCGCTCGCTATACGATACACCTCGTAAGTGTTCGTATTCTGTAGCATCGTAGTAAAGTTATATCGCTGTGGCTCAATATAGCTTGTATCTATGTCATTGAACTTATAGCCAGTCTTTCTCTTCTTGTGGTATTCTGTCTTATTACTATTAGCACTAGAATCTACTCGCATCCAGCGTATAGTGTCAAGTGTATGTTCCAGTTTACCAATCGCCCTTGTAGAAGTATGTGCATTCGCTATCCCTATTCCCATAAAGAACAAGAGGAATGATAACAAAACACAACGATTAATAAGCTGATTCATTGATAACACGGATTTGAATAATATGTAAATGTCGTAAGGCTTTTATATCTTACCAAGAATACGATCTATCACCCAATTTGTTGGGGTAGCACTGATACTCGTACAATCGCAAGAGCCATATCCCTGCATATCTTCTATAACGGACTTAATAATTGGTAACTGAACGTAAGGCGGATTAGCTACTTCTATATCCTTTTCGCCCTCACTTGTACAGAGGTGGATGGGCGTGTATGTATAGACAGAGAACGACAGACGTCCCTTTGTCCCATAAACCTCAATATGATCCTCACGCGCACTCTCATGAGCAACAAAGCACCAAGCACCACTTCCTGTAAGACCATTCTCGAAACGGAAGACAGCATTTACAGTGTCTTCAACATCATAAAGTCTAGCTCGGTTAGCCGTATAGCCATGTGCCTTAACAATAACACCAAAGAAGTTCTGAAGTAAGTCTAACTGGTGGGGAGCTAAGTCGTAAAAGTATCCACCACCAGAGATATTCGACTGTAATCGCCACGGATGTTGCACATTGCTCTTATAATCCAGGTCACGCGGTGGAACGGCAAAGCGTACTTGCACGGTTAGGATATTTCCGATTGTACCATTATCTATTATCTCCTTTACCTTTTGAAAGTATGGAAGATAACGGCGGTAATAAGCAACAAAGCAAGGAACATTCGTCTGTTCTGATATGCGATTGATACGAACACAATCCTCGTAAGATGCAGCCAATGGCTTCTCTATGTAACAAGGCTTACCAGCACGCATTGCCATGATAGCGAATGTGGCATGGGCAGCAGGTGGCGTCGCAATATATACGGCATTCACATCAGGATCATCAACTAACTCCTGCGCATCTGTGTACCATTTTCTAATATTATGGCGTTCGGCATAAGAGCGTGCCTTCAGTTCGCTACGACTAAAGACAGCTACTACATGTGAGCCCATAACCTCATTAAACGCAGGTCCTGACTTCTTCTCTGTGACCTCCCCACAGCCTATAAAACCCCAATTGATTTGCTTCATTGCTCTTTGCTTTTCTGCAAAATTACTAAAAAACTATCAACTAACCAGCCCTAGCTCTTAAGTTTTTAGTATCTTTGCAACATAGGGTACACAATTATACATAAATCGGAATGATAATTAAGAAATCAGAATTTACTATATCATCGCCTAGTTTATCAAAATGTCCTGATGATACTAAAGCAGAATATGCATTTATCGGACGCTCTAATGTTGGTAAATCAAGTCTTATTAATATGTTATGCAACCATAAAGGATTGGCTAAGACATCAGCTAAGCCTGGTAAGACTTTACTCATCAACCACTTCATCATTAATAATGAATGGTATTTGGTTGACCTCCCTGGTTATGGCTATGCTAAGAACTCTAAGACGGTACGTAACAAGCTGGAGCAGATGATAGCGCAATACATCCTACAGCGCAAACAACTCGTCAATGTGTTTGTTCTCATTGATATTCGACATGAGCAGCAGAAGATAGATCGTGAGTTTGTCGATTGGTTGGGAGAGAGCAATATTCCCTTCTCTATCATCTTCACTAAGGCTGACAAGCTATCTCCTGCAAAGGCTAAGTCTAACGCATTACTATGGATGAAGAAGTTACAAGACAGATGGGAAGTATTACCTCCTTACTTCATCACCTCATCAGAAGACAAGACTGGGCGAGACGAAGTACTTGATTATATTGACCAGATAAACGCAACACTGGAATAACCCCTAAATACATGGCACAGATACCTTACCTTGATGTCCAAAACTTAACTAAGAGCTTTGGAGCACAGGTTCTTTTCAAAGATATTTCATTTTCGATAGCTGAAGGGCAACACATAGGATTAGTAGCACAGAATGGTACGGGTAAGTCTACCCTATTATCTATTCTAATTGGAAAAGAAAGCTATGATACTGGTTCTATTATCTATCGCAATGACTTACGTGTAGGACTTCTAGAACAGAGCCCGAAGTTTGATCCCGAAGAGAGTGTGCTAGACGCCTGCTTTAATCATGAGGGAAATCCAGAAAGATTATTGAAGGCAAAGCAAATTCTCACAATGCTAAAGCTCACTAATCTTGACCAACCAATGGGACAATTAAGTGGCGGACAGCAGAAGCGTGTAGCACTAGCGAATGTTCTTATCCTCGAGCCAGACTTTCTCATTCTTGACGAGCCGACGAACCATTTAGATTTAGAGATGATTGAATGGCTTGAAGGTTATCTATCACGTGGCAATAAAACAATCTTTATGGTTACACACGATCGCTATTTCCTTGACAATGTGTGTAACACGATACTTGAATTAGACAATAACACTATCTACACCTATCGAGGTAATTATTCTTATTACTTAGAGAAGAGACAAGAACGTATTGATAATACACGTGCCGAGATAACACGTGCCAATAACCTTTATCGCACAGAGTTAGAATGGATGCGTCGTATGCCACAAGCACGTGGTCATAAAGCGCGCTATCGAGAAGAGGCCTTCTATGAGTTAGAGGCAAAAGCCAAACAACGCATAGAAGAACGACAAGTAAGACTAAAGTCCTCTAACGTTTATATAGGTAGTAAGATCTTCGAATGCCAATACGTATCTAAGAAGTTTGATGAGAAAGTTATCCTCAACGACTTCTATTATAACTTTGCACGATTTGAGAAGATGGGTATCGTCGGAAATAATGGTACAGGCAAGTCAACCTTCATTAAGATGCTTCTTGGAAAGGTAGCTCCCGATAGCGGACGATTCGATATTGGAGAGACCGTGCGCTTTGGTTATTTCTCACAGGAAGGATTAAAGTTCCGTGACGATCAAAAAGTTATTGATATCATCACGGATATAGCCGATTACATTGACATGGGCGGCGGAAAGCACATGACTGCTTCTCAATTCTTAAATTACTTCCTCTTCTCTCCTGAAGAGCAGCATAATTATGTTTACAAACTATCTGGCGGAGAGAAACGTAAGCTATATCTCTGTACAGTACTCATGAAGAATCCTAACTTCCTCGTACTGGACGAGCCAACTAACGACTTAGATATTCAAACCTTACAGATTCTAGAAGAGTATTTGCAAGACTTCCCCGGCTGTGTTATAGTTGTTTCGCACGACCGCTATTTTATGGATAAAGTCGTTGATCATTTGCTCGTATTCAAAGGTGAAGGAGAAATACAAGACTTCCCTGGTAACTACACGCAATACAGAGATTATCAGAAGATGAAATCCAAAGAAGATAATCAAACAAAGCCAGTAAAGAATACGAAACAGGTTAATACAGAAGCTAAGAACAATTCTTCGATAAATGGGAAGCGCAAGATGACCTTCAAAGAGAAACGAGAATACGAACAAATATCAGAGAAGATCAATCAACTAGAAACAGAACAGAAACAACTAGAAGAAGAACTTTGCTCTGGTAATCTCTCGGTAGAAGAATTAACCGAAAAGAGTAAACGATTGCCAATATTAAAAGATGAACTCGATGAGTTAGAACTTAGATGGCTAGAACTTTCGGAGTTAGTTTAACCCGTTTGAGTACAAGTGAAGTTCTTTTATCACACTGGTTATCATTAAATTATTGAAAGCTTTTTCTTACGAAAGAGCTTTCTTTTTTATATATCAAACAATCAGGCAGTTACATATTTACAATAGCTTCCTCCAAAAAGATACTATAGTTTTCGAGAAAAAGTACTATCGTTTTCATTGAAAAGTAGTATCGTTTTCAGGAAAAGATACTATCGCTTTATTCAAAACATATATACCTTATTCTATTAGTATCTTCTTTCCTATATTTGAAGTTAGAATAATGTACTATCGGGACATCATTTTCATTACAATTTATGTAACCTTTACCATTAAGAACGCACACAAATAACATTAAGTAAGCCTTCTGATACACGGAAAAATACTTCCTTTCCTCCAAAAGGTATAATATAAACACGGTCTGGATTGTGTTGATATTGTGGACGAGGATCTTGTGCAAGGACTTCCTTTAAGGCAGAAAGTTCCTCTACTCCAAACTTAGCTGCTATCTCATCAGGAATATAAACCGAAAGTTTCTGCCACTCCTTCTTGTCCGTAAAGCCACCTTTAGCCTCTGGATGACTATCGACATACGGAATATAAGGCTTTATGTCATATATGGGGGTACCATCCATAAGATCGGCACCAATAACTTCAATTTCACTTTCGGTGATTTGCTTAATAAGAACAGAAGATAAACCAAGTCCGTTAGGGCGGAAAGGTGACCTAGTAGCAAAGACTCCCAAACGCTTATTCCCTCCTAATCGTGGTGGGCGAACAGTAAACTTGATTTCATTAGACGAAGGATTAGCCGAAAATCCCCATATCAACCACAAGTAATCGAAATCTTCTAAACCACGTAAGGCTTCTTCTCTTTGATATTTCTTTTCAAAGACAATACGCCCCACAAGATTATGGGCTAATCCGCTCTGTCTAGGTATCCCAAACTTTGAAGTTAAAGGAGAACGGAAGAAGGCTATAGGTTCTATTTCTTTCACAGTTGCAAAGTTAATATTTTGCTTTTTATTAGGCATTAAATAAACGATTTTATTTATCTTTGCAAACAAATAATACTATTAAACAATGGAAAATAAAACAGAACAAAGTATTGAAATTCCTGAGAATGCTTTCAGAGAATTGAAGGAAGGTGAGGAGTATCACCCTATCATGTCTCCTCAACAAACTTACAGAGAAGTAAGCCCATGGTCTATCACTTGGGGTATCCTAATGACAGTATTATTCTCCGCAGCCGCAGCTTACTTAGGTTTGAAAGTTGGACAAGTATTTGAGGCAGCTATACCAATCGCTATTATTGCTATTGGATTGTCCTCTGCCACTAAACGTAAGAATGCACTTGGCGAGAATGTTATCATCCAAAGTATTGGTGCTTGTTCAGGAGCCGTTGTTGCGGGTGGAATCTTTGTCATGCCAGCTATCTATATGTTAGACTTACAAGCTGACTTCCTAAAGATTTTCATTGCAGCGGCACTGGGCGGTGTATTAGGAATCTTATTCTTAATTCCCTTTCGCAAGTACTTTGTTAAAGATCAACATGGCAAGTATCCTTTCCCTGAAGCAACAGCTACAACACAAGTCCTTGTCAGTGGTGAGAAAGGTGGAAGCCAGGCAAAACCATTACTTCTTGCAGGACTCGTTGGTGGTTTATACGATTTCATTGTAGCAACATTCGGTTTCTGGAACGAAAACGTAACAAGCAGAATGATTGGTTTTGGTGAAACAATCGCAGAGAAAGCAAAACTAGTATTCAAAGTAAATACAGGAGCTGCAGTACTCGGACTTGGTTATATCATCGGACTAAAGTATGCTTTCATCATTTGTTTAGGTTCACTGGCTGTATGGTGGCTTATTGTTCCTGGTATGGCTCTCCTATTCCATGACACTGTATTGAATCAGTGGGACCCAACCATTACAACAACTGTTGGTCAGATGGCACCTGAAGTTATCTTCAAGTCTTACGCACGTTCTATTGGTATTGGTGGTATTGCTATGTCAGGTATCATTGGTATAGTGAAATCATGGGGAATCATCAAGAGTGCTGTTGGATTAGCAGCCAAAGAGATGAAAGGTAAAGGAGGCAATCAGTCAGAGGTTCTTCGCACACAAAGAGACATATCCTTCAAGATTATAGCCTTCGGAAGTATTGCAACGCTGATTATCACCTTCTTGTTCTTTTACTTCGGAGTAATGAACTTTAACCTGCTCCATGCTGTTGTTGGTATTATTCTTGTGACCATCATAGCTTTCCTCTTCACCACTGTTGCCGCTAATGCCATTGCTATTGTAGGAAGCAATCCTGTTTCTGGTATGACATTAATGACACTTATCTTAGCCTCAGTAGTCATGGTTGCTGTAGGTTTGAAAGGCAACGCTGGTATGCTAGCAGCACTTCTCATGGGTGGCGTTGTTTGTACAGCCTTATCAATGGCGGGATCTTTTATAACAGACTTAAAGATTGGTTATTGGCTAGGAACAACTCCAAAGAAACAAGAAACATGGAAGTTCCTCGGCACAATAATTTCTGCAGCAACCGTTGCGGGTGTGATGATTGTCTTAGATAAAACTTATGGTTTCAATTCGGGTAAATTAGCTGCTCCACAAGCGAATGCTATGGCAGCCGTCATCAAACCATTGATGAGTGGTCAAGGTGCACCTTGGGTTCTCTATGCTATTGGAGCTGTGATAGCTTTAGTCTTAGACCGCTGCAAGGTTCCTGCTCTAGCTTTTGCCTTGGGTATGTTCATTCCTCTTGAGCTGAACATTCCTTTGTTAGTTGGTGGTGCTATCAATTGGTATGTGACAACTCGTTCTAAGAGTGAAACCATCAACAAGGCTAGAGGTGAGAAGGGAACATTGATTGCTTCAGGATTCATTGCTGGTGGAGCATTGATGGGAGTCGTCTCTGCCTTACTGAAGTTTGGTGGTATTGAGTTCCAATACGGTACATGGTGGGAAAATCATCTATCAGAGCTCCTTTCACTCATTGCTTACATTGCACTCATTCTCTACTTTATCGCTGCAACGAAACTAAGTAAGAAGGAGTTAGAATAAATCCTAAGTCATACTGATTGTACATAAAGCCAATTACAATCAGTATGAAAACAAAAGAGGATATGTCTGAATGACATATCCTCTTTTATTATATACATATTATATAAGGTGAATCTTACTCCTCTTCTGCAGGCTTCATATTAGTGTACACATTCTGTACATCGTCAAACTCTTCAAGTCGTTCCACCATCTTATCTATAGTTTCACGCTGTTCTGGAGTAACATCTTTCAAGTCGTTTGGTATACGTGTAAACTCTGCTGAAGTTATCTCGAAACCATTATCCTCTAAATGTTTCTGAATGTCACCAAAGCTAGTTGGCTCACCATAGATGGTAATCTCATTCTCTTCTTCATCTTCATCAAACTCATCATCAACTCCATAGTCAATCAAGTCGAGAATCAATTCCTCCATATCTAAGCCGTCCTTCTTTTTGAATGAGAAGACTGCTTTGTGATCGAAGAGGAAGCTCAAAGAACCTTGAGTACCCAAGTTACCATTGAACTTATTGAATACGGAACGAACATCGGCAACGGTACGTGTGGTATTGTCTGTCAATGTGTCAACAAACACTGCAATACCATGAGGACCATAACCCTCATAAGGTACCTCCTTATAATCGCTTTGATCCTTACCCATTGCGTTCTTAATAGCTCGCTGGATATTATCCTTTGGCATATTCTCACGCTTACATGTAGCGATAATTGCACGAAGACGAGGATTGTTTTCAGGCTCTGGTCCACCTGCCTTTACAGCAATAGCGATTTCCTTACCTAACTTTGTAAATGTGCGAGCCATGTGGCCCCATCTCTTGAGCTTAGTAGCTTTGCGATATTCAAATGCTCTACCCATTGGATTTTCTTATTAACGGAGTTCTGCTCCTAGTTTATTTGTTAAATTCTTAATTAATTTCTGCATGATAGCATCGATAGCCTTATCGTTGAGCGTCTTTGTCTCATCCTGAAGAATGAAGTTAACGGCATAGCTCTTCTTGCCTTCTGGTAAGTTCTTACCCTGATAAACATCGAAGAGTTCCACACGCTTCAACTGTTTCTTATCTGTCTGACGTGCTATCTCTTCTATCTGAGCAAACTCTACATTATTATCAACTAATAATGCAAGGTCACGACTTACTGCAGGGTACTTAGAAATCTCGTGGAACTGCAACTTATTCTTACGAGTTGCTTTCATCAAGCCAGTCCAATCAAGCTCTGCATAATAAACCTTCTGGTCTATATCAAAACTCTTCAGAACCTTATGATTAACGATTCCCATTTCTACCAACGCCTTGCCTGCACGTGTCTTCAAGACAAGTGCCTTATCGAAAGCATTATTGTCCGAATTAGTACAAACCAACAAACCTTGTGGTACACCTATACGGCGAAGGATATTTTCAACATAAGCCTTCAACTCATAGAAAGAACTATCCTCGTCTGGATGTGCCCATGATCCTTGAATATGTTTACCTGTTACCCATAAGGCAATGTGATGATCTTGTACGTAAGCCTTTACAGGACTTTCTTCTGACCATTTCTCCTTATCGTACTTATAGACATTGCCCACCTCAAAGAAGCGGAGGTTCTGTGCTTTACGATTAACGTTACGAACAATGCTCTCCAAACCACCAAAGAGTAAGGTCTGACGCATTACCCCCAAGTCAGCTGATAGTGGATTCATCACCTTTACTGTTTCTTCCCAAGGATAAGCATTAAAACCAGTCTCCTCATAGTAAGAAGCCTTAGTTAAAGAGTTGTTCATAATCTCTAAGAAGCCCTCGCCTACAAGCTGCTCACCAATGATATTCTCCTTATGGTACTCTTTATCAGCATCCTCTGCTATCGTCAACGAAGACTTCAATGTGGTTGGGATCTCTACATTATTGTATCCATAGATACGAAGTATATCCTCTACAACATCACAAGGACGCTGAACATCCACACGATAGGCTGGGACTAATAAATCTAAACCTTCAGTATCTTCCTTCACTACCTTCATCTCAAGGCTTTCGGCAATTCGCTTAATAACATCATTGCCAAGTTTCTTACCAATGAGGCGATCACAATACTCGTAATTTAAACGAACTGGGAAGTCGGACATCTTTGTAGGATACTCATCACGAATCTCCATACTGATCTTGCCTCCTGCCAATTCTTTACAAAGGATAGCTGCTTGCTTGAGCGCATAGATAACGCCATTTGGATCAATGCCACGCTCAAAACGGAAACTAGCATCAGTAGATAACCCATGACGTCGAGCACTCTTACGTATCCATGTTGGATGGAAGTAAGCACTCTCTAGTACCACATTACGAGTGGTCTCATAAGTTCCACTACCCTTTCCACCAAAGACACCAGCAATACACATCGGTTCTTCCTCATTACAAATGGCAAGGTCATGCTCACCTAGAATGTGCTCCTCACCATCAAGTGTAACGAACTTCTTTCCCTCGTTATTGTCTTTTACAATGATATGGTGCCCCTTCACCATGTCTGCATCAAAGCAGTGCATTGGCTGACCATACGCCATCATGATATAATTAGTAATGTCTACGATGTTATTGATGGGGCGCAAACCAATGACATTCAACTTATCTTTCAACCATTGTGGGCTTTCCTTAACCTCGCAATCGGTAATACTCAAACAAGCATAGCGACGGCATGCCTCGGGATTATCGATAGTTACCTCGATTGGAAGATCATGATTATCAACTACAAAGGCATCACAATTAGGACGATGAAGCGATGTCTTATAGCCGTTCTGTGTGAGCCAAGCATAGAGATCACGAGCCACACCATAATGACTAAGAGCATCGGCACGGTTAGCAGTGATATCTATATCAATTAGCCAGTCGCTATCCAAATGATAATACTCTGCAGCAGGCTGTCCTACTGGTGCATCTTCTGGTAAAACTATTATTCCATCGTGAGCTGTACCGACACCTATTTCGTCCTCCGCACAGATCATGCCAAGACTTTCAACGCCACGCAGCTTACTCTTCTTAATTGCAAATTCCTTGTCGCCATCATAGAGCACACAACCGAGATCAGCTACAATAACCTTCTGTCCTGCAGCTACATTGGGAGCGCCACAAACAATTTGCTGTGGTTCCCCTTTGCCTAAGTCTACGGTTGTAACGTGAAGATGATCTGAATTAGGGTGCGCCTCACAAGTCAATACTTTACCAACAAAGAGACCCTTGAGTCCGCCACGTATCGTTTCAACCTCTTCCAATGCGTCAACTTCCAAACCAGTAGATGTCAGCGCGTCCGCCGTCTCCTGTGGAGTAAGGTCAAAGTCAACGTATTCCTTTAGCCATTTGTATGAAATCTTCATTATCTAGATATATTGTTTATTCCAAAAATACATGCAAAATTACTAAAAAATTAAGATATGGCAAAGGGATGACTGAAAAAAGCCACCAAAGTAAGAGGATTCTACCCGTAAGCAACATCCATACCTAATAAGCAGAAGCATCCACACTATTCTATGAAATGGGTAAGAACATAGTCTACTCTAAATGATTTTTTATTACAGATAAAGATAATAAAAGTAACTTTCTTAACTATCAAAAGGATTATGAAAGTGCAACAGAACACATGATTAGGAGACAAAAGAACTTCAAAATAAAATACGTTCATATAGTAACATATTGTCCACTATTAAATTATAACAGATACTTGAGAGCATCAATTACAACTCTATTCTCTAATCAACTAAAGTTTAGTTGACTTCTAACTTTTAGAACTATTGACGTTTAACTTAAAGTACGGGGGACGTATAACTTAAAGTATAATCAAGGTTTAACTTAAAGTACAAACGACCTCTAACTTAAAGTACAAACCAGTATGAGATATAACTTTAAAAGATATTAGATATAAATAGAACAAGAAAATTAATTTATCCTATCAATCAAGTATTTATAACCTATTTGTTTTACTTTTACTATAATAAAGAAATGATATTCATTTAGAACCTATTTACTCTTCAACTTTAACCTTCGAAATGACACAACGTAGGCTGGAATATTTGTGATAGTTATTGAACATAGTGTAATAAATAATGAACAATTACACATTTAAATAGGAAGCGAATCACCTCCTAAATAAAGAGTTTATATAACGCTAATAACATAAAAAAAGGTAGTTAGGAAAAACCTAACTACCTTCTATATATAGGATGACAAATTACAAAGTATGTCCATCTAAGAAATCCTGTAACTTACTCTTATAACTATCAGATATTGGAAGAACAGCATTACCAATAACGACACGAAGACGATCGACTCCGTCAATATTCTTCATGTGTACAATGTAAGATCTATGAATACGCATGAATTCTGGTCGAGGCAGAGACTCCTCTATCTTCTTCATATTCATAAGGCTCATGATAGGCTCATGATTACCTGTGAGATATATCCTTACATAATCTTTCAAGCCTTCTATGTAAAGAATATCGTCAAACATGATCTTAACTAACTTATAATCACTCTTTACAAAGATGAAACGATCACCGGAAGCGTTCTCTGACTGATGAAGACTATTGAACCAATCTAACGCACGATTAGCTCCAGCCAAGAAATCATCATAGCTAATAGGCTTCATTAAATAGTCAACAGCATTAGCTTTGTAACCCTCTATGGCATATTGACTGAATGCTGTTGTAAATATTATTTTGGTTTCTTTTGGTAGAATCCTAGCAAACTCTAACCCACTTAGTTCGGGCATTTGAATGTCTAAGAAAATAAGGTCTACTTTATTTTCACGAATACACTTTATCCCTTCTACAGCACTATTAAATACTCCAACCAGATTTAAAAATAGAGTCTTCTTCGCATAGCTAGCTAATAAACCTGCTGCTAATGGCTCATCATCAATGATTATACAGTTTAGTGTCATAGATAATTATTTTAGACGAATATATGTTCATTTTACTATCGTATTTCTTTTTCCATTGATACTTACCTGGGTAAGCTAGCTCTAAACGACGCTCAACTTGCTTAAGCCCTATACCATGTCCACTTCTTTCTTCTTTGGTCTTCGGATGATGACTGTTCTCTATAGCAAAAACTATACGTTCGTCATTCGCATCCAATAAAATGTGAATAAAATTCTTATGACTAGGACTGATCCCATGCTTAAACGCATTCTCAAGAAGTGATATAAATATCATTGGAGCAACTTGTATATTACAAGGCTCTGGAAGGTTGCACTCTCGTTTGATATCAACATTATCGGGTAAACGAATCATCATTAACTCAATATAGTTGTTCAAAAATTCTACCTCCTCCTTCAAACTTACGTAGGGTTGCTGATAATCATAAAGTATATGGCGCAACATCTTTGAAAGATCAATGATTGCTTTCTGCGCTTTCTCCGTATCAAAAGCTGTAAGCGCATAGATATTATTCATTGTGTTAAGTAAGAAGTGTGGGTTCACCTGCTGTCGAAGATTAATTAGTTCAGCTTTTGTCATTGCAGTTTCAGCTTCTCTCTTCTCTTCTTCTGCCTTTGACCAGCGTTGCGCCATCAATACAGATGTTGCCGCACCTGCACATATACTAAGATTAAAGATATTGCGAGTAATAAAGAAAAGATGTGGGTTTATGTTTTCTTCCTCATTCTGTAATAACAATTGATAGGAGAATGATATAATATATCGTTCCGTACCTGTATAGTACAACCACTCATGTTGTGCTACGGACAAAAATAAGATGAGAATAACATTATAAATCCAGAATTCTCTCTCATCTCCTTTCAACAACTTTGGAGCAAAAACGAAATAATTGACGTAGGCTACTATCATCATTGACAATGGGACTATATACTGATATAAGCTCTCTTGCCATGAAAATAAACCAAAAGGTGAGTATATGATAGGCACGAGGAACAATGGAAGCCAAAGTACTATCTGACTCCAAAATACCTTTGATGTATAAATTTGTTTCCTCATTATTACTACTTATTAATCGTATCTATCACAAATTCGCAAACAAAGATAATAAAACTTTCTGTAAAAAAAATGTATTATCTGAATATGTGAGTTTATTTTACATTAATCATCTTGAATGTCTATACTAAAAGCCTGTAATTAACTAATTTTTATATTATAAGATCTCATTCATACAAAAAACGCATGTCAAATGACATGCGTTTTTATACTAAATAACTTGTTTGTTATTTTGATAAATGATATTGTATGCGACTATCATTCATAGTGCTGAAGTCTTGCAATATATTTACCGATTATATCAAACTCAATATTAACGATTGAGCCAAGTTTTATATCCGCAAAGTTCGTATTTTCCTTTGTGTATGGTATAATCGCTACTTTAAAACTATTATCAGTAGGATTACAAACGGTGAGAGACACTCCATTTACTGTTATTGAACCTTTATCTACAGCGAAATAGCCTCTTTGAGCCATTTCACGATTAAGGGGATACTCAAAAGTATAATATGTACTCCCATCAGCATCCTCCATGTTGATACATTTAGCAGTTTGATCTACATGACCTTGCACGATGTGACCATCTAAACGTCCATTCATCATCATTGAACGCTCAATATTAACTCTATCTCCTACTTTAAGTAAGCCCAGATTTGAACGCTCAAGTGTTTCTTTCATCGCTGTAACAGTATATGTTTCGTTTTCAAAACGAACTACTGTGAGACATACTCCATTATGAGCTATACTTTGGTCTATCTTTAATTCATTTGTAAATGAACAACGAAAGGTAAAATGGATATTTTCCTGTTCGTGTTCTATATGAACCAATCGAGCCATCTCTTCTACAATTCCTGAGAACATATAATTAATTCCTTTCTTTTCTCCTTTAGAGAATAGTAGTTAGTACTTATGTCATCTGCCATATAATATAAGGACTACTATCTTTCACATGGAGCTTTTAAGATTTAGTTAATAAATTAGACACATATAAAAAGGTGAGACTCCTATGTAGGAATCTCACCTCAATTCCCTCATCTTGTATGGTTGGGAAATGGAAGAGTCGTATCGATGATGTGATGAAAAGTCCGAGTATCAATGATAAGAGAGCTCCTCGTCTTTGTAATCCACTGACCTTGCGGCTTAGTCGCATAATGCGATTTATGTGGCCCGCCATTAACAAAAGAAGTCATCTCGGGTTTTCTAATTTATTTGATGACTATCCCAATCGAATCGATACGACTAAATCTGTATCCTTTCGGTGTGCAAAGTTAGTATAAAGTTCCTGATCATCCAAACAATTTGTAATTAAATTGTTTATATCTTTATAGGATTCACACTTAATAAACCTCTTATTTCAACCGATTAATGTATCTTGTAATATTTCACTAAGGGTTGGATGAATATGAATAATATCACATATTTCGTCTAATGTAGTATCACGATTCATTAGAGCAGAGAGCTCTTGTATGAGATCTGCAGAATGACTTCCATAAGCATGTCCACCAAGGATTAGACCATCTTCTCCTATCAGGATTTTAATCATACCTTCCGTTTCATTCATACTTAGCGCTTTACCATTTGATCGATAGAAACCTTTTCGTATTGTGTACTTAACCCCAGTTTCTTTACATTGCTCTTCCGTCTTACCCACACACGCAGCCTCTGGATAAGTGAAGATTGCAGAAGGCATAATCTCAAGACGGATATTGTCCTGCTTACTTAAAATATGATTAACAGCACGGAATCCTTGGAAAGTAGCTGCATGCGCTAACATCTGACGAGCATTTACATCTCCGATGGCATAAACACCATTAATGTTGGTTTCCATGTTCTTATCAACAGGGATTCCTTTGAGAGAATATTCTATATTTGTTGAATCTAGCCCAATATCCATCACGTTAGGTTGTCTACCAGTAGCTATAAGGACTAGGTCTGCCTCTAATTTAATCTCTTTATCTTTTTTATTAAATACAACAACAGTATCCACATTATCCTCCTCTGTTGGAGGAATAACTTTTTCAACAGCACTTTGCATATAGAATGTTACTCCTCGCTTCTCTAGCATTTTCCTCAGACGTTTTGCAATATCACTATCTATCATAGGAAGACATTCCTTCATGTATTCTACAACAACCACCTGACATCCGAAAGCAGCAAATGCTGAAGCGAACTCCATACCAATAACTCCTGCACCTATAATAATAAGTCGTTTGGGGAGTTCGTCAATAGAAAGAAGTTCTGTAGAAGTAACAACCGAACGCTTAAGCGTAGGACTATTTAAATAATCTTCTCTATTAATAAAAGGTGGCAGCTTTGCTTGAGATCCAGTTGCTATAATAATATTCTTTGCTTCTATTTTCCTGTCACCAACTTCAACAATATGATCAGAAACGAAATGTGCTTCACCTTTTATTAAATTGATATCTGGCTGATTAAGTAATGTATTTATCCCCTCCCTTAACTGGCTAAGTACCCCATTCTTTCTTTCCATCACTTTCACAAAATCAAGTGAAGGAAGAGTGTCAAAAGAAGAAAGAGCTGCTATACGAACCTCTGCATCATGTGCAAGACATTTAGTAGGAATACATCCTGCGTTAAGACATGTTCCTCCTAGTTGATCTTTTTCGATAATAGTTACATGTAAACCATTCTTAGCAGCGTAAGAAGCGGTTCGGTAACCGCCAGGTCCCGAACCGATAATCAATAAATCTGTTTTATCCATATAAATCCTTATTAAATAGATTTATTATATTCAATATAGACTTTTCACAAACACAAATTAAGATTCTTCACCCTTATCATTAACTAGCTGTAGATAGGTCAAGATAGGATGTTTTGCTGCAAGGACATCATCCACTCTTCCAATAGGAGTATTGTGCGGAGCCTCTTTCAAAAGTTCTGGACTCTCTATTGCTTCCTTAGCTATGATATGCATTGTCTTAATGAATCCATCTATGGTTTCTTTACTTTCATTCTCTGTTGGTTCAATCATCATGGCCTCATGGAATAAGAGAGGGAAGTAAATTGTAGGAGCATGATAACCATAATCCAAAAGACGTTTAGCAACATCCATCGTCGTTATTCCCGTACTCTTATCTTTTAATCCATCAAACACAAATTCATGTTTACAGAGCATATCTATAGGAAGCTCATAATCATCTTTCAGGCTTTCTTTTATGTAATTAGCATTTAATGTCGCCAATAAGCCTACTTCCTTTATATGATTCTTTCCTAAAGTAAGTATATATGTATAGGCACGAAGAATAACAAGGAAATTACCTAAATAACCTCCAATATGGATATTACCAAGAGATTCCTCTTCGTCCAACTTTGATTCTGCTATATAAAAACCCTCATCGCTTTTACATACGTGAGGCTTAGGAAGGAATGGTATTAACTTCTCACAAACACCGACAGGACCAGAGCCAGGACCACCACCACCATGAGGAGTCGAGAATGTTTTGTGAAGGTTAAGATGGATAACATCAAATCCCATATCGCCTGGACGCGCTATTCCTAACAATGGATTAAGGTTAGCACCATCATAATATAATAATCCTCCACAATCATGCACTAGTTGTGCTATTTCGGGAATATCCTTTTCAAATAAACCAAGAGTATTGGGATTCGTCATCATCATACCAGCAATATCATCCCCCAATAATTTCTTTAGGTCATTGACATCTACAAGTCCCTCTTCTGTACTTTTCACTTCAACGACTTCAAGACCACATACTGCTGCAGAGGCAGGATTTGTTCCATGAGCAGAATCCGGAACTATTACTTTTTTGCGCTTAGTATCTCCACGCTGAAGATGATAGGAAGAAATAATCATCAATCCTGTTAATTCACCATGAGCACCTGCATAAGGGTTGAGCGTGACATCAGCCATACCCGTAATTGATGCTAATGCACGCTGAATATTATATTCAATTTCCAAAGCACCTTGCACCGTTTCAATAGGTTGACGAGGATGAAGTCCTGTAAAGGAAGGTATTGCGGCAATTTCTTCATTAATCGTTGGATTATACTTCATTGTACAAGAACCAAGAGGATAGAACCCGTTATCCACTCCGAAGTTATTTCCACTATGATTTGTATAATGCCTAACTACTGTGAGCTCGTCACATTCAGGAAGTTCCGCATCCTTTTCCCGTTTACATGATGATGGCAAATTATAACTTCCAAAATTATTTTCTGGTAAGCTATAAGCACGTCTACCAGGATGAGACAACTCAAATATTAGATTGCCATATAACTTATTATTCATTGCAACTTATGATTTAGACATTATATAACTAGAATAATTCAATAAAGGAATCGACCTCATCCTTTGTACGCTTCTCTGTTACAGCAATAAGGAGCTTATCTTTCCCAACTTTTATACCTGGGAGAAAACCTTTTTCTATTGCCTTATCAAAGAAAGCATCCCTATCTTGTATTTCAACGAGGAACTCATTAAAGAATTCTTTATTGTAAACTAACTTAGCTTTACCCGTACTAATAAGCTTTTCACAAAGATAATGAGCACCATCATAACTTAACTGAGCCGCCTCTTTCATACCTTCTTTCCCCATAAGACTCATATAAATTGTTGCATATAGAGCCATCAAACTTTGGTTCGAACAGATATTTGATGTTGCTTTCTGGCGACGAATATGTTGTTCGCGTGCTTGAAGTGTAAGAACAAACACACGTTGTCCACGATTATCACGCGTCTCACCAACAATACGTCCAGGGAGTTTACGCATTAACTTCTGAGTAGAACACATATAACCAGCATAAGGTCCACCAAAGCTCATTGGTAATCCAAGACTTTGAATATCACCAACAGCAAGATCTGCTCCCCATTCTCCAGGAGTCTTAAGCAATGCTAGATCAGAAGCAACACTATTGATGATAAACATAGCTTTATTCTCGTGACAAACATCAGAGAAACCAGTAAAATCTTCTATTATACCATAGCGATTAGGCTGTTGAACGATAACACCCGCAATACCTCCTACTGCCATTTGCTTTTTCAATTCATCAAGCGAGGTAGTACCTTCTGTCGTCTCAATAGCCTTGAGTTTAACTCCATGAAAGAACGCATAAGTCTTTAATACCGCTATAATATTCTCATTCAAAGCAGCAGAATAAAGGATAGTATCAGCTTTTTTACTATTATCGAAAGCCACCATCATGGCTTCAGCTGTAGCGGTAGTTCCTTCATACATTGAGGCGTTGGCAATATCCATACCTGTTAACTCCGCCATCATACTCTGAAATTCAAAGATATAATGAAGCGTTCCTTGAGAAATTTCGGCTTGATAAGGCGTATAAGAAGTGAGGAATTCTGAGCGACTCACAAGATTTGGAACAGCACTTGGGGTATAATGGTCATATACTCCCCCACCAGCAAAGCAAGTAAGCATATTGTTCTTTTTTCCGAGTTTATCAAAAAAAGAACGTATCTCAAGTTCGCTCATAGCATTCGGAATATCGTATTCTCCCGTAAAGCGAATCTCTTCAGGTATTTCCGAATAGAGCATTTCAAGATCATTGAAGCCGATTCGCTCTAGCATTTGCCGAACCTCTTCATTTGTATGAGGAAAAAACTTATGGTTCATTTCGTATAGAGTTGTTTAGGTGTATGATATAGATAAAACCATTTATCTGATATTCTTCTTAATAAGAACGTAATTAGAAAATAATCCTTATCTATCTTTAATCTTCAGAACAGAACTCTTCGTAAGCTTTGGAATCCATAAGATCTTTCAATTCTGATGTATCAGAAAGTTCCACCTTTATAATCCAATTATCAAAGGCATCTTTGTTTAGCAAACCTGGTTCATCCTCTAAAGCCTCATTGATTTCTAAAACTTTACCAGAAACGGGAGCTTTAAGGTCGGATGCTGCTTTCACACTCTCTATTGCGCCGAAATCTTCATCAACTTCAATCTCATCGTCTACTTCTGGCATATCGACATAAACGATATTACCTAACGCATGCTGTGCATAATCAGTGATACCGATATAACCAACATTACCTGCAACTTTAACGAACTCGTGTGACTCTGAATAATAGAGTCCTTCAACTACTTTAGTCATAATAATTTATTTTTTAGGTTTTTAATTCAAATCATATCTTATAAAAGCATTACTTCTTATAATGCTTATCGTAGAATTTCTTTTTAGCAACCACTCCAGAGAATGATTTCTTTCGGATTTGTATCTCTAACTTATCGCCCAACTGGATAGAACCATCAACCAAAGCTACAGCACAACTCTTTGGTGTGGATATTAAGCGATAGCCAGTTGTTACCACGCCTACCTCTTCTCCATCCTTCAGCACCTTATATCCATGACGAGGAATAGCGTTGGCATCTAGAACTATACCACGAAGACGCTGGCTTACTCCCTCTGTTTTCTGCTTTTGAAGTGCTTCTTTTCCTATGAACTCTTCTTTATCCAACTTAACAAACATAGATAAACCAGCCATGACAGGAGAGATTTTATCTGTTAATTCATTACCATACAAAGGGAGTCCTACCTCAAAACGCAATGTATCGCGACAGCCAAGCCCACAAGGTGTAACGCCAGCTGCTATGAGTTTATCCCATGCTTCATTGATATATTGGGGAGAACCATAGATTTCAAAACCATCTTCTCCTGTATAACCCGTGCGAGAAACAATAATAATTTCGTCACCTACCTTTACTTGTCTCACTTCATAGAACTTCAATTCTTTCGTGCTAAGTCCTAAGACGCTCTCCATTTTCTCTTCAGCTTCTGGACCTTGCAAAGCTAATTGTCCGTAAGCCTCACTCTTATTTTCTAGAATAACATCATATCCTTTCGCATTTTCCTCAATCCATGCCACGTCCTTTTCTATATTTGACGCATTGATTGTCATGAGAAATACTTGATCATCTAGTTTGCAAATACAAGTATCATCTACTACTCCACCATCTGGATAACACATCATTCCGTATAACACCTTGCCTGCAGGTAGCCCCGTCACATCATTTGTGAAGATATGATTGATATATTTCTCTGTATCATGCCCAGTAACGAGCACTTCTCCCATGTGAGAAACATCAAAAACTCCACAGTGTTCTCTTACAGCATTATGTTCTTCCGTAATGCCAGTATACTGAATTGGCATATCAAAACCAGCAAATGGTGTGATTAGTGCGCCCAATGCAACATGTTTGTCATATAGGCAAGTTCTTTTGTTATTCATATTTGTTTAGGTTTTAATTTGTACTTCTCAACGATAAATTATCGATTTAGGTATTCATCTTATGGATTGCGCAAATGTACAAAGAAATAAACTCACCAACAAGCTTAACCTGTTAAAACATCGTTAACAAAGTTAAACTATGAATAAGCAAACTTATATCTATATAATAATAAAAGGTGAGAAATTATTAATTTGTATTTTTGCAACGCAATTCTTAGATGTTTAGGATATATTTATGAAGAAGTTACAGCAAGTATTTATATTGATTACATGTATTTTGGTAATCGCGGTTGCAGCCGTACAACGAGATGGAAAGCTATGGGGAGATAGCTTATTTAATAAAGAAAAAACTGCAAAAACCAATAAAATTGATACGCTCCGAACATTAGATGATGGTACAATCATTATTAATACCACTTATCTTGCTAAGGACATGGCAAAACGCCGAAGCAAGCACTCGCAATGAAAGTAGACGGTGTGACAGGAGCTACCTATTCGTCTCGTGGAATCATAGGAAATATGAAGGCGGGACTACTATATGCTTCTAAAAACATGGAACGCCCTTCGCTCTTCGATAAGATGGATTTGCGTGCAAAATCGCTTATCGGTTTGCTGGTCGTCCTAATGGCGGCTATCATTCCTCTGTTTGTAAAAAATAAACGCTATCGCATTTTCCAACTTTTATTAAATGTTGCCATCTTAGGACTATGGAGCGGAACCTTCATTTCATGGTCGGTTCTTGTCGGATTCATGTCTGGTGGTGTCAATTTTTGGCTATCACTCATTCCCATCGTAATGGTCATTACCGCCTTTATCTACCCCCTATTTGGCAAAAAGAATTATTACTGTTCAAATGTTTGTCCCTATGGTGCAGCACAAGAATTAGTAGGAATGACGAATCATCATAAATGGAAAATGAGCAAACGACTGGTGCAAAACCTAGAACACTTCCGTAAAATTTTATTCTGGGTTCTAATGATTCTGATGTTAGCAGGCGTATGGTCGAAGTGGATGGACTATGAATTGTTCGTTGCCTTCATCTTCCAATCAACAGCTTGGATTGTCATTCTCATTGCAATCCTATTCCTTGTATTGTCAATCTTCGTACCGCGTCCCTACTGCCGCTTTGTTTGTCCGATGGGAAGCCTATTTAAACTTTCTTCGACAACATCGGTTAAGAAACTGATTTAATTTATCAAACTCGACTGGCAAACGGCAGGGATTGTCAGTCGAGCCTCATCGAATAACAACTTCCCTAGGGAGGATTTTTACAAAAGAATAGCTCTCGCACTTTGTAATAATATATTGCTAATTGCAACGCTGTATTTGCGTTTTTACTCAATCAACCTTTATTCTCGCCCAAATATACGATTTTTGAGAGGATTTCATTAGTCCTTTATAACAATCTGATATACAATGCTTTACAAAAACCATGCTTACTTCTGAATAAAACGTACTATCGTTTTGGGCAAAAAGTACTATCGTTTTGGGTAAAAAGTACTATCGTTTTATTAAAAACGGAGGTATGTTTTACTAAAAATGGAGGTACGTTTCACCAAAAACAGAGGTACGTTTTACTAAAAATGGAGGTACGTTTCACTAAAAACGGAGGTACGTTTTACAAAAAGCCAATATATACGCCAGAAAAATCCTATAATTGCGTTACAAAAATGCTAGAATGGGAAAACTGAATGTAAAAGATATTTCAATCATATCCTAGATGAATTAAGGGCAGACGAAACCATCTGCCCTTGATTTTAATCGTTACTAATTGCTGGTTTGAAATGATGAAATTCTATTCATCTATTACGAATTACACCTTTTATATATTGGCGATACTCATAATGTTCGCAAAAACACCTGCAGCCGTCACTGAGGCTCCTGCACCATATCCCTGGATTTGCATGGGATACTCCTTATAACGTTCCGTCGTCAATAGGACGATATTATTTGAACCTTCTAGATTATAGAACGGATGATTAGCAGCAACCTCCTTTAATGCTACACTTGTCCGACCATTATCCATAGTCGCTACGAAACGCCATCGCTTACCTTCTTCGGAAAGTCTTTGTCGGCGTTGCTCAAAATCAGTATCAAGATTGGGCAAATTCTTCCAAAAATCTTCCAAAGAGCCTTTGAAAAACTCGTCAGGCACAAAGAGATTTTTCTCAACATCCTCTTGATTTACCTTGTAACCAGCCTCACGTGTAAGGATAACCAGCTTGCGAATGACGTCCTTTCCACTCAAATCTATGCGAGGATCAGGCTCACTATAGCCTTGTTCCTTTGCTCGTTTCACGGTTTCGGAGAAAGGAACATCCGCATTAATCTCATTAAAAATAAAATTAAGTGTGCCCGATAGGACTGCTTCGATCTTTAAAATCTTATCCCCCGAATTACGTAAATCGTTGATCGTACCAATGATTGGCAAACCAGCACCCACGTTTGTCTCAAAACGGAATTTCACACCACGTTGTAAGGCGGTACGTTTCAGTAATTCATATTCTTCAAATGGTCCCGAAGCAGCTATCTTGTTAGCTGCAACGACGGATATATTATTCTCTAACAAAGATTGATACAAGTCGGCAACATCCTTTGAGGCAGTGCAATCCACGAATACAGAATTAAAAATATTCATCTGTAAAATCGAATCACGCAGCTTCTCTGGGTTCGAAGGTTCGCTCGCTTTTAGCTCTTCCGAATAATGATCAAGGTCTAAACCTTCACGATTAAAGATAGCATTACGGGACGAAGCAATGCCAACGACATTCAGTTTCAGATTAGAATGTAGCTTCAATTCTTCGTATTGTTTCTTTATTTGTTCGATAAGCTTACCACCAACAGTTCCAACACCACATATAAAAAGGTTGAGAACCTTGTATTCGGATAGGAAAAACGAATCATGTAATACGTTCAAAGATTTCCTCAAATCGGAGCCTTTCACTACAAAAGAGATGTTCATCTCTGATGCACCTTGGGCAATGGCAATAATGCTTATACCCGAACGTCCTAGCGTTCCAAACAATTTTCCTGTTATGCCCGGCGAGTGCTTCATATTCTCTCCAACGATAGCAACCGTCGCTAAGCCGCTTTCGGCATACATCGGGAACATACGCCCATCCTCAATTTCGAGTTTAAATTCCTCATTTAAGACGTTAACGGCATTGACAGCATCCTCATCCTTAACACCAATTGACGTGTTATTCTCTGACGCTGCTTGAGAAACTAAGAATACGCTGATACCATTTGCAGCCAGCGAACTAAAGATACGACGATTCACACCGACAACTCCCACCATTGAAAGTCCGGTGACCGTAATGACGGTTGTGGCTTTAATAGAGGAGATTCCTTTGATAGGCTTCTGATTGTTCTCTATACTCGATTTGATAATCGTCCCTTTTCCCTGAGGATTGAAAGTGTTTTTCACCCTGATGGGGATGTTTTTTACGCATACGGGATAGATGGTTGGCGGGTAGATTACCTTTGCACCGAAGTTGCTTAACTCCATCGCCTCCGCATAAGAAAGTTCGTTGATGGTATAGGCTTCCTTGATAACACGTGGGTCGGCGGTCATAAAACCATCCACATCTGTCCAAATCTCTAAGACTTCTGCATCGAGCGCAGCAGCAAGAATGGAAGCCGTATAGTCACTTCCGCCCCTTCCTAAGTTCGTTATATCTCCCGTATCACGATCTTCTGCAATAAATCCCGGGACAATCGAGATACGTGGTAGGCTTTTGAAAGTATCTTTTACTAATTGATTGGTGAGTTCTGTATCAAGCCTTTGCCTTCCATGTTCCTTCTCAGTCTTAATAAACTTACGTGCATCCATCCATTTAGAACCACGGATAAGTGATGCCACAATATTAGAACTCAATCGTTCACCATAACTTTCTATCGTATCTTGCGTTTTATGACTGAGATCATGTATGAGGAATACACCATAATATATAGACTGAAGTTGCTCAAAGAGGGTATCAACCTTATTGAATAACAGCTCTCGCTCGCTAGTATCAGTAATGATTGTGTCTATCATCTTATGATGACGATCGACCATCGCATCAAATTCTTTGCGCCAACTTTCGTCTCCTTCACGAGCTAGCAACGAGGTTTTAATCAACTGATCAGTTATTCCCCCCAAAGCACTCACTACAACAATAATTGATTGGTGCTTTGCTTCTTTCTCAACTATCTGCTTTAAACTAAGAATACTTGATACGGAACCTACGGATGTTCCACCAAACTTTAATACTTTCATTACTGATTTATGTGTTGGTTATTATTTGGTATCCGCCTTACAATGGAGGAAATACAAAACTTATGGGCAAAAATAATAAGAAATATTGCAATAGCCAACGATTTTCTCGATATATTTACCTAATTTTGCGCTAAAAAGAAAGCAATATGACAGAGGAATTCCAGATACGAGTCTTACCACAAGTTGCATACAATGAGGCTAATTTAAAGGCATATCTTGCTCAAGAAAAAGGATTTGATCCCGAAACTATTTATCGAGTAAGGTTTCTAAAGCGGTCGATTGATGCACGACATCGTGATATTTATGTGAATCTGAAGGTGCGTGTCTATGTAAATGAGTTCCCACAGGATGATGCTTATGTGAAGACAGAATATCAGGATGTTAGCAATAAACCCTCTGTTATAGTCGTTGGTGAGGGACCTGGTGGCTTGTTCGCATCTTTAAAACTCATCGAACTAGGTTTGCGCCCTGTGGTTTTGGAGCGAGGAAAGAATGTGCGTGATCGTAAGTTGGATATGGCTTTAATTACCAAAACGCAGGAAGTAGACCCCGAATCGAATTATTGCTTTGGTGAAGGCGGTGCTGGCGCATATTCTGATGGCAAATTATATACACGCAGCAAGAAACGTGGTCCCGTTGATAAAATTCTAAATGTATTTTGCCAACATGGAGCGTCGACTTCTATTCTTGCTGATGCTCATCCACATATTGGTACAGATAAGCTCCCACGTGTGATTGAGAATATGCGTAATACGATTCTCGATTGTAGTGGTGAGGTGCATTTCCAAACCAAAATGACATCTTTGATACTAGATGGCAACAAGGTTGTAGGTGTGAAGGCTATTGACAATCGCAATGCGATTAGCGTTACACGAGAGTTTTTTGGTCCTGTTATCCTAGCCACTGGACACTCCGCACGTGATGTTTATCGTTATCTTGCCGACGCTAATATCGAAATGGAGGCAAAAGGTATTGCTGTTGGCGTTCGTCTTGAACATCCTTCACATCTGATTGACCAAATTCAATACCATAATAAGAATGGTAAAGGTAAATATCTCCCTACAGCCGAATATTCTTTCGTCACACAAGCACAAGGGCGCGGGGTTTATTCTTTCTGTATGTGTCCCGGTGGCTTCGTCATTCCTTCGGCAACAGGTCCTGAACAAACAGTAACAAATGGTATGAGTCCTGCCAATCGTGGTACGCAATGGTCTAATTCTGGTATGGTTGTACAACTTAATCCAGAGGATGTTGAAGGCGACGACTTACTTAGAATCATGCATTATCAAGAGAAATTGGAACATGATACATGGTTACAAGGTAACCGCAAGCAGACTGCTCCAGCACAACGTATGGCTGATTTTGTGAATAACCGCCTATCTTATGATCTGCCTAAAGCAAGTTATGCGCCAGGTCTCATCTCCAGTCCACTCCACTTCTGGATGCCGTCATTCATTACCAAACGCCTTCAAGAGGCTTTTAAAACTTTCGGAAAGCAAGCACATGGCTTCTTAACAAATGAAGCGGTTATGATTGCGTCCGAGACACGAACAAGTTCGCCCGTCCGTATCCTACGTAATCGTGAGAATCTCATGCACATTCGATTAGAAGGACTCTTCCCTTGTGCCGAGGGAGCGGGATATGCAGGTGGAATCGTAAGTGCAGGCATTGATGGTGAACGCTGTGCAGAAATGGCATCCGCCTATCTCGAACAAATATAGAAATATATTGCTGTTTGATAAAAAAGAAAAAGTGTCTAAAACAAATGTTTTAGACACTTTTTTCAATAGGTGATTCCGTTGGGGTTCGAACCCAAGACCCACAGCTTAGAAGGCTGTTGCTCTAATCCAACTGAGCTACGGAACCATCATTATGGGTGCAAAGGTACTGATTTAATTCCGTACAGCCAAATTATCAAATATATTTATTGATATTTCTTCAAGAAAGAGTCAGCCTGCGAATTACCTAATTCTTTTGCTTTCTGTATATTCTTGAGTCCCTCTTCTTTCTGCTTATTCTCACATTGGGCTATACCAAGAATCAAATAAGCATCAGCTTGTGAAGGGTCGAGTTGGATAGCTTGTTGAGCTGCACTGATGGCAGCATCCATTTTATTAAGTCGTAACAACAGACTACCAGCCTCAGTTGGATACAATGCTTCTTTGGGATCTAGGCGAGAGGCTATAAGAATATCTTGTAAGGCTTGCTGCCATAAACGCCCCTTTATCTCACATTGCTCACGCATATAATAAAAATCGGCTGATAGGCGTCCTTGATTGAAGTATTCATAAGTGTAATAATCTTGCATTGCTTTACGATACTCTCCCATTTTTTCAAGTTGCTGACCACGCATATAGAAATAAGGTGCAGAAGTTGCAACATAAGGAGTATCGCAAAGTTCTATACTCTTATTGAGCAAGTCTAGGAGTTCTTTATCAGAAGCACCAAGGTGTTGACGACTCTGTGCCATTTCAAGATAGAGTTCTGGATTATTAAAATCTGTCTTCGTCAGTGCGTCAAACTCATTATAGGCATTTGCATAATCACCTTTTGCGAAAATAATTTGTGCTTGCAGATGACGATAAGCATTAAGAGGTTTGATAGCATAAGCCTTTTTAACCTGATCTAAAGCCTTATCAAGCGTCCAATCAACTCCCTTCATCTTGTCTTTATTTGCTGGATTTACAGCATTATAATAGATTGCTCTGGCATAATTATAATAAGCCTCATCCTTCATATTTGCTTTCGCAATAGCCATTTGTAGCACTTTATCAGCCTCTGTGAAATTTGATTTCCCAATCAATACATTAGCTTGTGAATTGTAGCCATCAGCAACCTGTGGGAATTTAGAAATGAAATCATTGATAGTTTCCTCATGAATATTTGCCGACTTCTCTGAAGATAACATCAACGCAACAAGAGCATCCTCTAATTTACTTGGTAAACCGATTCGAAGATTACACTGATTCATTGTGGCATCATTTTGAGATAGTCCCGTCAACGTGAAGTCCTTTGCATAGTTGACATCTACTGCACTCTTATTTGAGCCGGAAGCATTAAAGAGTCCAATGACCTGCCCTTTTGTATTTACAACAGGGGCACCATTCAACTTATCCGTTGCAGAAGATGAAAGGATTGTATAATTATACTTATCTATGAACTTCTCAACACTTGACACGTTAGCCTTTTCTGGAGTTCCACTCTTTGCCATTGGCACTATCCAAGCGTCTTCACCTGTAGAAACAGTATTGGTAAGAGTAGCAGCGTTCATTTTCCCACTAACGGAGAACTTCACAACATCATAGATCTCATTAGCACCAAGTAAACAAGTGACATCGTGTTTCTGTCCTTTAGCATCAATGATTACAGCTTTATCAGCCCCAATAAAAGGTTTCCAAGGACTCACTGCAACACCATCAGTACTAATGCAAATACCATTTGAGGTAGCCAAGATACTACCATCAGCTTTGAAGGTTGTTAATGTAAAAGCGGCGTCAGCCACTTTCTTCACAGCTGAAGATTGTGCCAAGACATTGAGAGAAACTCCCAACAGTAAGATAAGAGATAGTATGAAACTTCCCGTTCTCATGTTCATTCTTTCTTTCATTGCGTATGTTTAATTAAGGACTATATATTTACTTCTGACCAAGATTTAATAATTCACGGGCATTCTGAAGAGCAGCATCAGAGATATCTGCACCTGAAAGCATTTGTGCTATCTCACTGACACGTTCCTCTTGATTTAATTCTCGCATGTGACTGCGCGTTCCTTCTGCTGTTTCTTCTTTCTCAACCTTATAATGTGAGCTACCTAATGCTGCAATCTGTGGTAAATGCGTAATCGAAATAACCTGACGATTATTATTACCCATCTCTTGCATGATAAGTGCCATCTTCTGAGCAATCTTACCACTCACACCAGTATCTATTTCATCAAAGATAATCGTTGGGAGTTTTACAGTTCCACTAATCATTGCTTTCAAAGACAACATAACACGGGCTATCTCACCACCAGAGGCAACTTGTGCAACAGGTTCCATAGCTGTACTTGTGTTGGCAGAGAATAGGAATTGCACTTTATCAGCACCATCCATTGACAAAGGCTTTGAGGTTATATCGACTTTGAAACGGACATTTGGAATACCAAGAGGTATCAATCGTTGACTCATTTCTTTCTCTACAATCTTACCAGCTTTAAGGCGTAATTCTGTTAACTTAGCTGCCTTCTCCGTACATAGCTTGAGTTCTTCATCTACTTTCTTTGTCAACGATTCAAGTTCTTCATCGCTATTATCAATACTCTGTAATTGCTCTGCAATGTTATCACGAATCTCTATCAACTCCTCTTCTGTGGAAACATGATATTTCTGCTCAAGTGTGTTTAACTGATCAAGCTGCTGGTTGATACTATCCAGACGAGAAGGATCAAATTCTATATTCTCAACCTCACTACCAACTTCACTTGCAATATCTTTTAACTCTATATGAACAGACGATAGACGTTGTACCACATCCTTTGCTTTTATATAGACATTCTCTATATTACTAAGACTATCTAAACTTTCTCCTAACTTATAAATGATTCCATTATCGTCATCATTTAATAAGTGGTCGGCTTCATAATAAGCAGTCTTAATATCTTCCGAATGAGAGAGAGTCTCACTCTCTTGTTCTAGTTTCTGCTGTCTTCCTTCTACAAGTCCAGCACTCTCTAGTTCATTAAACTGAAAGCGCATAAACTCTTCATTCTCCTGTGCTTTTGCAATCTGCTCTTTTAGGTCAGACAAACGCTGTAGAGACTCCTTATAATGTTGATAAGAAGAATGATAAGCTGAGAGAGCTGTACTATCCTGTGCTATAATATCAACAACATTCAATTGGAAATCATCCTTTTGTAAAAGCAAGTTCTGGTGCTGAGAATGAATATCTATCAATTGCTCCCCTAGTATGCGCATCATCTGTAAAGAGACAGGAGTATCATTAATAAAAGCACGTGATTTGCCATTAGCAGTTAGTTCGCGACGTATAATTGTATCTTCTGGTTCGAAATCAATATCATTGTCTTCAAAGAAAGATTCAAAACCATAATGAGATAAATCAAAATGCGCTTCTATTGTACATTTCTTCTCACCTTGCTTAATCTGTTTACTATCTGCCCTATTGCCCAGCAATAAACCTATAGCACCAAGGATAATACTCTTTCCAGCTCCGGTCTCACCTGTTATAACTGAGAAACCAGAGTGGAAAGCTATATCTAACTGATCTATTAAAGTAAAGTTCTTTATATATAGATGTTTCAGCATATACTTGCTAGTTATATTTAATACTTTAGATAATTGTTAAGTTCAGATATTGAAAGAGATAAACTTATTGCTTTATCTTGTCCCACGTTATATTCTGACTGGCATTAATTCCGAAGAGAATATCATAAACTTGTTCCTTCTCTTTCTGTGTACCTTTACCTTTATATATATTAGCTAACTCATCCTTCTTATAGTCTGTCCATATTTGAGGAAGAAGACTAATCGGACGGTTCTCATGTGCTTTCTTCAAATCGTTCTCTAATGCAGTCGTAATATTCGTTCTGCCACGTTCAGCATTATTTGCCATTTCGTCTAATCCTGTCCTATAGTAATCATATTGTAGTTGACGAAAAGGCTTCATAGCCCCATCTAAATAATCATTGATGAAAGCAAATCGGTTACGAGAACTGTCAAAGGCCTTCCAACCAGTGAAGCTTAGATTCTGTGCGTTATTCGTCAGATTCATACATCGAAGCAATACATCTTCTCCACCCATTGGGGAGAAAGAATCAAGATCTAATCCTATAATGAGATAAGCATAATAAGCAATTAAAGCTGTTAGTTGATTGTCTATATTTTCCTCGTTAAAGTCTAACTGTTCATATTGAGCAAAGGTAAAATTGAAATCACCATCTTGATTATTATAAAGTGTAGAAGTATAGGCGGAATTATAAACAGGACGATTGGCTTGTATCAATGCTGTACAAGTAAACATGTTACTGCTTACATCATATTTGTTTATTGTAATATTGAAGTTACATGCAATACGCTCATTTTTTTGAAACTGATAATGAGTCCATTGCCTCGTATTGATAAACTGTTCCAGTGTCTGTTGAAGATTCTCAAAGACAGACGCATCTGTGCCCTCAATTTGATTATGATTGATGGTTACTTTCGCTTGTAGTTCCTGTGCCGAAATATCCTTACTAAAGAGAACTAACAAGCTCGTCAATAATATCACGAGCCACTTCGGCCTTTGGTTTCTTGTCATAAACCTTCTTTCTATCTTTACTAATTATTGTGATTTGATTATCATCCGATTGAAATGTTGTACCAGGAATCCTTGTTGAGTTCAACACAATAAAATCAGCATTCTTCCTCTCTAACTTCTTACGTGCATTGCGCTCTTCTTCATTTGTTTCTAATGCAAATACCACAAGGCGTTGCTTCTCGCTTTTCATCTTTCCAATAGTAGCAGCGATATCTTGTGTTGGTATCAATGTGAGTGCTAAACTATCTCCTTCTCGTTTGATTTTATGATTTGCTATTTGTTCTGGACGAAAGTCAGCAACTGCGGCACACAAGATAGCTGCATCACATTTAGGATACTCCCTAACCGTAGCATCATACATCTCATTACAGCTTTCAACATCTATTCGCTCTATAGCAGCAGAACAAGTCAAACTTACAGGACCAGCTATAAGGATAACCTTTGCACCACGCAGAAGACAATCTTCAGCTAAAGCAAATCCCATCTTACCCGAAGAATAATTGCCTATGAAGCGAACTGGATCAAGTCTTTCATATGTTGGACCAGCCGTAATAAGGATTGTCTTACCTTGTAAATCTCCTCTTTCCGCATATTTAGAAGTAATACATTCTGAGAAGAAATACTCCAAAGATTGCACTATATTCTCTGGTTCCTCCATCCTACCCTTCCCTTCTAGTCCACTTGCGAGAAAGCCATTAGCAGGTTCAATAATATGATTACCATAGCCACGTAATGTCTCAAGATTCTTCTGCGTTGAAGGATGTTTATACATATCCAAATCCATTGCAGGGGCTATGAATACTGGTGCTTTCATTGAAAGATAGGTTGTTATAAGCATATTATCAGCAACACCATTCGCCATCTTGCTTAATGATGCAGCAGTACATGGAGCTATTATCATTGCATCAGCCCACAAACCCAAATCGACGTGAGAATTCCAAGTACCATCCTTCTGAGAAAAGAACTCACTAATGACGGGTTTATGCGTAAGTGCAGAAAGGGTTATAGGTGTTATAAACTCCTTTCCAGCAGGAGTAATGACGACCTGAACCTCGGCTCCTTTCTTTATTAGCTCACGTATAAGCAGACAACTCTTATATGCAGCTATAGAACCTGTTATGCCTAAAACTATTTTCTTTCCTTCTAACATTACATTATCTGTTATTGAATTCACGTAAACGAATACGTGTCAACACCTGCTTTGTGTTATAAGTAAAATCACTTGCCAACATCCAACTGTAATAACCAGGATCTTTGTGTAATACTTCTGCTACATCCCAGCCTTTGTACTTACCAAAGTTGAATACTTCATGTTTACGAGCTTTACCAGTGGCATCAAGAAGAGTCTTACCATCTTTATCCTTCATATCTTCCCATACGATACGACCAGCAAAATCAACAAAGTCATTCATACGCGAAAACTCTGCTAACTCATCCATATCATTGTTGAGAATACGATCCTTGTCACTCTGATTCCCAGGAGCATACATGGCAACTTCACCTTGTAACACACGCCAGGTAGCTTCCGTATCTTGATCTGCCCTATGTGCTACGAAGTCTTCTTCCATCTTCCTCCCACAATAGAACTTATATGCGGCGGCAAGATTACGGCGTTCCATCTTATGATAGATATTCTGTGCATCAATCAGTCTACACTTTGAGAAGTCAAAATCAATCCCAGCTCGCAAGAACTCCTCTGCTAGCATTGGTACATCAAAACGATTAGAATTAAATCCTGCAAAGTCGCAACCTGCGAACTTATCGGCTAACTCCTTTGCCTTCTGCTTGAATGTTGGTGCGTCTGCAACATCCTCATCCGAGATACCTGTCAATTCTGTTACAATTGCGGGAATAGGTTTACCTGGATTAATAAAGAAATTCTCTCTCTCCTCCTTCCCATCAGCATATACTTTAATATATGAGATCTGAATTATACGATCAGCTACCAAATCAAGCCCCGTCGTTTCCAGATCAAATACTATTAAAGGTTTCGTCAAATTCAATTTCATACGCTTGCTTATAAGCCCTACTACAATTAGAAAGGAGATGGCTATCTATTAGAGATATAGCCATCCCCCAGTAAGATGTATATTATTAGAATATCCTATTATTCGTTTAACAGCATTGGCATAATCAACATGAGTATGTCTTCGTTCTCTGGTTGTACGCATGGAACAATAACTCCTGCTCGTGAAGGATCAGCCAACTGAATAACTACATCATCACTCTCAAGGTTGTTTAATATCTCAAGCATGCTTGAGCCCTTAAAGCCTATACTCATTGCATTACCATCGTATTCACAAGTAACACTCTCCTTTGCGCTTGTAGAGAAGTCTATGTCTTCAGCGTTCAACTCTAACAAGCCAGTAGAAACCTGGAAACGGATAAGCTGTGATGAATCACTAGCAAATGGTAACACACGACGTAAAGCTCCAATCAGTGATTTGCGGTCGATTGTGATTCTATTAGGATTGTCCTGTGGGATAACGCTATTATAATTAGGATACTTTCCTTCTATGAGTCGACAAGACAAATTACCATCAGCAAATGAGATGTCAGCGAAGCGATTGTCGAAGCGAATCACAACATCTCCTCCGTCCTTAGCTAGGACTGTCTTCAACAATGTTGCAGGTTTCTTTGGCAGGATAAAAGCTGATGGAGTCTCGCTCTTAATAGAGTAGTTCTTATTTCTAACGAGCTTATGACCATCACTTGCAACGATAGCCAGGCTGTCACTTGTTAGATCAAAATAAATACCATTCATCACTGGGCGAAGCTCATCTTGCGCTGTTGCGAAGATTGATCGATTAATACTATCGGAGAGTTTCGCTGCATCTATCGTGATAGAAGACGCATTATCAGAGATTGGCTGCACTCTTGGATATTCATCAGCACCGAGAATTGGGAAGTTATAAGAGCCATTCTGATAAGTGATATAAATCTTCATCTCATTGAAATTCACATCAAGAGCGAGAGGCTGATCAGGGAGTTCTTTCACAGCATCAAGGATGGTCTGATTGTTAACTGCGAAGTCTCCTTCCCCTTCACAACTATCAAGAATCAAAGTTCCACACATCACATTCTCACTATCAGAAGATGTAATCGTTAATTGTCCGTTATGTACCTCGAAGAGGAAACAATCAAGAATCGGAAGTGAATTCTTGCTATTAATTACTCGTGAGAGTGTCAACAATCGGCTGCTCAAAGCAGTGCTTGAAAGGTTAAACCTCATTGGTATCTTATTTTAGTTAATATTTCAATCTTTAATATCACGAAGGTAGAACCATTAACAAGTAATATCATAGGCTCTTCGCTTCAACGCACAAAAATACAAAAAAGGATGTGAAAAACAAAATTTAAGTATGAAAGTTTCCGTTTTTAGAACTAATTTATTAATTTCGCAAACACATTTAAATAAATAAGAAACCAAAATAAAGTCAGACAATGGAGTTACAAGGTAAAATTATCGCAGTCCTCGCTCCGCGTGAGGGTACTTCTGCTCGTGGACCATGGAAGTCACAAGAATATGTCATAGAAACACATGACCAGTACCCAAAGAAGATGGTCTTCAACATCTTCGGAGCCGATAGAATTGAGCAATTCGCTATTAAGACTGGTGAGGAGGTTATCGTAAGTTTTGATATTGATGCCCACGAATATAATGGTCGTTGGTTCAATAACATCCGTGCTTGGAACATTCAGCGTGTAGATGCTGCTGCTGTTATGGCTGGTGCACCAGCAACGGCTGCCCCTGTCACACCACAACCAGCACAACCTGCTGCGCAACAAGCTCCATTCCCTCCAACACAGGAGAGTGCTGGAAGCCCAGAGGATGACCTTCCATTCTAAGTTCAGAAACTAACAGATCATGCATATCATAAGACAGAACTCTAACATTTGGGTTCTGTCTTTTTTATTACTTATCTTGCCTAAATCCCACGTGATTGTTACGCTTTCTCTAATACCTATGTAATCATGAAATTGACACATATGTGTTAATCGATGTGATACATATGTGTTAGTGGAGGTAACACATATGTGCTAATTCGCTGATACATATGAGTTAATCAAAGGGTACTCTTCTTACAATAAGACAAGCCTTATCTGTGGCGAAACAGAGGCCTATCTCAAAGGTTCTCAAGCCTCCCCTACTTACAGGCAAACAATGATGGGTGGGAGGCTTATAATAGAGGCGCAAAACAAAAATGCCCAAGACGATTAAAGTCCTGGGCATCTTATAATAAGATTCTAATTATATACTTTATGCAGCTGCTGCAATCCACTCATATACGAAGCTACAAACTCCGAAGAGAAGAATGCCTGCCATACAAACTGCCAAAGCGAACTTCGTATTGCAATCACTCTTGAAGGTTGGCAATGGATTGTCTGTGCGTACGATATACATTGCCTTTACAATCTTCAAATAGTAGTAGAGCGAGATAACTGTATTGATCAATGCTATGAAGACAACAGCGTATGACCAGGCTCCCATCGTGGTATTAATATCAGCGCCATTAACGCCAGACATAAATACGAAGAACTTTGAGAACATACCTGCGAATGGAGGAATACCACCAAGTGAGAACATTGCTAAAGTCATCAAGAAGCTCAGACGTGGGTTAGTCTGATAGAAGCCATTATAGTCGTCAATGTTGGTCTTACCGCCATTATTCTGCTCTACAACAGAGATAATCGTGAAGACTGCCATATTAGCAACAACATAAATCAGAACGTAATAGCTCAATGCACTCACCGAGCTAGCCCAGTCGTTGCCGATAGCTGTCAACATGATATAACCTGCCTGAGAGATAGAACTGAACGCCATGAAGCGTTTCAACTCATTCTGACGCACGGCGAAGAGGTTAGCAATGGTGATAGAAAGTACAACGACTATCATCAACAATACGTGCCAATACTCAACGATTGCACCAAAGACATGGAACAGGATACTCAACAATGTAAAGGCGGCTGCGCCCTTTGATATCACGCTCAAATAACCAGTAACGGTTGTTGGAGCACCTTGATAAGTATCTGCAGTCCAGAAGTGGAATGGAACGAGAGATATCTTGAAGCCAAGACCACTAAAGAAGAATACGAGTCCCATGATAGTGAGTGGTGTCGCATGCATCTTAGCTGTTATATCAGCAAAATAAAGCGTGCCGAACTCACCATAAAGGAAGCTAATACCATAGAGCATTACGCCACTTGAGAAGGTAGCAGTCAAGATAAACTTAGCTGCAGCTTCCGCAGAGTCATTACGATACATATCGAAGGCAACCGCACATGCCAATGGCACTGATGCCATCTCAAGTCCGAGGAAGAACATCAAGAAGTTACCTGCACTCATCATGGCAAACATACCGAGGAGTGTTGAAACTATCAGCATATAGAACTCACCCTCCTTACCGCTCTTCGCAGCCCATACACGACTCTGAAGGACAACAATGAATGTACCCATAGAAAGGATAGCCTTCATCACGTTTACAGCAGAAGAGGTAACATACATACCACCAAATGCTGTCTGTGCTTCCATAGGGAGCAAACAAACAAAAGTATTTATCAGAAGGAGCACCGAAGCCAGCGGATTGAACCACTTGCGCTCTTCAGTCTTTGCCGTTGCAAAGTCAGCAACGAACAAAACAATCAGGATGGCAACAAGACTTGCCTCCGGAATCATCTTAAAGAAATCACTATAATTCATTACGCTAGTTTATTAAAGATTACCTAATGTTGGTACATATGTTATGATGTGGTCAAATATAGGATGAACAGCATCAATAATCATATTCTCGAAGAAGAGTGGGCAGAGACCTAAGCCTGCAACGCAGAAGATCAAGCAGCCAATAGCAAATCGCTCGTCCCATGTAGCATCGTGTAACTCATAGAACTTCTTGTTAGGTATGGTCTGGAATAGTATCTTACCAACAACACGAAGAATATAAACCGCTGTGATTACAATCGCTGTACAAGCAATGATTGTTGCTACGCGATGGAACATGCCTGCATTCTCAAACGAACCCACGAAGATAGTCATCTCAGCTACGAATCCAGAGAAACCAGGAAGACCAAGGTTAGCAAGACCTGCTACTACATAAGAGACTGCAAGGAATGGAATAACCTTCATCAAACCACCAAGATAACGTACGTCACGGGTTCCAGCACGGTGATAAATCATACCGATACATGCAAAGAACAAGGCTGTCATCAAACCATGAGAAAGCATCTGAAGTATTGCACCCGTGATGGCTGTCTGTGTGGTCATAACCAAAGCGAAGAGTACCATACCACAATGGGATACTGATGAATAAGCATTGATATACTTCAAGTCAGTCTGTACACATGCAGAGAGCGCACCATAAACAACCGAGATAGTTGTCAGAACTAGGAAGATAGGAGCCCATGTCTGCAAAGCATCAGGCATCAAGAACATAGCAATACGCAAGCAACCATAGCCACCAAGCTTCATCAACACACCAGCATGGAGCATTGATACAGCTGTAGGCGCTGAAGCGTGACCATCAGGAGACCATGTGTGGAATGGGAATAAAGCTCCAAGAACACCAAAGCCAATGAATACGAATGGGAAGAAGATGTTCTGAATATTCTTAGGCATCGCATGCATACGTGCCAACTCTATTACATCCATCGTGGTAGCACCACTGAAGTAATAGATACCAAGAATACCCAATATCAAAAGAGCTGAACCACCCATCAACATCAAAGTAAGCTTCATTGCTGAATATTCCTTTGGACCTGTTCCCCATACACCGATGAGAAGATACATAGGAATAAGGGCAACCTCATAGAACATGAACATCGTGAACATATCCGTTGAGATAAAGAAACCAAATACACCTGAAGCCAAAAGTACAAACCAAAGGAAATACTCTTTCTTCATCGGCTCAAGTTGCCAGCTAGCAAAGGTTCCTGTAAAGACAATAATAGCTGAAAGCAAAATCATCACAACAGAGATACCATCAACACCCACCGAGAAGGCAATATGCATAGGCTTGAACCACATCACGGAGTTTGCCAGTAGCATTGCATCATGGTTACCAGCATTACGCTGCTGAACAAAATAGACAGTCAACCAGATAGCACCAATCAAAAGTGCCGTTGAGCCAGCTACCATCACACCACGTACCTGATTATCGTTCTTGGCTACCCATAAGCCACAGAGCATCAGGACGGGGATTATTACAAATACAGTTAATATCCAACTCATTTTATTATATCAAACAAAGTAAGATTAATGTTAATGCTACAGTTCCGGTAATAAACCATACGGCATATTGACGTACATCGCCACTCTGCCAAGAACGGATTGACTCACCTGCCTCTTGTGTACCCCAAGCCATGAAGTTGAATGTACCATCAATAACATGACGATCGAACCATGCGATTGGAATAGAGAAGCAACGGAATACTATCTTATGTGTGAAGAATTGCCATGCATCA
>QWCW01000019.1_pt1 | contig 77256 bp, 59 predicted proteins | sample 1972691 | NCBI WGS metagenome assembly QWCW01 (sample SAMN09866698, study PRJNA288562) | Human oral metagenome isolate pre2_saliva, whole genome shotgun sequencing... | reverse complement strand
GCTATTGAAGGTGATAATATCTCTTCTATTACAAAACTCATTAAAGAGTTTAATGCTAAGAAAGAAGCACAAGAAGAGAATCTTCGTCAGATGGATCAAGAGACTGCTCGAATGAAGCAAGAATTTGAACTTCAAAAGATTGCTGCTAAGGGAGAAGAAGACAGAAAGACAAAAGAACTCGAAGGCTATATCGATTCTCAAATCGAACTTATTCGTGCTGATGCTAACATGGTTAGTTATCAGAACGGTATCGACGAGAGTGTTAAGAACGAAGGTATTGATAGACTTAACGATTATCGCTCTGATGTTGAAAAACAAAAGATTCAACTTGATAGAGATAAGACTATGATTGATGCTTACAATAAGAAGAAAGATAGAGAAGTCAAAGAGAAGGATATTGATTCTAAAGTCCAAATTGCTAGAATGAATAAAAACAAGTATGATTTCAAAGGTGGTAAACCTAATAATAAGACTAAGTAAAATATAGACGCTGATTATAGTAATTGTGTATGAAAAATCGCTTTATTCGTTCGTGCTTATCGGCCGACGGGTAAGGCGATTTTTTGCGTGTAAAGCCTTCATATTTCGCCCACAATCGCTTGATTTTTAGCGGCCTTACGCTCGGCAAGGTCGAGAATCGAACATCCCTCTACGGGGGAGTATTTGAAAATCAAATATCATCAAGAGCAGTATATAATATCGCGTGTTATATGATTTATTGTTGCTGTTATTTTGGTTGATGATTGATTAAGATATACATTTGCAAAGTAGTACTAATCAACTAATAACACTAATATGCCTACATTTGATTTTGGTCTTGGCTCTGACAATAATAGTGGAAACACTAATGAGCCTATTAAAGAACCGACTACTAGTCTCGATGATGTAAATCCAAACGACAATGCTAAAGAATCTTCTGTTCTTAATTCGGAAAATAACAATAATATCAACCCAAAGGGAGAAGGAAGTGATAGCTCGGATGATAAATCAGATAAACCTAATGGTGATGGACAATCTGATGATTCATCTCTCAAAGAAGGTTCTGTAGTAACTGTTGGTGAAGATAGTTATACTGTCGATGCCAATGGTAACTTGTTGGATAAAGATAATAACATCTTTAAGTCTAGTAACGAAGTTGCAGAATGGCTTGCTCAATTTGAAACTGTTGATGATGATGAAGATGCTGATGCTATCAATTTGGCTAACATTCAAAAAGCCATCGGTATTGACCTTTCCGATGAAAATGGCAATCCTGTTGAATTTGAGAATAGTATTGAAGGTATTAAGTCTTATATTAACGGAGTGGTTGAAGCTAACCGCGAAGAGAATTATAGGACTGCTTTTAATTCTATTCAACAGCAGTATCCTTTCATCGATGATGTTATCAATTATTGGGTTGCTAATAACAATTCATTAGAAGGTTACAATGAGATTCCCGATAGAAGTAAAATCGAGGTAATTCCCAATAATACCGCGCAACACGAAGCCATTATTCGTCAAGCATGGGTTGAGAGCAAACGTCCTGGTAATATCGAAGATTATCTTCAATACCTTAAAAGCAGTGGTAATCTAGAAGCCGTTGCTCGTGATGAGCTTAAAGGTCTCCAACAACTCGACGCTGATTATAGAGAACGTATTGCTCAACAAGCTGAAGAAGTAGAAGCACAGCAACAGCAATATATTGCCGAATATTGGAAATCCGTACAAGATATTGTTCAAGGCGGTAAGATTGCAGGATATGATATTCCCGAGACTATTTCTGTTAATCGTGATGGTCGTACTATCGCCGTTGGTCGTAATGAGTTTTTCAACTATCTTTATCAAGTAGATGGTGAAGGCAAATCTATGTATCAGCGTGATATTGAAGCTACTGATGAAACAGCACAGCTTCAAGACCAACTTCTTCGTGCCTATCTGATGTTTACCGGTGGTTCTTATGCCGACTTGGTTACTATGGCTGACAATAAGAATAAAGTAAAGCATCTTAAACTTACAGCCAAGAATAGTAAGAAACCGAGCGTTCGTATCAATCGTAACAATAGTAATAAGCCCAAAGATCTTGATTTTGGTATTTAATTACAATTAAACTGAATTGCTCGTATGTACAAAATGCGTGTTCTCTCTCGGGGCAATTATGATGACCGAGGGTATTCCAATGAGGAAAGTATTGCTGCTCTTCAGCTGCAAAAGCCAGTTGAAATCAATACTTTCCTTACTTATAATTTTGGTATGGACGATGACCGCTTTCCTCTTACCTTTCTTACGGAAGGTCAAGGCACAAGTGGCGTTGTAGATATTGACACGGTTCAATGGACTTGGAAGACCATGGGTCGTCTTAAGTTTACTGACTTTGTTACTTATTTCAATCCTGCCAATACTAAACCTGGACTTGGTGGTGCTGAGTTTGAAGTTCATTTCTCTACTCATTGGTTTATTGAACAATATGGTCTTATTGCTCCTGATGGTAAGACTGCTGTTCGTATCCAAAAGGATCTTGGCGAATCTCCTTATGGTTATGCCTATATCCTTAAACTTACCAGTCCCAATCCTAATGCTTATGTAGACCCCACTCTCCTTGAAAAGGGATTGTATTGGTCTATGACTGCACCTACTGTTAGTGAAAGTTATTCTAAGGGTAATCGTAGTAATTCTATGAGTCCCGGTAAGATGACTTCACAACTCGAGTTCCATCGTTATAGTAAGGAAATTGCTGGTAATCTCAGCAATGTTGTTACTGAATATGAATTTGAGAATAAGAGTGGTGCTAAGTCCAAGCTGTGGATTAACGAAGAAATGCGCCAGTTCCATATTAACATGCGTGTTATGAATGAGGAACGCCTTTGGCTTTCTGAATATAACCGCAATGCTAATGGTGAGGTTCTTCTTAAGGATCGTGATAATGGTAAACCTATTCCTCATACTAGCGGTATGCTGGAGATTTGCCGTGAATCTAATTATGATACTTATGGTGAAACTCTCACTCTGGCTAAACTTAAGCGTATTATCACTGACGTTCTTTCACAAGATACTGATAGTGGTAAAATGGAGGTAGTTCTCATGGGAGGTCTTGGCTTTATGGAAGACTTCGATGAGGCTATTAAGACAGATGCTAAGAGCAATGGATTCCTTACTCCTCTTGGTGAAAAAGAAATTCAAGGTTCTGGTAGTGGTCTTGAGTATGGTGCATACTTCCGTCGCTTTACGACTGCCGATGGTCACATGGTTACTGTTAAGCATTGCGCATTCTTCGATAAGAGTACTATCGCTGAAGCTGCTAAACAGAACGGAAATGTTCACCCTCGCACCGGTCTTCCTCTTACTTCTCACCAAGCTGCCTTTATTGACTTCTCTGATTACGGTGGTACTCGTAACGTTCGTCTTGTTCGTCAGAAGGGTCAAATCTATAAGGCTAAGGTTCTTAAGGGAATGAGTGATGTTCCTGCTTCTTGGGGTGTACCCGATAGCAACTACATTGCTACTGATGTTGATATGAGCCGTTATGAAGTTAAGTCTTCTCTTGGTCTTCAAGTCAATAATTCCACTAAGATGTTCTTGTTGAGCTGCGTACTTTAATTTATAACAATAACACAATAAATCTATGGCTAGTTCTGACAACGGCTCCCAATTTGCATTTGGCAAAGTATCCGATACAGATAAACAGACGGAAGTTAATAGCGCTCCTGCTACTAGCTCCCCCGTAGAGGAAGGAGATAATCAATCTACTTCTGGTTCTGATAATGATATTGATACGACTATTGATTCTAAGTCTGAGACTGTTGATTCTAAAGTCGATAAGTCTGGGGAAGAATATACAGATATTCGTTCTGTGACTATTAAATTAGTTAAGAACCAATCTCTTTATCGTCGTGTAAATGACAAGGTTCTTCCGAAAAGGGCAGACTATATTGGTAGTTCTATAAATTCATCTCGCGTCCTCTCTGCAAATAAAGAAGAGATTGAAACTTATTTTCCGAATATCGTTGGTGTTGCTCCTAATAACGAGAGTTTTATTACTCGCGTGAAGCACTATCTTAACAACATTCGTGTTAGAGTTGATGAATTAGGTAAGACTTTTGATACCTCATTCCACTACTACAAATATAGCGATTACGAACAATTCAAGCGTAAAGAGGAAGCTATTGAAGCTCGTTATGCCAAGGCAGATAAATCTTCTATTAAGAAGACCAATGCTGCTTTGAAAGAACGAGTTACTCAACTGAACGCTCTTGAATCTTCTAAATGTCGATACGGGTATCCGATTAACGTATCTGATTATCTTATGTATCGTCATTGTCTTTTGTATAAGGATATTGCGAAGGATATGTCTATTATCAATTCTGACCCTTCCATTCGCTTTTACTTCCAAGATGATGCAAAAGAAGCTGATAAGGCTCGTAAGTATCGCAATGCTGTTACTACCGCTAAGAGTAACTATGTAAGGTGTATTGCCGACCATAAGTTGTTTGACGCTGTTTATATTCAGTATTGTGCGCTTAATGGTCTTCCTATTATTTCTTCTCTTGCTGAAAATCCTCTCGACAAGGAACTTAAGCTGGATAAGTTTAGTACTGAAGACCCTGTTCGTTTCAATCGCATTTGTAGTAGTGAGAATGTATATACGATTGGTACTATTGAGCATCTTATTGCTCGTGGCGACCTTATTCGTTCTCAATACAATCAAAATATCACAACTATTGATGGCGAATTTGTGGGTGCTAACATGAATGAAGCTATTCTTTGGTTTAAGAATCCTGCTAATTCTTCTGTTGTTGCTGCCCTAACAACCAAATTAAAACTCGCATAATATGAACATTCAAGAGATGCACCAAGTATTTAGGACGATTGCTCAACAAGTTGGTATGCAAAATGTTAGAGGTATTCTTCCTGAATCCATTGATATTTTTCTTAATGATGCTATCGAACAATATGTTCAAAGTGTTATTGCAAAAGAAAGTACCGGTGGTGCTAATCTTGTTCGCACAAGTCGGGGATATGTGAATGTAGGTTCTAGTGATAAGTCTATTAGTTCTATAAACGCTCTTCGAGGACTATATAAGAATATAGTTCTCACTAAGGATTACACGTCTAAAAAGACTAATGGTTCTTATGTGCGTCAATATCTTTCAATTCCAGAAGTAATGTTATATACTGCATTTGCAGTAAACTATGAAGATGGAGGTCGAAGATATGATTGTAGAATTGTTGAAGCTGATGAACTAGAGAATACTCTGAACGATTATTGCAACGGTGCTTCTTTTGATTATCCTTTGTGCTCTGTTTATTCAGATGTTAAAGGTAGGAATTATATAGATATTTATACAGGTAATACCAAGAAAGAAATTCATGATGTTGTTGTAAAGTATTTCGAGCGACCTCGTAAGGTTTGTTTTGGTTATGCTGATAAACCTGTTGTTGAATGTAATCTTCCAGATTATACTCACAATACAATCGTTCGTCTTGCCGCTAAGCAATATCTTGAAAGTGTTAATGCTACAAGTAAACCTATCACTAGTTAAATAAATAATCATCTATGCGACAATTTCTTCTCGCTGGTAAAGTAGCTTATTCTACAGCTACTGACCTCAATACTGTACCAGAAGGGGCTGTTGGTTTCTATCTTAATAAAGATGGAAATCTCGCAGTATCTGCTGATGGTACCGACATTAAAGGAGAAGCTATGCTTGTCCTTGGTCGTAAAGCAGTTAATGGAGGTCCGATTACTCTTCCTATTCACAAGCATGCTTTTGAGTATGTTAAAGGAGAGTATCAAGCAGCTACCACTTATGCTTCTGATTTTACTTGTCCTGCTCCTGTAAAAGGTAAGACTTATACAGTTGTTCTTGTAAAGAAAGGGCAGAAGTTCAATGAGCGTAACAAATGGAGTTGCGATATTCTTTGGGAAAAGGCTGTTGGCGGTGCTTCTGATTTGGCTTCTGCTATTGCTAAGCAATTCAAGCAAAATGCTTTGAATGCTGGAGTTGAAGTTAAAGATAACGCTGCTAAAGTAGAGTTTAAGGCTCTTGAAGCTGGTGTTGATTACAATGTAATCCTTACAAAAGACCTTTCTGATGTAGCTGTAAATGTTACTGCGAAAGGACACCCTGCTTATGGAGATGCAGCTTATGTTGCAGACCTTGCAAACAAAGCTGCCGCTGATGCTGGTATGGAATATACCTATCAGGATTATGTGACTTATCTCTATCCTGAGTACCCACTCAACCCTCTTGCTGTTCCTAATGCAGAGGATAAAGGTTTTACAATCTTTACTCTCAAATTTAGTGAACCTCGAAATACTCGTACTATTGATACTGCAATTAACCAGGTAGTGCAAGTTGCATTCCCTACTGGTTCTGCTGGTATTGATGGTTTCGAGACTGTTTGCAAGGCTCTTGCAAAATAATTTTTTCTTCGTTGTGTAACTAATCCCGATAGTAGAGATTCATTTAATGAAAAACTCGCTGTCGGGATTTATTTGTTTTGTATGGACTTATTAGGTACTGCATTAGGTCAAGGTATTATTCCAGCCGTGGTGGTTGCATTATATCTTATCGTGGTTAAACTTATAGATAGTCGTAAAGATTCTAATAGCGCTAAGATTACAAAAGATCTTGCCAACGCTATTGTGGGTATCAATAAGTTTATAGAAAATGTAACTAAGAACATTATTAGTAACGATGAAGAAAAATGTGAACATGCCATTGAAAGCGGCTTTGAATCTTTTGCTCTTCATCTTTCTAGTTTTGTAAATACAACTGTTATTCATAATCATATTGAAGAAAACAGAGATGTTATTTGTCAGAATGTTAAGAATCTTATTAACGGAGAATACTATAATCTACATGCTGTTCTTTCTAATTATGTTATTAACAACACTAATGTAGCTACTATATTAAAATCTGAATGGATGGGCGATATAGAGGCCATTACTCTTGGTGTTATTTATAATATCCGTCTTGATGTTCCTAGTAAGATTTCTACTTTTAATAATCAGATACATCTGAAATTCAAAACATATAGTAATTACATTATTAACAATGTCTTCAAATAGAACCTTGATTAAAGACGTTGATAAGGAATTTGTTGAAATGGCTTACAATATCGCCAACGCACATGTCAATGGGTTTATTCCTAAACATGAAGATATATGTAAGATAAATGCTCTATATATACTTTCTGCTATAAGTTCTTCTGATATTGCTGAAGACCTTCCTAGGTCTAATAAAGAACAAATTGTAAATACATATAACAATGTAGTTTATGGTAACTGACAAAGAAGGAAAGCACATACTTCTATTAGTACCTACAGAGTACTATAAAGTATATAAGTTGCTATTGATAGCAATGTCTAATTATGGTGTAGACCTAGTTAGAGATTGTACTGCTACTTGTAATGGTGATAATAAACATATTCTTAATTGCTGGAATATGTTTCAAGCTGCTTGTGCTGCTTATGCTCTTAATGAAAATAAGAAAGCTAGTTTTCTTATTAACTATATTATATGCCAGTTGAAGTTGGACGTTAATAAGGTTATGCCAGACAATGAGAACTTTAATTATCCTAATAATGGAGAACCTGTTCCTTGTCCTACTCCTCAACCTACTCCTACGCCTACTCCTCAACCTAATCCTAATCCTGAACCAGATATTAAATTCTATGGTTTGTGGTTGAATATTGTTAGCAATAAAGGTACGGTTATTGCTAATAATAACTATGATAATATCGTATTGACTCCTTATATCTATGTTGAAGATAAACCTATCAATGATAACATTCTTCAATCTCTTAATTGGAAGTGGACTAGAAAGAGTAATAATAGTGAACTAGATACTATGTGGGCTAATTCTGAAAAGACTAATAATAGAGAACTTGCTATTACTCAAGAAGATATGAATGATGAATCTGTTACATTTATTTGTACAGTTACTTATAGTAATAAAACATTTACCCAAAGCATAAGTCTATCATGAAAATTAGAAGAGTTCTTAGAACACCTAATATAGATGTTCGATTTACAGTTAAGTATGTTAGGCAAACGTATGATGAAGAACTTAATAAATATGATATTGATTTTACTAGTCCTTTGATACATAATATCATTAAGACTACAATAAATATTGATGGTGCTGATATACCTGTTGTTACTAGTAATACAGAAGCTACTCATGATTGGCAAGCTAATTGTATTATTAAATGCGATAGTTTAGGTATTAACATCAGTGATTCCTCTACGGGGGAGGTAAGACAAAATCTTAGTGTTAATACTAGTGCTACTGTCTATTGTGTTGTTTCTGTTTATAGATTGAATGAAAATAATAATTTTGAACATGATACAGAGTTATATACTATTACTAAGACTATTACAATTAGCTGTGAACCTCTAGCTATTCTTTCTAAGATTTCTGGTTCTGTTGATGTTTATGGTATGTCTAATACAATCAACATTCTATCTTTTTTGAATCCCGTTCTTAATGGTAGATTGCCTGTTCGTACCACTTGTACATTTAGAGGTTCTAAGTCTCATCATTTTATTGATGCGAGTGTTAATGATAAGGTTGTTGTAAATAAAGATAGCGATGTTTCTATTATTCCTAGTTTTAGTACTATTCCTTCTTTTTATATTCCTATTGATGAATTAAAGAAGAGAAATAGCGTTAAGGCTGTTATTTATCCTTGTGATTATGATTATAATCAAAAGCAGCAGCGTATATTAAAAGAATATTGGGATACTAATAAAGTAAATGCTGGTAGAGAATATAATCCTAGTGTTTATTCTGGTGAAGTTCAACGTGGGTTTAATAGATTGGCTCAGATTTATGATATTAAACCAGATCGTTCTAATAGAGGTGTTATTTATAAATGTACTTTTAATGCCTTTTTTACAGTAGGAAGTAATGACGGCCATGGCATGATTTCTGTTGTAGCTGCTAACCATGGTGCTTTCAGTATCAATAACGGATTAAAAGATATTGCTAAGATTAAAGGTAGTGATGGAGAAGATCATGTTGTTGAATTTTTGTTTACTATTAATGATGCTATGATAAGAGCTTCTGATGCTAATAATATATCTATTATATTATGGTCTTCTGAAAATAGATATATCAGATGTAGTAACCTTAAAATTGTAGAACTTGATGCTTCTTCTCCTGAAGCTGAAGGTATGTGGCTAAAACTACATAATGAGAAAATAAATAAAGACGATATCAATAAATATAATACTTCAATTACTATTTATAATCACTTTGATGTTATTGTTCCTCCTTTTGAAACTTGTATCAGTATCAATCCCAATAAGATTGTAAATGTGGATGAACTTGAAGTTCGTGAAGGTAAAATTGTTTTATATCCTGGTATTAAGATTTCTGGTAGAGAACTTATGGGTGAAGATTTATTTAAGTTGTTTGTTGTTGATGCATATATCGATGGGGTTTTTGATAAGAATATAACAGGGTCTATTGAATATGAATATAGTAGAGTTGTTAATAAAGATATTAGCATCTCTGTTAAACCTAAACTAAAAGAGTAATATGTTTGGTATTGTAGTAAATAAAGAATATGCTCTTGAGAAGGGCATTGTAACAGAAGAAACTATTGATATTCATCCAGTTGTAGATGATAGGATAATCATCACTAATGTTGCAGTTGATGATTTTGATGCTATCGTACAAGAATATGGATTTGATATTCATTCTGAAGAAGAACTTCTTAAACTCATAAATCAATAACTCATGGGACGACTAGTAGGTTCAATCACACTCACGGCTCTTAATACTGGTACTTATATTTCCGGAGAGCTTCAAGCTACACTACCTCCTGTTTATTATGTTTCTAAGAATCTATGGAGTACTGCTGATACAAATATCATTTATCCTAGATTCTATGGTCGAGGTGGTGAAGCATTTACTGGTGATAAAATTAATCTTGTTTATTGGAAAGTTGATGGTGCATCTATTGATACTACTTCTATTACTAATGTAGAGAAGACATCCTATACTGTTAATGGTGGTAATGTTCCTGCACTTAGTATTCGTAATAGTGATATTTTTGGTAATAAAGAACAAGTTCTTGTTGAAGGTAGATTCATTGTTCATAATGCCAATGAAGATATTCAGATTACAAGAAGTTTGATGTTGTCTAAATCTAATGTTGTTAATGAAGAGTTCTTTACTCAAATTGAAGTTGTTGATATGGATCATCAGATTAACACTAAGGACGATAAGGTTAAACTTAAAGTTCATTGTTATCGTAATGGTAATGAAGTTACTATCGATGGTTCTACTTATAAAGCTCAATGGTTTATTAGTACATTAGATGATTTGAAAGAAAATTCATCTGATGATAGTAATAACGATGGTCTTACTGATAAAAACTGGGACGGTACTAAAAATGGTTGGGCCGCACTTCGAGTTGTAGATGGTGTTGCTCGAATTGATAATAATGAAACTGCAGACTATTATACTGAAATTGTTGTAGACGAACCTTTGGTTAATGGTAGTTCTACATTTAAGGTTGTTATTTATGATACTGCCAATAATGTATTAGATGATGCAGATACGGTGATTTATGATGTTACTGATGATGTTTTAAATCTTGATTGTAATACAACTCAAGTAGGAGAAGGAAAACCTGCAACTATTGTTGCTTATTGTACTTCTAGATATTCTGTTCCTAACGTAAACGTCGCTAAGAAGTTTAAGGTTAAGGAATGGGATATTTCTGCGTTTCGTACTGTATTCAATAACGGGTATTCTACTTTAACTACTCCCACTAATGTAGGTATCTCTGTTAAGAATGCTGCATCTGGAAGTAATGTGGTTGCTGAAGAAAATATGATTAAGTATAAGCATACTGCTGGTACAGAATCTTGTATTTTTGAAGTTACTAATGAAGTCTTTGGTAGTGGTGTAAATAAATCTGATAGTGTTGTTATTCAAGTAGACGCACATCTTCTTTAATATATAGTTATTATGAGTAGACTATCTGGAAGTATTCGTTTGGTTTCTGAGAAACCTCCTATTGTAGCTCCTAGTGAGAAAACTGTTGATAATCTATTTGCTTTTAATAAAGGTACTAAGATTACTGCTAATAATGGATATGAAGTTATTCTTCGTCCAGAAGTTCATGGTTTTGATATTAAGATTAAAAATCCTAATGTTATAGATAAGAATAATTATGCTGTTCGCGCCGCTGGTCTTAAATTGCCTAAGACTGGTGATTATTTTGTTACTTTTAATGCATATGCTTCTTCACTTGTTAGAGCTAAAATTGCTGCTGATATTAACGATACGCAATCTAATAATCCTATTGATATAAAAGATACATCTCAAAAGTATTTTGGTGTTTATATTGATATAAATCCTGATAAGTATAAAAATCAAGGTATTGACGGTGGGTTTATTGATTTTAATATTACTGATAAAATTTTCATTGAAGGTTTTATTATTCATATCGAAAATGTTATGATTGGTGCTGGAGATAAAGAAGCTCCTTTCTCTAGACCTATTGAAGATATTGTAGCTAATGCTCTTAATGGTATTGATAGTCCGCCTGTAGTTCCTCGTAGATTCTTAGCTACAACCGGTGTTTTTTATAAGAATGGTAAAGAAGTAGATGCTAATGATGGTGTTGCTTATTTGGATTTCATTGTTCCTAGTAAGACTGATAATTATAGAGAAGCTAATATGTATATGTGTTTAGAACCTACAAAGTTTAATGTTGAACCTACTAAAGATATTATTGAACAATCTGGTAAGTTTAAGTTAGTACATAGAAAAGCCATCGAACATATTGATACTTTAATTGCTGGTACTATCGATACTAATAATCTTTCTGCACAACGAGTTATTTTCAAATCTGGTAATACTGTTAAAGGTGTTGTTACTGGTACTCCTGGTAGTAGTGTAACAAGTAATGCTTCTGGTGATAAAGTTGAAGGTACTGCTAAGTATTACATGTGGCTTGGTTCTGATGTTCCTGAATCAGCTCCGTTTAGTATTGATGTTGATGGTAATGTTAAGATTGGAGGTAAGGCTTCTTTTCAACGTACTTCTGTAGATGTTACTAATAATATTACTATTACTACTGCTACAAAAGATAGTTTATTTAATATCATTGATACTAAACAAAACAGTATTATTGTTACAATCGAAGATGGAGATTATACTAATAAAGAGTTTGAATTTATTAGTATGTCTAATAGAAGTGATATTGAGAATAGTGGATTTCAAATAGTGATTAAAGAAGGTGCTAATATAGAATTTGTACATGGTGGTTATACATCTAAACTTATTTATATCAATCAAATTGGTTCATCTGTTAAACTTAGACATATTAAAACCAATCTATACGGTACTGTCAAGAATTATCTTGTTGTAGTAAATGCTGCTGATTTTACTTATGATTCTGGTCAACAAATGATTGTAAGTAAACCTATTAGGTACGCTGGTACTAAATATGATATTAGTATTTCTATTAAAGATAAAGATTTTTATTTTAATGATAGTCGTAATAAAGCTATTGAAGATTCTATAGATAATATATTTGGCAATACTAATATAAACGATGATATAAAAAGATTAGCCCCTTCTAATGTTATTTTAACTAGTGGAGTTCCTATTACTGTTACTGTAAAAGAATATAACACTAATAATGTTCTTATTAAAACTGTTTCTAAGACCATTAGTAGTAATAATGGTACCTCAGATTGGCCTGCCCAAGTATATTTTCTTGGTCAAACTTCTGGTAGTAATCTTTCTAAGGTTCTTATAAATTTCCATCTTAATAATTTAGCTCATAATTTGGAAGAGATAATTAACCCTATGGCTTTTAATAATAGTATTACTCTTGTTTATGATAAATTTGCAAATGGCGTTGTTGATGGAGCATGGGCTTTTCCTTTATGTATAGGAGGAGGTACTCCTAGTCAAACTAATTATGATTATCATAGTTTAATTATTTCTCCTATACCTAGTATGTCTAAACGAGATAAAGATGGTACTGATGAAACAGATATTATTGTATTCAACGGCACATTGTATATTAGGTATTGAGTATGAACATATTTGAGAACTTCGATTTTGCTTATATGGTATCTATTGTAGTAGCTACTTATATAGCTATTAGGATTATTGAACCTATGAGTAAAACTAAACATCTTAAGCGTTGGATTAAGAGAGTTATTCTAGTTATTGTATCAATCATATTGGCAGGGGTCTATAAGGTATTAAAATACGATAATAGTATTGCTCTTCTTAATAGTGCTATTTTAGCACCTGTTGTATGGTCTTGGGTTGGTAAACATATTGCTGATTTCTTTGGTATTGATTATAATAATATCAAAGATACTATTGATTGATATGGCACTGGGGCATCTTAAATTGATGTCCCAGTTGCTTGTTTTATAACAACTAAATAAATATATTTGCACTATGAGTTCCTTAAACCAAATCATTTCAGAGATAGCTCATATTACTAATCAAGCAGATTCTATTCCTGTTCGTCGGGCTATCAAACTTAGTATAATTCATGCTAGAAATGAACTTATACGTCATAGTTACCAAAATCATGGTTATGTAGATAAAGGTCTTCAACAGAGATTCAGAGTAGAACTTATTGATGTTAAAGATGGAGATTTATATAATACTGAAAATGTTAAGCTAGATGTTATTAAGAGGACTAAGAATAAAGTACCTCGTCCTACTAGATTTGCTAATAATCTTCCTTTCCTTTCTGTTAGAACTGCTGGTGTAGAGAATCCTATGGAAATTGCTTTTGTTAGAGAAGCGTCTAGTAGTTTTTATAAATACATTCCTGGTTGGTGTAATAGAATTACTTATGATTATATCAATGATTATATTTATATCAATACAGTTGGCGCTAATTGCATGAACAATGTAAATAGTATTATTATTGAATCTGTATTTGAATATCCCCATACGATTATTACAGAAACATCTGATGATGGTATTTTAGATTTAGATAGTGTTAGTGACGACGATGAGTATTTCATTCCAGAAGATATGGTTAATAGTATTAAGAAGTTAGTTCTTGAAACATTTAATCCTTCTTCTATCAGAGATGATAATGAAGTACCTTTGGAACATAAAGGAATATGAATGCGAAGGTAAAGAGAAACCAACTTAAACCTACTATTGATAAGAAGGATTATTATCAAGAGTATAAGAATCAAATTAACAAACGTATTATTGAGACTGATAAATTGATTGATGAACTTAATAATACTATCGATGATTATCATAAAGATATTACAGATAACAAAGAATATATTGCTACCGCTCTAAAAATAGATCTAAATAAATATATCGAATATAAGTATAAAACATTTGATTATGGTAAAGCTCTTTATGGTATAGCGCATAATAGATATAAACTAGATAAGAATAGTACCATTAAAGATGATGGAAAATATTCTAATACGGCTAAGACTATAATGGATTATTGTACTGCAATACATAATCTTCATAAGAATAAAACACTTAAAGATAAACTGCTTAAAGCAGATGCTATTGGTAAACGAGAGTTTAACACTAGAATATGTCGATATTATAATAAAGTCGTAGAACGTCTTATTCTTAGAGATGCTTATAAATTCTCTTATGGCATTGGTGATTTCTGTATAGAACATATTAGTATCGATAGAGATAAAGTAGAACCTATTCTTAATTTTGCTGCTACTAGAAAACGAAAGAAAGAATTAGAAGATGCTGGTATAGAGGTTTTTAATCAAGCCAAGTATGATTGGCATAAGGCTAGAAATATTCCTTATAAAGGAGTTGATTATAGAGTTTACATTGAAGATAGTAATGTTATTGCTTTTAGGTTTAAGCGTAAAGGTTTTAGTTATCTTTTTTCTTCTAATTGTAGTTTCAATGACAAACGATATACAGAAGGGTACGATAAGTATGTTGAAAGTCTAAATACTGTCGAAGAACTTGCTGCCGCTGATGGTTTGTCTTTTGGTAATAAAGTAGCTCTTCTTAAATCTAAGTTCCCACACGAACTTATAAAATACAACTATGAGTACTCCCAGTAAATATATTCAACTAGAAGCTATTATTGGTAGAATCGATAACGATTTCAATATCGATAATAGTGATTGGATTCCTAGAATTGGTGTATGGACTATTGCAGCCCTCCAGTTAATTGATGGATTGTCTACTTCTAGAGTTCGTAAAGAATATCCTCTTCGTAATGGTTCTTTAGTTAATAAAGCTCTTTCTATTCATAAAGATAATATTAAGCTGTTTACAGAAGATGGTTGTGAAATTAAGAAAGCCCCTATTGGTGAAGTTAGACCTAAAGGAGATAACCAATGTGCTGTAGAAGCTGCTGATGATTTAGATGCTGATTACAACAATGATTATTTGAAACATGTTGATATGGAATTTACTCCAGATACTCTTATTGTTCATGAAGAAGATAATCATAAACATATAGGCTGTGGAGGTTGCAGTCAAGGTGGTGTTAAGAATAGAAATAGTTCTATTTACAAATACGCGTATATCAATGGTACTTATATTACTAATTACTATGGTAGAAACATTATTGCTGAATATGATGATTATGAACTAGAATATAATGAAACCTATAATTGTAAATTCCCTCTTGTTCCTAATTATAGTGTTATTGTAGAATACATTATAAACTTCTGTATGTACAAGTTGTTGTGCAGAGGGTATAAGCACCCAGTTTATAATCTATCTAACAATCCTTCTGTTAATCCATATCTTATTTATAAAAGTCTTTTGCCTGAAGCTAAACGTGCTATTTTGAATAATAGTCAGAATATGGACGCTGCTTCAGATTTAATGAGGAGCAACTTCTATATCAATACATTCAACCCGAGGAAATAACCGTAACGGTCGTTTGTTGGCCATTTTCTCCCCCGTAGAGGAGCGATAATCGTTAGGCCTTAGCCGTTGTACCGCTCAATTAATTTCGACGCATTGTAGCGTCTTAAAATCATACAATATGGCATTTCTTCCATACTTAAATATCAATAAACACCCTTCTGCCGTTAAAGACGGCACTATGGTTGATGCTATGAATATGATTATATCCAAAGATAATGTTGTTATACATACTGAATATGGTACTACCATAAATCAAGATATTATAGATAAATGTAAACGTGCTATTAGTAGTAATGTTTTTGACCTCAAATTTATTATACCTTGCAATACTGAACTAGTTCTTGTATTAGGTAATTCCAATGATACTTCTTGTAGTATTGTTCGATATGATGAAGAAACAAAAGAATGCTGGTGTTGCGTAGATAAATATGAATATAGTGGAGGTGAAGTTAGTTGCACCTTTACTTATAATAAGTCTGAACTTATTATTGCTATTGCTGAGATTGGTGTAAATGGAAATAAGATTCCTCTTAAGGTTATTAACTTAGGTGAATTTGGTAAACATAATACACGTGATATTAGAAATGAAGATAAGTATTTTCCTATATGCCCAGAAGTACATATTCCTAGATGTACAACTGAATATATAGATGGTATTGCTAGAAAAGGTTGGTATTATATTTTTGTTAGATATAAACTTGATTCTAATAATTATACCCCTTGGTATAATACTAATGAAAGTATTCTTGTTGATAGTTTTGCTATTGAGAACTTCTTTAATGTGTTTACATCTAAAGACGCTCACGCAGATAAAAACTTTAGACCTAATGGTTTTGCTACTGTTGCTCAAGTAGATGTTAGTGATAATACTGATATAGCTAAATGTAGCTTTCAATGTATCATGAACTTCCCTACGGGGGAGCAATACAAAGAATACCAATTAGGTTTTGTATGTGTAAGTAAGACTTACACCAAAGGTTATAGAAGTAATGATATACCTATTGATACAAATGCTTTTTTCTTTAAGAGAGAAGATGTTACCGAATATGAAGTTCTAGATTTCATTAAGAATTATAATAACTACTATAATGTACATAGTGTTGTTACTGCTAATAATAGATTGTATATAGGTAATTATTCAGAACAAGATTTAGATAGTAATATAAAAACAGACAATATTAGATTAGATATTAAGGTTAGTGCTGCCAAACATAACTTTACTTTGTTCTCTGAAGGTGTTGTTGATTCAGATGATTCTAAAATTGTCTCTAAGTCTATTTATGGTGGAAATAATAATAACAAATTGACTAATGATGATAATGTAACTAACAAAGATATTAAGAAGCAGGATATTCGTATTAAGATTCCTGGTCTTAAAGGCGAACCTATTCATACAGATGCTATCTATAGAAATGGTTCATTTTATATTACAGGTGACAATTTTATTATTGAAACAAGAGATGGTAATCTTATGCCTATTAGACAATATCTTGGTGATAAGGTAAATGAGCATTTCCGTTTCTTCTATAAGAATAGGATTGGTGTTCTTGTTTATACCGATGCTAGAATAAAAGATTTAGTTTTTAATCCTAGTAATAAGATTAGACCTTATGCTATTATATATAGAGATACATTCGACAAAGAGACTTTTATAAAAGACGATGCTTGGGTAAATAGCAGTATAGATGTTACTCCTCGTAATCGTGTACTTATTAGTAAGAATGTAGCTGACCTTTTTCCAGGCGGGAGCTTTACTGATAAAGATTTTCATTTCAAATTTGATATATATCCTGATGATTTTGGAAATCTAGATATGCTTATAGGTACTGATTCTTCTAATGTTCATTATAATATGAAAGTGAACATGTCCCAATATCAATATGCTACTGAAGATTATTATAACAAACATAAGGATAGTATGAATAGTAGTAAGACGATTGTTGACACTGATAATGAGTATAATAAAGTTTATAGTGCTAATAACTTATTTACTAGTGTTGGTTTTATACCAAATGAAAGATATAATCTATTTGTTCATTTTGTTGATAAATACGGGTCTTATACAAGAGGTATTCCTATTAAGGATTTTACTGCTATAGTAAATGATCATGGTGGTGATTTTGTTAAAAACGATAATGGGCTTATTTATATCACTAACGTAAAAGATTGTTTTAGCCATTATAATCTTGTATTTAATATTAGCGGATTTCCTAATGGTTATATTGGTTATTTTGTTAGTTATGAGAAATTAGAACCTGCTGTTAAACACAAAGGTATTGTTATAAGCGATGGTAATAATACTATTAGATTTTATAATGATGATCTTAATTATAGAGATAAACTTGATTTCAAATTTGATAGAGTTGTTCTTTATAAAACAAATAAAGTAGCTCATTCAGTATCTTATGAAGGTTCTGGTCAAGCTGAAGGTTATGTTGTTAAATCTACAGATGGTGTTCCTAAATACATAGCCGATGTTCAGCTTAATGCTGATTATTCTAATAGTAAGATATATACAATAAAAGATAAAAAACTTAGAGTTGCTGATGGTTATAATAATATACTTACTGCCACAAACATACTGATAGATACATTTGAGAAAGTAGATAAAGGAGAATACATTGCTCATCTTACAATTTCTAATTCCACTCTTTATAAGAATAAAGAAAAACGATTAACTCCTTGTAGTCCTGTTTGTTATAATACTGGCGAATTAGTTGTTAATCCTAAGAATGGTTTTATCAGTAAAGCCCACGCTGTATGTTATGATATTAACGGTAAAGTACTTTATAACAATGCTACTAAAACATTTAATTCTCACATGGATAATAAGGTTATTGATATTCCTATTAGGCAGTTTACTTTTTATGATTATTTTGAAGTTCCTCATGAAGTTATTTCTTTTAATAATAAACCAGATGTAACATTCTTCCCTAACAAAGGTCTTAATACTACTAATGAAAGAGAAAGAAGTTATTATGTTGGTTGTGTTGTTGAATGTAAAAACACTGTAGATCTTTATCAACAGAAGAATTTTTCTGTACAAGAAGCTAATCCTAAAGTTCTTAGTTGGAGGAATCCTGATAATAGATTTACAGATAGATTTGAAAAGACTATTCGTCGTAGTAATACTATTCAAGATGAATCTTTTAATATCCGCTGGCGCAGATTTAATCAAGAAGATTATAAGAATATCATTGAGAATAAAGGTAGTATTACTAAACTGATTACTTTTGGTAATATATTCTTTGTTCATACCAAACATAGTATGTTTGAATTTAATGATACTGACACTATTAAATCTAATAATGGAGATATTCAACTTGCTAATATAGATATTTGGGATATTAAATATAGAGAGCTTCTTACGTCTGATTTAGGCTACGCGGGGCTTAAACACACCAGTCATTCTATAGATGGCCAATTTGGTTATATATTTTATGATTATGATTCTAATCGTTTTTATAGATATGATGATGGTCAATTTAAGGCTATTGATGAGGATATTAGGTGTTATTCGTCTCTCTACGGGGGAGCACATGATGTAAAATTTGTCGATGACAAAAATAACAATCGTCTTCTTATTTATATTAGTAAAGGGGATAAAGATGATGTTATTAGTTATAACTATGAACATAATAAGTTCATAAGCAGACACTCATATAGATTTGATAAAGGATATAATACTAAGTCTAATACTTATATTGTTAAAGGTAACAATGTTGTTCAATTTGATGATTCTAAGTTTGTTACTTATGACGGTCTTTCTGGTAATAAAGATTCTAATGCTTATGTTCAAACTATTACTAATGCTGGTTATTATGATATGAAGTTTGTTGAGTATATTAAATATAAACTTCATCAATTAGATCGTAAGGTACAATATAATAGTATTAACTATTGGGACTCCCCCGTAGAGAAGCCATACAACAAATATGCTGCTGATTATATTACTATCAATAGTGAATATTGTAGCACTGGTCGTATGGACGTCTCTATTACTGATTATAATACTTTTGATGATTATACTAAACCATATTTCAGATTAGGTGATTGGTATCTTAATCTTATTAGAGATGGTATTATTAAATATAACAATCATAGTCAAAGTGCTTTTGATAGTTCCAGAATATATGGTAATTGGTTTGCTGTTAAGTTTGAATTTAATAAAGGCAGATATGTTGAATTTGAGAATGTAGAATATAAATTATCAAAAGACATAAGCGAATAGCTATATGGACAAACAAACATATAACTATCTTTATTCTAAGAATAAAGAAAATAGACCTAAGAAGAAAGCCTTTATTGGTGCTCTTATTGGTGCTGGTGTAAGTATTGCTAGTAGTTTAATTGGTGGTGCTATACAAAGAAAGAAGGAAGCTCAAGCTAGAGCTGCTGCTCGGATTGCCCAGAATAAACAAGCTACTTATGGTTTAGCTGATAGTCTTACCAATCAATATGCTAATCAAGAATATGTTGATGAAATGAATAAACGTATTGAATTTGCTGCTGGTGGTGAATTGAATAAAGCTAATTATCGAGTTCGTAGACCTAAACAATATAAGTTTGGTGGAGATGATGCAAATAATCTTATTAACGCTAGCGCAAGTGGTATTGGTACTATTCTTAATTCTGCACTTAGTAATCAACAAGAAGATATTGAATCTAGACCTATCACACTTACTGCTGCTAAAAATAGTATAGTTCCAAATAGTTATGTATCTTTGCCTGAGTATTATAATCGACTTCGGGCGTTTCGCTTAGGCGGAAGGGCTAACAAATAGTCCGTTTTGCCACTTTATTTCCTCCACAATCGCTCATAATCGTTCGACCTTAGCTACCTATCGTCCAAACAATTTGAAGCCATTATAGGGGATTTATTTCATACAATACAATATAACATGTCATTAACTGCAATACCTAATGTGACTTCTGGTGGTATGGCTATACCGCTTGGAAGAAATATGTTTTTTATGAGAGGTAAAAAACATAAAGATGGTGGGATTGTTATTGGTGATAAGAGAAAAGGGATTGAGGTAGAAGATGGCGAAGTTGTAAAACTTGACCAACATAATACCAAAGTCTTTAGTTCTATGCCTCTTTTGAATGGTAATAGTCCTGCTTCTCTTGTTCTTAATGGCGCTAACCCTCAACAAGTATTTCGAGCGCAAGAGAAATTTAAGGATAATGTTGGTCTTAAAGATGATGGTACTAATAAATATAAAGATGGTGGTGAAGATGACAGTTATGGGTGGGGAGATGTAGCAAAAGATGCTGCTGGTTTTTTACCTATTGTAGGTACTCTTGTTGATGCTTATGATTTTTATAAAGACCCTAGTTGGGAAAATGCTGGTTGGTTGGCTGCTAGCGCTCTTAGTGACCTTGTTGGAGCAAGAGCTGCCGTTAAAGGCGCAAGAGCCGCTGCTAAAGGTGTTAGAATGTTAGGCAGAGGAGCACGTGCTGGTGCTGTTGCTCTTGGAACTGCGCCTAGACTTGCTATTGATGCTGTTCGAGCTACTCGTCCTAAGCAATCTATTAGAATTGCTGCTAGGGCTGCTAGAAACTTAAACGGCCCAGCTCTTGCTTTTGAAACCAGTTTTAATAATAACTTTGTTAGAAATACACTTGCTAGAGGTCTTGCTCCTCAAGTTGCAAATAGTGGTAGTCTTTTAAGAACCGGTGCGAATCTTGTTGGAAATGGAATTTTGACAATGATGGATCCTTTTGGTACTGCTATGCAATTACTTCAAACAGGACGAGATGTACAAAAGGCTAGTTCTAATGAAAATGCAAATAACAATGAACGTAAGAAATATGCTGCTGGTGGTAGAGGACACATTAGTAATAGAGGTGTAAATCTTATTGGAACTTTTGAAGGCTTTATGCCTCGTATTTATAAAGATAGCGGTGGTGTTGAAACAATTGGATATGGAGAAACTGATAGAGATTTCATAAATAAATATAGAGGTAGACAAATTAGTAGAGCCGAAGCTACTCAACAACTTCGTAATAGAGCACAATGGTTCTATGACCAAGTAGCTAATAAGACTGTTGGTTGGGATAAACTTAACCAAGACCAACGAGATGTTCTAACTAGTTATGCTTATAATATCGGTGTTGGAGGTTATCAAAGACATAAAAAACTATTAGCTGCTATTGCTGCTGGTGATTATAATCTTGCTGCTAAGAACATCAACGCTGGCATGAATGATGCTAGAAATCCTGGTCTTCGTAAACGTAGACTTAAGGAACAATTTATTTTTACAAATGGTTATGGTGGTGATTTGTTTAATAGCTATAATAAGATTCATACAAATGGAGATACAAAAGGATTTGTTAAACCAACACCAGTAGCCCCTGCTGCTGTAAATTTGAATGAAGGATTTATGACAAATGTAGTCCCAAAACCAGACCCTATGTTGAAAGATTTTGAAGACTTAGAACGACTTCGTTATATGGGAAGTAGATTGCCTCAATTTAAGGCTGGTGGTAAAGTTGTAGATAGAACTAATCTATTTAAGAAAAATCCTTATGCTGAAAGTAGAATTGATAATACTGCTGTAGCTAGACAACAAGTAGTTAGAAATAATGGTAGATTTAATGTTGTAGATGCTACTAGAAGGAGTTACCACGGTAATGTTAGTAGTGCTTCTCATAAGACTGCTCTTAGTGTTACAAAAAAGGCTATTACTGCTATAAATGATTTTAGTCCTACAGGTGTTTTATTTCCTAAAAATACTTATACTAATCCTCTTAGTTATAAGGATATGGGTAATGCTGTTATTGTTTATGAGAACCCAAATCAAAAAGGTCATGCTACTGCATATAAAGAAGAATATGTTCCTTATGATGGAAATACTAAAAATAGAGGAGATAAAGTTATATATAAAAAAGGAAAGGCTTATACTACTAGATATGTTAGACAAAATTGGGTTGTTAATAATCTTATGGATTATGATAGTACTAAGTCTTTTAGAACTAAAAAAGATTTGCTCAATTATGTAGATAATAACTATAAATCAAAAGTACGTAATAAAGAAGTTGTTACTTTTGCTGATTCAAATGGTAAAGTAAGTAGTTATAGAAAACCTGATGTTGGTACTTTGGTTGATATGGCTACTTTAGGTAGAGCTAAAATGGGTAGAAGTTTAGCTAAAACTGTTGCTAGAAGTTCTGCTAGAAGTGTTGCTAGAAATACTACTATAAAACAAGATGTTGCTCATGTTGCTTCAAAAGCCTCTAATATGCTTTCTAGAGGGTTTAGTAGTGCTAAATCTACTCTTAGTAATTTATGGCATGAGACTGCTAATAAAGTATCTCGTTTTGTTAATGGTAAAGATGTGTATGCTCCTGCTAGAAACATTGGTGCTGCAGGCAATGGTTGGGGTAGACTTAGACCAAGAACTAATCCTAGAGTTGTAGATGCTAGACAAGCTACTCAACAAGTTGCTAGACAATCTGCTCAATCTCAAGCTAGACAAGCTGCTGCTCATACAGCTAAAAACGGTAATCGTTTTATTCCTCAATCTGGTGTTAATAATGTTACTCAAGGAGCACGTCGTGTTGCTGCAAATCCTTCTAACTTTACTTCTAATATTCCTACTGTTAATAGTAGAGTGTCTGGAGAAAGACTTAATAGATTCTTATCTGAAAAACCTACTATTCCTTCTACACCTTCTACTCCTACTGCACCTACCGCTCCTACTGCACCTGTTACTAATACGAGTGGTGTTTTAAGTAGAGGAGCTAGTTGGGTAGGTAATAAACTTTCTAATGCTAAAAATGCTTATGTCAATTCATGGAAAAAACACCCTATTTGGACTGGTTTAGGTCATCTTGTGACTATCGGTGTTCCAACTCTTGGTGTAATTGCTGGTAATAGCAATCCTGATACAACTCCTCATGATGCTGTTCTTGTTAAACCTTCTACTACTAATGGACCTGCTGTTATAAATACTCCTCCTGATAATCAACAAGTTGCTCCAACTGATTCTACTCAAACTCCTAATGTTACTATTCAAGCTCCTGAAGATACTCCTCAAAATAATAATGTTCCTAATGTTGTTGTAGAAAATCCTAATACACAAAATAATAATACTGGAGGTAATACTACTAATAATAATAATTCTTCTGAAACTGTAACTCCTGCAAACACTAATACCGGAAATAATAACTCTGGTACTAGTACAACTACTGCTAATAAACAAACTAATACTAATACTAAACCTGTTAATAACACTCAACATTCCAGTAATACCACTTCTACAAATAATACTACTCCTACAAATAATAATGCAACAAACAATACTAATACTACGGTAAGTACTAATACTAAACCTGTTATTACTCAAAAGCCTAATATTAACAATCAATCTGTAACTCCTCAACAGTCTGTTAATACTCCTTCTGTAAATAATGTTAGTCCTAACACTAACACCGCTAGCACACCTACTAATCCTAAGCCTAACAATAATACAAATACTACTGTTCAACCTGAAGTAAATAATGGTAAGCCTATTTATGAAGTTAAATCTAATAAACCTCAACTTAATACAGATAACTCTGGCGATAAAGCCAATCCTAAATTTATAGATAGATTGTTCCCTAATACGGATAATAAACAAAATGCTAATGATACCAATTCAAACACACATATGCCTACAACTCAAGGTACGAATAAAGGAATTGCTGTTGGATTAGATGGTAAGGTAAGACTTATCAATACAAATTCCGATAGTCCTTATGTTCCTATTAACACTACTACAACGCCTATTGCTCAGCGCAAAGGTAAGTATGTAAACGGTAATCCCGTTTTCAATGAAGATAAGAGTGGAAATTATACTTTCTACAAAGATAAAAAAGGAAATTTGATTCCTTCCAAAAAGTTCAAATTTGTTGATTCTGAATATGTTCTTAATTCTAATTACTATTCTCAAGAAAATCGTAATGAATTAGGTGCTGCTTCTATTGCTAATGACATTAACATGCAAGAGCAAATGAAGAATGCTAAATATAGAGATTTGGATGGTAAGGTTATTGATGCCAATTATAAACCTACTCCAGTACCTCTTAATCCTTCTAAGAAAAGTCTTTGGCAGAAGTTCAAAGAATTAGATGATGGTACTAAATCAGACATTGTTGGTATTGGTAGTAATGTTATTAGTGGTGTGAGTGGTTATCTTAATAATCTACACATGCTTAATAGTTTGAAAGCACCTGCAGCTCCTATATTGAATCAAGCTGCTAAACTTAAGACTACTGTAAATATCAATCCTCAATTAGACACTGTTGATCGTGGTGTTCAATCCGCTGTTCGTGATTCTAATGAGAATACTGCTAGTTCTAATGTAGCTGCATCGCGCAATATGGCTGCATCACTCTACGGGGTAGCCTCTAAGAATCAACTTTATGGTAATAAAGAAAATGCTGAAACAGAACTTATCAATAAAGATAAGCTGAATCAGCAGGAGGTTGCTAGAGCAAATGCAGAAGCATATAACAATTATACTAATAATGTTATTAACTTCAGAAATACTGTAGCAGATAAGCGTGCAGAAAACTTCAATGGTCTACTTAACACTCTAAATAGTGGTGTTCAAGATGTTATTACTAAACGTGAACAACGTACTAATTTTAGAAATAGCGTTAAGGCTAGTCTTGTTTCTAATCCTGATTCTGCTCTTCTTATGGCAAATGCTTTCCCTAAACTTCTTCCTACTGACTTTATGAATGAACTTCAAAAAAGACAGCGTGAGATTGAAGAAAATAGAAAGAAACTATTAGCTGCTCAAGTGGGGACGCTTAATGCTCAACAAGATGCTTACAATAGATTTCGTCCAGTAACTCAATAAGAATATGAACATAATAAATTATATTCAGAGACAGCAAGTTAATCCTATTGAAGTTGGTGCTTTTGATAAAGCAGCTACTACATTACAACAAGGTCATAAGGAAGCAGTGAAAGCTGCTTCCGACCTTGAACTTGCTATTGCAAAGCTCGACCTTAATGAAAAGGAAGATGCTTTTCGTGCTGCTAAATTGAATCAAATTAAAGATACTATTAGAGCTAATACTATTTATGGTAATTCTTATGGTGCATTGAGTAAAATCATAGAATCTCAAGGTAGCATTCTTGGTGGTGCTGATATGATTGGTCGTCTTAAGGCTCAAGCTGAATATAAGCAATATCAAGATACACTCGATAAGAGACAAGATATTAGTCAAGATGTTAAGGATAGATTCAAAGAAATGAATCCTTATTATTATGCTGATAAAATTGATAAGAAAACTGGAGAAATTATTGGTGGTACTAAATGGTCTCCCAATAGCACCCCCGTAGAGGGAGTGGATATGTCTAAAGTAGCCTCAATGGCTCTACAATTAGCTGCTAGTGAAAAAGGCGGTAGTAATAAAACTACATGGCTTGATGCAGATGGTAATCCTACTAGTGATTATAGAAAATCTGTTACCGGTGCTGTATTTAATGTTACTACTCAAACTTGGGAACAACTTAGTGAAGAAAAGATTCAACAAGGTATTCGTGCTGCTTTAGGTCTTGTTAAAGGTGCTAAAGCTAGTGCTAAACAAGATTATGAGACTGCTGTGTGGAAGTATAATAAGAATAAGAAAGCTGATAAAAACTATGTTGGTGATTCTGATATTATCGATGAAGATGGTCATATTAGAAGTTTTGACCAATATATGGATCATATGTTTATGCCTATGATTAAAGCTGCTAGTTATAGAAATGTTACTATTAGTAGCGAGTATAAAGACGGTTATGAAAAGCAATTAGCTTATTATAAAGCTGCTGCTCAAGCACAACAAGCTGCCGCTGCAGCCGCTGCAGGATATGGCGCTAATGGTGATTTAGGAAGTAAGGCAGATCCTAATGCAGGAGACCAAGGAACTATTGATGTTGAATCTAATCCTTATCCTGAAATTGTTACTAGAGAGGCTTCTACAAATCAGTATCTTCTTTCTACTATTAAGAAAGCTGCTGCTGGTAAAATAGGTTGGCTTAAGGACGTTGATAGTTATTTTGATATTATGAATCGTTATGGTGGTGTTGGGCCTGGTACTGCTATGAATAAATTGATGCAAGAACTTCATAAAGCTGGAGTTTCTATAAATAAAGATACTTATAATGCTTTGCAAAATAATGCTTCTGCTTATTATACTTATAATCAACAAAAGCGTTTGATGAATGCTGGTTTGAATGAAGATGATAAAAAGAAATTAAGTAGTGGTATTAGTCTTAATACTAATCATTTTAAGAAAGGTCATAATTCTAGTGAAGATGATGTTGTAGACCTTATCAATAAACTTAAAACTAATAGTGATAAAGCTGTTATTACTATTCGACCTGAAGCTGCTACAGCTCTTAATAATATTAGGCCTAACTATTTTCAAGATAGCGGATTTCAAGCTGTAAGACAAACAGATGGTAGTTATACTGTTACTGTTAATAAAAACCAATATGAATCTTTTGCTCGTGTTATGGGTGATATTGAACGAGCCGATAGTTCCGCTCATACTGGTTTCTTTAGGACAATAGGTGGTTTTTTCCGACGAGAAGGTGGTGGATATAATGTTGAGTATTATAAAAATGGAGAAACTGTTTTTAATGTAGGTGAAGGTTTTGGTACTCTTGGTAAGAAATATAATAATCTTGTTGATGATTATACTGATGTTGCTAGAAATAGACTTGGTAAGGTTTCTAAAACTGGTGTAATGAGTGTTCAACATTTTGCTGCTCCTACATTTACTCAAGTACAATTAGAAGATGCTTATAATAGAGGACAAATTAACGAAAAAGAATACAGACAGAAAGTTACTAATGCCACTAATGCTGTGTACGCTCATTTGTCTGCTGGAGGATTAAATTACGGTATGATTTATAATGCTGACAATAATAATCATTTTACTAAATCACAAAATCCTGAAGATGCAGGGGCTCTTATTAATTATGCTATGAATAACTTTAGAAAGAATGTTACAGTTAATGCTGGTGAAATTCCTATAGGTACTATGATTAAAGGTAGGTCTGTTCCTACTGCTGGTTATTTTATTAGCATTTCTATTCCTGATGGCAAACATGTCGGTAAATACGAAGGAGGTAAAACCTACAAGTTCTTCTACGGGGGAGGTTATGTTGAAGGAACAAACGGTTATAATCCTGGTACTAATGCAGCTAGTCTTGGTAGAAATACAATCAATATTGTTAATAATCAAAAAGTTCCTGTAATGAATCTTCTTACTACACCTGGTAAGATTGCTGAAGCTAGTGTTACTCCTACATCTGCTGGAGGCTTTTATTGTAAGTTTGGTACTAAAGGTCGTGAAGTAGACCAAGTAACATCTGAAGATTTTGCTACTGCTTGTTATCAATTAGATCAGCTTTATGACCAAGGTATAAATGCTCTTTATCATGCTCAACAACTTAACCCACAAAACTTCAATAATACTATGGGTTCTATAACACAACGTATTAGTGTTGCTACTGGTATGCCTCCTGCTACTGTTGCTACTATGGTTGCTAATTATTTGAATACCCCAAGATGAAATAGTTATGCCAGACAATAAGAGATTAGACCCTGTCGTTGAAAGTCTTTTGAGTGGTGGTTTTATTTCTAATCCAGCATATAATCCTAAGACTAAAAAGGGTAGAGAACAACCGAAATACATACAACAAACAGCACCCAGTCAAGTATATGATATGGGTGCTGCTATTGGTAGGTCTAGTAGACAGATTTATTTTGATAATAGTTCTTTAGGTCTTACTGCAGATGAATGGAAGAAAGAACAGGCAGCTGGTGCTACTGTTTCTCCTTATTATAATCAAGATGAAAGAAACAAGCATAAAGCTAGAGCTCAAAGTGGTGCTGCTGTTTTTGGTAATACTCTGGTTCAGATGCTTGGTTCTGAAGCTGTTGTTGGTGCAGTTAAAGGTATATTTGACCTTATAGACCGAGGTGTTAATGCAGTTAAGAGTGACCCAGAAGATGACTATAGAGATGATGTTACTGGTGTAGGCGCTATATTAGAAGATGTTCAAGAACAGATTCGAGAACAATTTCCTATTTATAGAGAAAACCCAGATAAAAACTGGGATATTACAGATGGTGCTTGGTGGGGTCAGAATATGACTAATATTGGTAGTAGTCTTGCCTTCCTAGGTTCATCTTTAGCATTAGGTAAAGCAGCTAGTATGATTGGTAAAATTGGTGGTACTTATAATATCGCTAGAGGTATTAACGCTGTTAATGTTGGTCTTGCAAAAGCAGGTGCTGCTGTAGGTGCTGTTAAAAACGTATATACTACAGCTAAGTTTCTAGGTAATGCTGAACAGATTACTGGTATGGCTTTTCTTAGTAGAACTATGGAAGGTCATATGGAAGCTCGTGAAACATATAAGAATGTATATGGCGAATTGAGTTCTGCATTGAACAATATGTCAGATGCTCAATATAAAGATTTTGTTGCTAGAAATCAAGATCTTCCTGATATTAACAATCTTAGTAAAGATGAGATTGCTAAACGTATGGCTACTGCTGCTGCCGATTCTACCTTCAAAGAAGATTATTGGATGATAGCTAGTGATATGTTACAGTTTTCAATGTTGAAGAACTTGTGGAAAGGTTTTAGTTCTCGTGCCGCTACTTCTGCACTTAGAAGTGCACAAGATGGTGTTCTTAATAGATTGGCTGGTATTACAGAAGAAAATGCTGTTAAAGGAGGTATTCTTAGTCGAGGAATTAAAGGTCTTTGGACTGGTGCTAAAAGTATAGCTAAAAGTCCTTATACTAAAACTTCTATTGCAGAAGGTTTTGAAGAAGGTTTTCAAGGTTCTGTTCAGAAGAACTCTGAAGATATTGCATTATTCAAATTAGATGGTAAACATAAGATTGATGGTCTTGCTGATTATGCTACTAGTCCTAGTATTTGGGAACAAGCATTTTGGGGAGCTATTGGTGGTATTGCTTTCCAAGGTGCTGGTAGTGCTATGGGTTGGGCTGGTAGAGCAATTAGTAATAGAAATAAAAGTGAAAGCCAGAGACTTCTTTCTGAAGATAAAGCTCGTGAAGCTGAAATCAATGGGCGTGTAGATGCATTTAATACTCTTGTTAGAGACCTTAGAGATCTTAACGAAGGTTATATCCCAGGTCAATATGAAACAGATGAATTAGGTAATGCTAGATTAGATGAAAATGGTACTCCTATTCGTAGAAGAGTTAAACACGGAGAAGCTGAAGTAGAATCTGCTAAAAATAAATTATTTGATGATTTCCTTGTTAAGTTCGGTATATCTGCTGCTATGAATGGTAATAGTAGAATGTTTAGAGATATGCTCGATGATAAAAGATTCATGTCGTTCTTAGATAATAATACTGATGAAAAAGATAACTCTAAAGAGATTGTAGATAGACTTAAGAACAAACTTGATGATATATATGAAAAGTATAATGCTAATTATCTCAATGTTTTCAATTCTGTAAAAGACGCAGATGAACATGTGGCGCGAGCTGCTGCTATGCAAATGATTTTACAAGATAATGCTATTGATGATATTGATAGAAGAAAAGGTGCTATTGATGAAAGAGTTAAACAATTTACTGATGGTAAAGGTGTAGCTGAAGAAGTATATAAGCATATTCTTCATAACATGCTTAATAATAAACTTACTGATTTGAATAATAAGCTAGAGCAAAATCAAAATGATTATGATAATAAGAATAAGAGTAAATCGGCTTATGAATCTGATTTAGCAGCCTTCCAAGAATCACGCAAAAGAGTGCTCGATTTCGCTGCTAGAATCGCTCCTACGGCCTTATCAGAGAGCGCGAAAGGGTTTCTATCGACTGCCCAAGAGAAACGCGATTATCAGGTTTTTGAGAACGAAATCTACGAACACCTAAATACAGGTGCTGCTAATGAACGTAGTGCTCTTGCTAAACTTCCTGCTAACGTTAAGTTTGAACTTTTGGATAAAGCTATGCTCGATATTGAACGTGATGATATTGTTAATGGTAGACCTACTGATAAGAAAGGTTATGCTAAACTTTATAATAATATAGGTGAGACTATTTTTCAAATAGGTCAAGATAAATATACAGAAGCTGTTACTAATGTTGCTAAGTGGCTTGAGAATCAAGATAATATTGAAGAATCATTTAATAGATTAGTTAGAGATGAAGTTGATGAATTACAAGATGAACTTGATTTAATTAAACTTGGTTCTGCTAATGCTACTGAAGCTGAACAACTACTTCAGAAAACTGTTCAAGAAATTATTCGTCGTAGAGAAAATAAAGCTCGTCAAGCAAATACTACTCGTAGAAATGGTATAAATCGAACGAATGAATCTAGAGAGGGTCATCGCTCTACGGGGGAGGTCGTAGAAGATAATACTCTTACTGATGAAAACGACCCTCTTTACGTAAGAGAAGAACCTGTAGAAGATATAGTTCCAGAAGTTATTATAGCTAATCCTAATACTATTACAGCTAATGAATCTAATGAAAATGCTACTAATGAAAATCTTGTTCCTGTTGAAGAAAGAAATGAAGATACTATTGAAGAACAACCTACAGAACAAGAAAGTAATGAAGTTGTAAACCAAGAAGCTCCTCAACAAACAGCTGCTCAAGCAGCTTATAACGATGCTGTTGATGATATTAAAATATCTACTGAAGGAGTTGTATTTGATGTTGATAATGACACTGAAGCTAGAGATGAAGCTATGCGTGTAGCTATGGCTAATATTAGAGATGTTAATGGAGAAACAGGTACTACTCAACAAGATTATATTGATGGTACTAATAAATTAGAAGATGTTCGTAAAGCATTAAAAGATAAACTTAGACAAGAAGGTGTTCCTGAAGCGTATATTGAAGATGGTGTTAATATGGCTGTTAATAACATAGTTAGACTTTTTGCTAGACAAGCTAAACGTAATTCATCCGTTTCTAATGAAGCAGTTATCAATGCTATTACAAAGTTTATTGATGGTGAATTTGATATTGATAAATATAATGATTTTGTTAAGAAGGTAATCAATGATTATATTAAAGGTGCTGATCTTCATATTACATCTGGCGGTAGAGTTACTGTCGATGCTTATAAACTATTTGATTATATCATTACTTCTGGAGAACTAACAGCAGATGAAGCTAAAGAAGTTATTAGTTATCTATATGACTTCATTAAGAATTATGATATTACTAAAGAAAGTGCTCTTATTGAAAATCCAAATGATACTAAAAAACATTATATTATTAAGTGGGTTAATAAAAGTGCTCTTGCTAGAGAACTAAAAAATCCTACAGATGTTTATGCTCAAATTATTGCTAATAGAGAAATTATTGAAAGAACACTTGTTGATAAACGCATGCATATAGCTAAACCTAATGATAGTTATATTGAAAGAATGGAAAATGATGGTAAACGTATGTATCAAAAATATAGAAATGTTGCAATTAACGCTGCTGCAAATGGTGCTAGAATTACTCCTATTAGAAATGGTAATTCTATTAGTTTTACAGTCAATATACCTATTCAAGAAAAAGATGAACATGGAAATAAAGTAACTAAAAATGTTGATGTTGAAATAGGATTTATCAAAGGAGTTAATGTAAGTAAAGATGGTAATACTCTTAGTGTTGAACTCTTTAATAATAACTTTGAAGTAACTTATTCTAAAGATGAGGATGGCAGGATAACTAGTAGCATAGATCATATTATATCTGCCATGCTTAATGAAAAAGCGCAGACAGAAGAAGGTAATTCTTTATTTGATGTTCTTATTATGCATGCTGCTGCACCTAAATTTACTTCTCAGTATAAAGAAAGATATGAAGCTATTAAAAATAATTCTCTTTATAAAGATCTTCTTAGTAGAGTTAAAACCAAATATGGTACGGAGGAGCAACAAGCTATTGCTATATTGAATCAACTTACATCTATTGTATTTACTTATGATGGTATTGCCACTGGTAAAAAGGATTTGTTTCGTAGTTATCGTGCTCGTAATAAAAGATTTTTTGCTAATTATAGTAACACACTTAAGATTCAAGAAGCTATTGCTAAGAATAAAAGTAATGAATTAGAAGTACATCTTAGTGGTAGTAGTGAACGACATGTTGAATATGGTACCGACCTTGTAGATATTAAAGAAGCTGGTCTTAATTATGAACAAAATCCTATTGTTATATTTGAAGGTATTACGGCTATAGCTGAAAATGGTGCTACTTATTCAAATACCGCTTTATTTAAGAATGGTACAATGGGAATGCTTGTTGATGATAATGCTGGTCATCCTATTATGGCTTTATTCAAAGAAAGTAATCCTATTAAATCTAGTCCTGAACTCTATAAAGCTATTGGTGATGAAGCTGTACGTATTGTAGAGGCTTTCCAAAATGGTCAAATGGAGTTTGAAGAAGTAACTGAAAGATTAGAAAATCTTTTAGGTACAAAAGGATATAATGTTGGATTTGGTATTATTAAAGGTATCAATATTGCTATTACAGATACTGCCATTACTTTCATTAAGAATAATAAAATAACTGCTGTTATTCATAAATATAAACCTGGTACTACTAGTAGAGGTACTGGTATTACTTATAATAATGGTAAATCTAGAACCTCTAAACTTGCTTTTGATAAAACGTTTGTCTCCAATATGTTTATTGATATACTTAATGATGCTAAGTTTAATCCTACTTGGTTTACAATTAAAGGTACTAATAAAGAAAATAGTAATATAGATGGTAAAGATACTCATTATTATGAAGTTAAAAACGGATATATAAAAATCAACATTGGCGATTATAATAAAACCTATAATAACTTTGGTCATTTTGCTCAAGAACATAATGCTTTTAAGACTAATCATATTAGTGGTGGTAATATGGTTGGCAATAGTTTATATATTAGTGTCAATGAGTTAAGCTCCCCCGTAGAGGGTTCACTCCACCCCGAAACTATTCTTGAAACGCCTAATACTCTACTTACTAATAATAAACAAGTTGAAGCTATAAAACTACTTGAAGCCGCAGGATTTAGTAAAGAACATATTGACCAAATTCTTGCTATTGAAGATGGTAATGGTAATAGTCTTATTTCCGATAGAGTTTACTTAGGTGAAAATACTAAAGATAAAGCTAATGCTTATTATAAAGGAAATGATGTTTATATTACTCCTAGAGGATTAAAACTTATTGATAATCATAGAACTGGTAAACACGATCTCATTCGTCTTCTTATTCATGAAAACCTTCATAGACATTTTGATAGATTAGGTGTATTCAAAAATACCGCTGATGAGAATACCCAAAGGGTTATTGAAGATATTATTGAAACCTTTGATAAACTTAGAGAAGCTCTTTTAGATCCCAATAAGAGTAGTCATATTGACGGTAGACAAAAGAATGCTATTCTTAAACTTATGGCTCAAATTGAAGCTGCTTATAGGAATCAAGGTGATATTTTTAATGCAGCTACTAATGCACGTTTCGCAGAAGAATGGATTACTGAAAGTCTTAGTCAAAAGAACTTAGCTGCAGTTCTTAATAATATTATCTATGAAGGTGAAGGTGCTCATGATATTACTGGTATAGAAGAAGAGAATAAATCTTTCTTCCAAAAGATTATAGACCTACTGATGAAATTGTTTAGAATCGGTGGTGGTAAAGTAAAAAATAATAGTATATTTGCTAGACAATACTATGTTCTTAGTCAAATGGACGAGAATATTAGTAAGGAAGATATTGAGAATAATGAAGAAGACAATAATATAACTAATAATGAAAATCAGCAAACGAATGAAGAAACAGAAGAACCAGTACAACACGTTGAACCTCAAGAAGTGGAATCAAACAATGTCGTTGAGGAAGCTGCCGAGGTTAAAGAAGAAGACACTCAAAGTGTACCCGTTGATGAGTCTGTTGAAACAGAAAATACGGTTGATGAAGAAACAGCTATTGAAGATTCTATCAATCCGGTAAATGAAGAATCTATTGATGACTTTAATCTAGATGATATTGACACATCTGATGAATCGGATTCTCTTGATGAATTGCCTTCTCTTGATGAAGAAGATGATGAATTAGATTCAGGTCTATTTGATGCTATCACTGATTATATTGATGATACTACTACTATTGGTAATAATAGAGCCGCATACGTATCAAACATTGATTCAATCGGTCGGGACTTCACAGCAACGCAGAAAGCGTTTGTTGCCACCTTAGAAGCCCGAGGAGAACTTGTTTATAGGTGCGGCTTATAACATATCGTCCGAAACAATATCGTGAATTAGAGAGGCTTATACAGCCTCTCTTTTTCTCATATTGCACAACATCAAACTTCCAAATATAACTTCTATGGCTTGTATATATGAACTTAAATACAGCGATGAAACAATAGGTAAAGCTATTGAATCTCTTGAAGGAGGTACTTTGTCTGTTGATGATAAAATCAAATTCTATGAATTTATTCATACAGATACCTTCCTTAATTCAAAACATAATCTTCGTAAAGATGGTACTAAAATCTTAGATAAAAATGAAGAAGGTGTTTTGTTTAGAATAAATGAGAATACCAATTCTCTTAGTCTTGGTAGAGTTTTTAGAGATGCTAAACATGCTTATGAGCGTACAGTTAGAGATGATTTGTCAAAGCAGCATGCGATTGCTCTACGGGGGTTTCCCTCTGCTGCTGCTAAATCTGAAGCAATCGACCATAGCGCAGATATTGTTATTACTGCTTGGCATAATGTAGTAGAACGAACTGGTAAATCTAAACCTGCTGATATTGCTAAAGAAGCTGCCAAACTTATTAGAAGTAATTACCGAGAGAATGTTTTTATTGCTCATCTTAGAGAAGAGATTGAACAGAAAAACGAAAAAGCCGAACAAGTTCTCAAAGATTATTTTGAGACTGTCAAAGCTATCAAAGACCAAGAAGCTGCACTTAAAGCCATTAAAGAAGAATATAATACTATTTCAAAACAACATAAAGATCTTGTTGCTGCTAAAAATGCTGCTAAAAATAATAAAGAACTTTATAATAATATTGTTGCTAAACTTGAAGCTGTTATTAAAGAGGCAGGTGATATTAAAATCAAATATCAAAATGCTAGTACTGCACTTAAAAATGCAAAGCAACAACAAGCTAATAGTATTGTAGATCTTGTTAATAATGAAGAGCTAAACTTTACTACTCCTCAAAAGAACTATGCTAATCTTGTTAATCAAGTTACTTACAATACCACTAGTTGGTTTGCTGATGTATTTAATGTAGCTAAACTCTCTCCTTATAGTTCTAGTTTTGATTCTTCTTTATCTGAAGATAAACTTGATAAAGCAGGTGAAATTAAATCTGATGAAGAGGTTGAAGTTAGTGAAGAAAGAGAATCTATTGATGATTTTAGTAAGCATTGGGACGATTCTCTTCCCAAGGATTTTACTAGTGGTGTTTCTGCTTCTGTTGCACAACGTCTTTCTAGACTTTATCATTTAGCCGAACCTGTAGATGAGGAAGGTAAATATGTTTATTCTCTTACTAGACATCTTGGTACTCCTTATACCATGGATGTTAAACGTGTAATGGCTACTATTTATAATTATGGTAATTTCTCTTCTACTAATGATTTGATTGATTCTCTTGAACATATTTCTAGAATACAGCCAGAAATGTATGGCCTTAGTAAGCTAGTATATGATATGAAGAGAAATCCTGTTCTTGCTAATGAGATATGGCATTCTTTTGCTAAGCCTAAGATGAAAAAGGCTATGGTTGAAGCTACCGCTCAAGGTGCAGAATTTACTCAAAGTAATAAATCTATTGAAGTTCTTACTTCTCAGATTTACAAAACCAATAATGAGCTTAAATCTACATATCTTAATGAGCATAACGAAGCTAATCTCGATAATCTTCTTAAGATGAAACAAATGTTGGATGATATTTCTGATCCTGATACAAAAGAAGATATTACTAGTGATTTATATGATATATTAAAACAATATATTCCTAGTATTAGTAGGCAAGATGTTGTTTCTTATCTTGAAGGTAGAGGACTTAGCAATAAAGAAAGAGAAGGTAAAACTAAAGAGATTATAAATAGAGAACAATATGCAAAACTTATTGATGTTGTTGGTGATATTGTTAGTGCTGCTCAAAAAGCTGTTAATAGTTATAATAGAGAATGGATTAAATATCAAGAAGGTTATACTGATGAACGCGGTAATCATGTAGACGGTTATGTCGAATATCGTAAAAAAGCTAGAGAACTTAGAGCACAAGCTCCTATGCTTAGTGAAGCTGAATATAATAGGGCTATTAAAGCATTAGGCCAAGCGCCTAAATTTAATGAGACTGCTATCAATTTCAAAGAGTTAGAATCTAAAGGTATTGATTTTGCAAAAGAAATTTCTACTGTTATTATTGTTCGTAATGAACTTAATAGTATGAATGCTGAAGGTAATATGGCTTCCAGTGTTATCAATAATAGCGCTATTAGTAACCTTCTTAAGCAAATACATTATGCTACTGAAGAAGATGCTAATGCTGGTCTTAATAAGCTAAAAGAATTTGTTACTATGTCTGACCAGTATAAATATAGTCCTATTTTCTTTGGTGTTTATGATGAGAACGGACGTATTATTAAACCAGGTCTTTTTGTTAGAGATGCTACTGGGGAAGTTACTGTACACCCCAGAGCAAAAGAAATGATTGATGTTTCTTTGTTTGATGGTATTAAAGATAGAGTTGGTGATAATAGTTCTATGTATGCAGATCTTAGTGCAGAAGATTATTTCATAACACAATTACTCGCCCGTAGAGATTCACTTGAAAGCCCAACTGAATCAAAAGATGTTCGTCGTGGAGGTTATTTCCTTCGTACTCCTTCTGATGCTAGTAAGAACTTTATTTTTAGAACAGATAGTTATGTAACTGGTACTACATTTCTTTATAGTCAACAAGATGAACAGGCTGTTTTAGATGATTATGAAGAGATAATGTTACGAGGGAACCCTGTTGTTGGCAATAATCATACAGATGATACAAATTCTATTGATTCCGATGCAAGGACTGCTATTCTTGCACTTAGTAATACTAGAAATAAAGGTAATATCATCTATAAAGATTTCCATGAATTTGCTTCTGTTCTTAATGGTAAAACTGCTATTGTTAAATCATTCTCTAACTATACTCAATTTGTTAGAAAAAACGAAGATGATAGTGTTACTGGAATGATACCTATTGTTTATCAAGGTAAGAATAAAAACAATAAACCCTCTTATGTTATTGCTTATGCTGAGGTTAAACAACATGGAAATAAGACTAATAATGAATTTGAAATATTAAAGATTGATTATATTCATGCTAATAATACCAGTCTTGCTGAACTTGTTAGTAATAACGCAGGCAAAATTTTTGATGATGCCATTATTAGTGGCAAACTTAAAGCTACTACTAATACTAGTTCTACTACTTATCATGCTTATAGACAACAGCTTCTTGGTGAACTTAATACTTTCATTGAAAACCTCAATAACATTCTTGTTAATGTTAATGGTGAGTTTGTTACTAAAGATAATGTCGATAATTTGATTGAACGTTATCTCTTTGATAAAGAGATTGTCAAAGATGGTAAGCTAACTGGTAATGTATTTAGTTTTACTCGTCTATTTGAACTTGGTAAATATAAGATAGATGAGTTGATGAAGAGTGAACTTGTTCTCTACGGGGAAGAGCGTGATGCTCTTTTGATCGAGAACGAGAACGGCGGTCTTACTCTCAATTTAGATAGAAAAGACCTTATTGATGTTGATGATAATGGTAGGATTAAATTAAATCTGAGTAAAGATAATAATCAACTTATCAATAACCTTGTTGATGGTTGGATGACTGCTTATCAAAGAGAGGTTATCAGCGATACTCTTGAGTTTAGAGAATTATATACTAATCTAGGATTTAACATTGAGACTGTTGTTGATACTTTTATTGATGCTTCTCTTCAACTTATGGCTTATGATGACCTCTTTGAAGGTGATAGTAAGTTTTATAAGAACGCTCTTGACCTTCTTAAGCGTGCTAAAGAAACGCAAGCTGGTGGTAAAGCCTATGGTAATATGTCTTTAGATGATAAACTTGGTGGTGCTCTTGTTACAAGAACAGACCATGAAGGTAATACTATGACTATTACTATTGGTAAAGGTACTGAACATGCAGTATCTATTCCTGTTAGAAATGGTTTTAGAGCTGTTACTGTCGAAAATACTAGTAAAGCTAGTGATATTTGGAATAGCATTTATCAAGAGGTTTATGATATTGTTTATAAACAAATGCAAGATGCAAGTGATGGTAAAATGGATAATAGTGATACCTTTAGACGTGTTGCTGATAAAATCGCCAATAATATTGCAGAAGGTTATCATGCTACTACCAAAGTAAATGATGCTCAATCTTTCATTACTCTTGATGAATTTGTTGCTCGCAAACATGCAGATGGTACTATTGAAGAATATAGAGATTTGCTTGAAAAACTATATGACCCTAATGTTAAACTTGAAGATATTGATATTGAAGAAGTTAATGCTAAGATTCAAGCTCAAAAGAACTTCTATTTTGATAAGCAATTTGACCCTCAAACTGGTATTTATTATCCTCGTCAAATTAAGAATGCTGAATATGTTCTTATTCCTAAGATTGTAGAAGGTACTAGTCTTGGTACTCTTTATGATATTATGAAGAAACATGATATTGGTCAACTTAATACTAGAGAAACATCTAAAGCTGCTAACAAAAATGTTCTTGAATATTGGGATAAAAAAGATGGTAAACCTAAACCTGAAACATTTGAAGAACTTGTTGCTCAAAATATAGGTGTAGAAAATTATTATTATCGTTATCTTTATAAACAACAAGATGTAGTAGACCACCTTGTTGATAAAGAGAATAAAGCCGGTGTCCAAGTAACAAAGAAAATCATTGATAATGCTGCTCCTCATCTTGAATCTTATGTAAAACAATTCTATGACAATTTTGTTGCTAATATCCGTGATTCTTATAGTTTACTTCTTAATAGACTGGGTTGGGACGTTAGAAAAGATGGTACTCTTATTCAAAGAGATACTCAAGATGATATTCTTAATTTTGATGATTTCTATCGTAGAGCCAGAAATGAAGCCAGACGTCTTGGTCTTGATAGTAATTTCATTGATTATCTCACACCTGAATTAGGTGATCCTAAGATGCCTAATTACATGAATAATGTAAGTACTAAACTTGAAAGTATTGCTCAAAGTATTTTCAATAGCGCTGTTACAAGACAAAAACTTCCTGGTTGGCATGCTGTTCAGATTACTCCTATTGGTGCTCAAGAATTAGTAAAAGATTCAGAAGGTAATAGTAGAAAACTTATGTATCACCCGAAGGTTAAAATCGATGGTGTAACAGTTCAAGAAGCATATGCTGAAGTACTTGTTCCTAGATGGAGTAAACTTATTCCTAAAGATTATAGTGTTAAGGAATTAGCAGAGCAAGGTCTTGATATTCAAATTGGTTATCGTATTCCTACTGAAGGTAAACAATCTGTTAGTGTCATCAAAGTAGTTGGTTTCTTAGATGACATTGAAGGTTCTAAAGTTGTTGTTCCTGAAGAATGGGTTACTCAAACTGGTAGTGACTTTGACGTTGATACTATGTACGTTATTAGTCCTGAAATTGTTGTTGATAGAAATGGTGCTCTTCATAAAGTTAAGTTTGATGATTCAACAGAAGAACCTGATGTTCAACGTAGATATGTAAAGTATATTACTGAACGACTTAAAAATCTTGAAGCTGATTCTAGTGAAATTGCTGAAAACACTCGTGCTCTTAAAGCAGCTACTTCTAGAGAAAATCTTGAAGCTATTAAAAAAGCTAATGAAGAGTTCTTTACTGATAATCTAAATAAGCAAAAAGAACTGTTTGCTCAACTAGACAATAACGCTAAAGAAAACGCTAAGCGTATTTATCTTGCTTATAAAGGTAAAGAGAACTTTATCAAACGTCATACTGAAGTTGCTAATTATTTTAGACAAGCTGCTTCTCTTCTTACATCTGAAGAGGAACTCCCCCGTAGAGAGCTGTATAAACAATTCGCCGCTATCAATGATGCACTTGCTGAACAAACTGATATAAATAGTAAAGCCTATGACCATATTGCAACTCTTAAAGAAGATGTTGCTAAGGCTCGTAGAAAATACTTCGACCAAGTAGAAAAGATTGCTGTTGAGAATCATCTGGTATCATTTGAAGATTTCAAGGCTCTTAGTATTGAAGAACAAAACTCTACTAAGGCTAGAAATAATCAAATTCTTGATGCTATGGTTGCTATTATGTCTGATCCTTCTTCTAGAGAAGAAAACTATTCTCGTAGTAACTTTGACGATTTGGTTGAAGGTATGAAGGCAGCTAACATTGCTCGTACTGGTGATCCTCGTGGTAACAAAGGTGTTCCTAGTGCATATAGTCCTATGAATCAAATTAGATTCATGGAAAATGCTATGGGTGGCGCTGTTCTTAAAGCCTTCTCTGTAACACGAGATAACTTTGTATCTGTATCAAACCGTGCTCAAACAGTTATTCATGGTGTAGATGTTGTTGTAGAATATGACCTTAGAGGTCAAGGATATGATGGGACTATCATCAAAGCCTCTTATCCTAATGTTGAATATGTAGATAGTCATACTGTTCGTGTTACTCATAATCAACTTGGTTGGAGTAAGAATAACAGAAATGTTGTTGGTAAAATTCTTACATCTTATAGTTCTCAAACCACTGCTCACATTCTTGATGCTGTTAAAGAAGGTTCTATCTTTAATGAGAATAAGTTTACCTTTGGTAGCTTCAAAACTCTTGTTGATTTAGGTATTGATTATGGTACTGCTGTTGCATTCCTTATGAATCCGGTTATCAGTACTATTTCTAAACATAATGATAAACGTAATAGCGTATATAAAAGCGAGTATGCTAATCCTATTAGAGATACTATCGTAGAACTTGCTGAACAAATACTTAATCATAAAATAGATCGTACTAGTACTATTGATGATATTAAAAAGGAAGTTCTTGGGATAAAAGAGCACCGCGAAACACTCAAAAAACTTGGCCTAGAATTGGAGAAAGATGGTTCGCTGAAGCATTCTATCAAACTAAACAAAACCACGCTCATAGAGCGGCTAACTGCCCAAAAACGCGGTGTTCCGGCGTCCGAGTTCCTCCTTGAGGATTTCGCAACAGCTATTCATTTCCACAAGTTGCACGCACTCACAATGAATATTGAACGTGTTGCTCGCGTTATGAACTCTGATAAGTATGGTGCTAAGCAAAGTGTTAATGCTACTCGTAAGAAGATAAATGAACTTATCGAACTAAGTCATATTGAAGATGAACAACTTCATGAAAAAAGCAACCGTAAAGATGATAAAACTATTTACTTTACAAGTAATCGTACCAAAAAAGGTCTTGTTAATTCTGTATTCCCTGGTGAAGAGATTGTTGTTGATGAGAATAACACAGAAGATGTTGTTGTCGGAGATAATGTAATTAAAAAGGTTATTATACCTAAGCGTAGTGGTTTTATCATTGATGAAAAGACTAGCGTTTATCCTCATCTTGCTGCATTTTATAAATATGCTACTGCTACTAGTGTAAAGGCTAATAGTCAGTTATTCAAGCTACAGAACCCTTTGATTGTTGATACGTTTAATGCTATATTTGCTGATATGAATATTAGAACTAACGAAGAAAAATATAGAGAGATTGAACGTAGCTATGTTTCTTATGTATATCAACAAGCTCCTTATATTACTCGTCCTATTACAATAAATAGTTCTGGTCAAGTTATCTTTGATAGAGTTAGAGAAAAGAATAATAATGAGAGCAATAGCGATAATGCCGAACGAGATAGAATTATTGGATATAACAATGCCAAGACTTATCATAAAGATGATATTGATATAAATAAACCTACTAAAGAAGATATTGCTTGGTTTAATACTTTGACCCCTGCTCAAAAAGTTATGTGGGTTAAAACCAACTTCAAAGACGGTGCTGGTATTTTTGATTTCCTAGATGTTACTCTGTTTAATGCTTTTGATTATAGGAAGAAAGGTTATAGTAAACAAAGTATTAAATTTAATGACCAAGTTGCTGATATTGAAACTGCCTATGTTGCATTTAGAGAAAGTTTTTATAGTAAGAATGATTTAGTTCGTCTTGCTGCTATCGACCTTGTTAAGTATGCTTTTGTTGCTGAAGGATTTAGATTTAAGAAAGGTGGTATTAGTAAGATTATAACTAACGATGTTCTCTACGGGGGAGAAAATCAACTAGGTATGAACCTTATTGGTCAATTTAATACTATCTTTGATAAAGCTCCTGGTAAGGATTTTGGAGATGCGTTTGTTAGAAGTCATACAGAATATATTAAAGTTATCACTATTAGTAAAAGTAATAAGAATGATTTTGCTAATGCTTGGAGAGCCATGAAGAAAGCTAATACTCTTGCTGATGGTTCTTTTGTTGTTGCTAATAAACTTATTAAGGAAAAGATTGGAGATAATAATAATTATATTACTATTTCTGAGAATAGTAAAGTTACTACTTATAAAGTTAGACGTTTTAATAGCGGTTCTAATTATTATATTACTCCCATCAATAAGCTAGAATCTGATGAATATGGTACTTTCTCTTCTAATGATGCAAATAATGAACATTATTCTGGTACCTATTATGATTTGATGTATGAAAAATTAGATAATGAAAGAATATCTCAAGTAGATCTTGTAATTGTTTCCGATGAAGAGAAACAAAATATTGCAAATCGTAATAAAGAGATTGTTCGTGTTGTAGAATCTAATTTAGCTTATTATAAATTTGTTCCTACTAATCAAGAAGTTGTTATAGAAAGTGTTGAAAATCCTCATTATCTTAGAGATATTGCTTCCAGTAATGGAAAAAGTAAAGGGGCTGTTCAAGCATTTATTAATAATATTGTTGCTGAGTATAATAAACAAGAAAGACCTGGTCATATTACTTTGATGAATAATACAATAGATATTGCTTCTATTATTCCGTTTAATGCTGTTGCTATTCAGGAACTTGAAACTAAAGATGGTGTTGTTAAATTTGCTATTTCTCGTACCAGAATTAACGATACAGTAAGAGGTATTATTCGCGATGTTGTTGACGGCGAAAAAATGCCTGGTCATATTGTTAGTAAGTTTAGTGATAAATCTATTAAGATTATTACAGATGCTGTCAATGCTAATTTGATGAATCCTACATTCTATGATGTTAAGATTATTCAGGAACGTGATACTAAAACCGAACTATTTGAAGAGGAAGATGAAGACCATGTTAGCGCTGTTACTCCTCTTATTGAAGATTATAGTAGTCTTTCTAATGATTATGGTCTTGCTACATTAGTTAGAAGCATGGCTACAGATATTACTAGAGATGCTATTATTCGAGGAGAACGCATTGCTAAAGACTTTACAGAAAGTGAACGTATTCGTAATGTAGATTTCTCTAATGTTAATGATGTCAATAATAATATGGAATCTGTTCTATCTGCTGAGGCTGAATATCTTATGCGAGAAGCTAAACGTATCAATGAAATTCTTGATAAGTTTATTCTTGAAGGTGAATTTTTGCCTGAAGATGCAAAAGTAGAATTTGTTTATGATGAACTTGGTAATGAACATGGGACTATTTATTACTTGCCTGTAGACGACCCAAGGTTGTACACATATCTACAAAAGAATCCTCAAGAGTTTGATAGGCTTGCTGGTCTTCTTCTTCATGCTAGAAAACTAGTTAGTACTCAAGAAGCTATGCTTTTGTATGATGTTACTGGTGAAACAGAGTCTATTCAGTCTAGTATCAATATCATTCGTCGTTCTGTTAATTCTCTTAGAAATAATAATAGACTTAATACTGCTTTCGGTATGCTCTTCAATAATTATATTGCTAGTATGTATTCTACAAACCCAATGGTTCGTCATGCTATTGTTGACCTTAGAACTCATTTTGGCGATATTCATTGGTTTGATTTTACCTTTAGTGATATTCATGAACTTAATCATAAACAAGTTCAAGCTGTTGTTAAGGCTGTAAATCAAATTATTGACCATACTCACATGCACTTGATTCCTCAAGCTATTGATGATTTTGAAGAACGTTGGAAGGATATTGAAAAACGACATGGTAAAATAGATCTCAATAGAATTATTGATGATCATGGTAAAGTAATCCAAGAATATACTCAAGATTTCATTGAAGATGGTAAGCGTTATAGAGAAGATGTAGATAAAGTTAAAGAAGAACATGGTGTTGATTCTTATGAATATCATATGGCTAAACTAGAATATGATGAATGGAAGGCTGTTTATACTCATCAGCCCGCTGCTAAAAACTATTATCTCACAGATACCAAACTTAGACGTGATATTCTTAAAACTGCTGGTAGTACTTATGTTGAATATATGGCTCTCACAAGAGAACTTTATAGTGATAAACGTCCTGATACTAGTCTTAGTCCTGAAGAACGTAAAGAAAGAAAAGCTATTAGAACTAAGATTTTTAATCTTCTCAATCCTATTGTTCAAGATACTAGTTTTGCTAATGATGCTGAAGTAGAAAGGAGATTTACTCATGCTCGTCGTCTTAAAGAATATATTAAGCGTAAGAATAGTAATAATGCAGAATATTTCTATTATAAAGAGAGTGATGGTTTTGTAGAAACTTTGGAAGGTTATATCAAAGTCATTGAGGATTATGATAAGAAACACCCTTATGAAGATTTTGGTACTAAACTAGCAAATGAAGCCTATAGAGAGGCTTATGAATGGATTGAGTATAATACTATTAGAACTCAAGATAAGAAATCTCTTGAGAAGATTCGTTCTGCTTTTGATATTCTTTCTAGTGGTACTAATAAAACTAATAAATCTCTTGCTAGAATAGCCAATGAAAGAGATGCTTATGATAGCAATGGTGTTCTTGATGGTAGAAAGTTTACAGAAGATGATATTAAAACAATTAGAGATGAAACTATAAATGAACAATTTGTAGCACTTGGTGGTAATTTTACTGATGATACTCTTATTAAAGATGTTGAAAGAGACGATAGAGTTTATACAAATAACTTCTATACTCTTATTAAAGGTGCTAGAAATGAAAATGGTAAAGAATGGGATAAGAATGAAGACCGACTGAGAATGATTAACGCTATCAATGAACTTATTCGTAAAGGTATGCGTAATCATCATGGAGAAGGTGCTATTAGTGCTAAAGCATTGCATGAAAACCTCTCTGAAGATGAACTCCATCGTCTTGCTAATCTTTATTTTAATCTTGCAGATCTCCAAAGTGAACGTCCTAAAGGTAATGGTAAGCATAAAGGTTTGATTGAATTTAAGACTAATACTATAGGCTTCCAGAAACAAATGGCTTATATTAGTAGCTTAGAAAAAAATGATCCTGTTAAACAACTTCTTCTTGATATTTTCACTGATACTTATAATAATAAAGAAGGTAAAACTCGCAAAGCTAATCCATTTATTTACGATTATGTAGTTGGGGCTGATAAATTTATTGACCCTAAAAAGACAGCTGCCAAGGCATTTATTACTCATGGTACAGAGACTGTTACCACTAAGTATTATACCATGGCTATGGAACAAGCTGAAAAAGAAGGTCGTTATGATGAATGGTATGCCCAAAATCACCTTTATAATCAACTTACTGGTCGTGTAGAACCTCTTAGAATTTGGACTACTCTTCAAGCTAAGACTTATACAGACCCTGTCCATGGTGAAATCGATGGTAATTTCTATTATACTCCTACATTTGAAAATAGTGAACGTAATCTTTATGAAGAAAAAAGAGATCCTTTCTATGATAAAATCGGTAAGAATTATGATAATGAATCTCCTTCTATTGCTCGAGAACGAGGAATGAAAGATTATGACGCTAATAAAGGATTTAATGCTGGAGAAGTAGAACTAGCTAATCTTATTAGAAATACTCTTACTATGTATGCAGGTACTTATGCTGCTCAAAAGTTTATTTCTGAAGGATATATGCCTAGACAAGCTAAAGTAGATACTAATACTAAATGGTGGACACATCAAATTCTTGGTAGTGTTGGTCTTACTCTAAGAGATACTTCTAGAGATACTTGGGATCATGATATTAGTTATGAAAATGATAGAGACGTTGAATTTGACATGGTAAATCTTCTTAAGAATAAAGATAGTAGAGAATATATTAAGTATCTTGATAGAAATAAGTTTGATAGTGATGCAGAATACGATATTCATCGCAAACAAGTTGATGAAGAGAATACAAAGATTAAAGCAGAGAATGAAGCTATTGATGCTAATCTTCTTAATAGAAATTGGAAATCAGTAATGATTGATTATATTAAAGGTGCTATTGATGTTAATAGTAGAAATAAAGCAAAGACTCTTGTATATCTTCTTAAGGAAGACCTAGAGAACAATCCTGCTTATCGTCAATCTACTTATAGTAATAAACTTGTTAGAAACGGTAAACTTAGTTCTTCAGATCATACTGTATATCAAACTACAGAACAACGTCGTGCTCTGGAGATGGTTAATACTTGGGCTAATAGAATTATTCATGGTAATTTCAAACAGCAACATAAACTTACTCGTTATGCTGACATGATGCAAGGTCTCACTAGTGCCAAATACATGATTTTCAATGTTACTGGTGGTATTGCTAACGTTGGTACCGGTATGGCTAACATAATGGGAGAAGTATTTGCAGGTGAATATTTTGGTGTTAAAGAGTTTGCTATTGGACAAAAAGAATATGGTTCATCTTTGCTTACTATTATTTCTGATACTTATGCTGAAAAAGGTAGTAATAAAACATCTTCTCTTCTTAAATACTTTGATATTGTAGACTATGATGGTATTCTTGAACGAGGTACTCAAGATAATATCAGTGAATATGTACAACGTTTGAGAAATGCCACCTATGGTTTTCAGACTACTGGTGAACACTATATGCAGAATAGTGCTCTTATTTCTATGCTTCATTCTCATAGAGTGTATCAAAATGAAGATGGTTTTACTGTTACTGGTACTATCGATAATTATACTCGTGATTTAGAGATTCAAGTTCTTAAAGGTCTCATGAGTGATAATCAAGAACTTACAGATAAGTTTGCTAAGTATTATGCTAATATCAAACAAGATCTCCAAGTTACTCGAGAATATGATAGATTTAATAAGTCTATTGTTAGCGACTTTCTTAAAGAAGTTGGAGATGAAAAACTGATTAAAGAATTTGCTGCTCTTAAGAAAGAAGCTAAGAAACAAGCTGCAAAAGAATTTCAAGCTCTTCCTAAACTTTATGATGAACTTGTTTATGATAGCGAGAAGAAAACCATAAGTATTAAAGAAGGTAGTATTCTCACTGAAGCTGCTATTGAACAATTTAAGTCTAAAGCATTTCGTATTAACAACCGCATTCACGGTGTGTATAATAAAATAGGTGCTGCTAAAATTGAACAATACTGGTGGGGTAGTCTTGTTATGCAATATCATAAACACCTTTATCCTGGGTTTATGAAGAGATTCCGTACTAGAGGTTTTTATAATGAAGCTAGAGAGACTGTTGAAAAAGGTAGTTATCTTACCTTTATGAATTATATATTTGGCGAGTTCAATGGTATTGGTAAGAGACTTAAAGAAAATCATGATGAAGAAGTTGTCATGGGTTCTATTAAAACAATTCTCAAAGCTGCTGGTCAAACATTTACTAAACTAGGTACTAGATGGAATCTTCTTGAAGATTGGGAAAAACGTAATATACGTAGAGTTCTTGGTGATGTATTTGGTATGGCAAGTGCTTATCTTATGGCTCTCGCTATTTATGCAATCTTTGATGATGACGATGTAAAAAAGAGTGATGCTCTTGGTACTCTTGTTTATAGTGCTGACCGAATCTTCGCAGAATCCTTTATGTGGAATCCAGTAGGTCTTGTAAATGAAGGTAAAACTCTTTGGTCTAGTCCTATTGCAGCAACTAATAGTTATAACGACTTGTTTACTGCTATGAGTCTTGGAATCAAATACTTTGTTGATGATGATTTCAAACTTACTTATACTACTGGTCTTTATAAAGGACAGAATAAATTTGGTGTTGTTCTTAGTCGTAACATTCCTGGTTATCGTGTTTACAAACGACTTAGTAATATGTCTAGAAATAACCAATACTATCGTATCAATGATAATAGTCTTAATATGAAATATGCTAAGAAACATGCTCATATTATTGCTCCAGATAGATAAATGAAAAAAAATCCCGACAGTCAAACTAATGATTGTCGGGATTATTTTTGTAGTAAATATCGGACGTACTCCCCCGTAGAGTGATGGCTATGCTCGAACCTATCCTCGTAATGCTACTAAAGAAATAGTTGCCCCGAGTAGTACCGAGTTGTCCCGAGTAGTACGTCTTAACAATTATCCCCTATAATACGATTATCGTAATAATCGTATTATCCTAATATGAGATGGGGACAATAGATAAAAAAATGCCCGACACAGAACGAATCCGTATCGGGCATACATAATCATAAATCAATTCACAGCCAGTCACCGATATTATCGGTTGAATCTTTCGATTCTTGGCTTGTTTTTGGCTCTGTGGTGGTGTTTCTACCCTCCAGCTTTACCGTTGTACCTTTACCTTCTAATTCTTTGTCAGAAGCCAAATTTGAGAGACTTTCTAATTGAGCTTTTGATGGCTCATTTTTAGCGTATTTGCCCGAGTGTCGGGCGTTGATTGTTTTTGAGCAAGAGACATTATGTTTAATATACTTCGATTTGTAGCCGTTGTTCATAACATTATACATAAAACGAGTATTAAGTAGAACTAGTCTCATAGTCTTACCAGAATACCTATGATAATGCAAATTTGTTTCTGTAATATTATGAATATCATTAGTTTTATCAGAAAGCTCTTTTACTTCAGCAACAAGAGATTCGGTGATAGACGAGTATTTAAGAATATCCGACCTAATCTCACCAAGCATAAGACGAAGTTTATGATAATCATAACGAAGACTATTATAACAATAGAAAGAAATAGCTATTGCTACAACTATTAGGAGTGCGAGTAAGTACATAGTGCGATTAGTATGTTGATTCCTCTACGGGGGGTTTATTTGAACTTATTGGCTTTTGCTACATCTGCAAACTTTGCAGTCTTTTTATCAACTTCATCTTTAGCAATATCGCTAGTAGATTTTTCAGTAGTAGGAGCAACTTCAGTAGCAGGTTTAACTTCATCAGTTCCAGTAGAACCATGACCTCCAGTACCACGTTCACTATCACTAAGTTCATCTACTTCTACGAAGGTAAATTTAGGATAAGGAACAAGAACCATCTGAGCAATCCTATCGCCTACTTGATAAGGTTGTGTAGTGTTACCACGGTCACGACCTTTGAAAGTAACAGCAATTTCTCCACGATAACCAGAATCAATAACACCTACAGAGTTAGGAAATACAAATTCTGTTTTACGATTAGAACTACGAGGGAAAATAAGAATGCCATATCCTTGTGGGATTTCAACAGCAAAACCAGTTTTATAGATAAAGCAATCCATATCTGCGTTATATTCTACATCGATAGCTACAATGTCTTTACAGAAGTCTCCCTCACGAGCATATTGAGGGATAACTGCGTCTTTATGCAAACGCTTGAACTTTACAGTTACTTGTTTAGGTTCCATGTATTTATTTACTTGTTCGTCCATTTTGTTATAATTATTTTGAGTTATACTAATACTAAGTTTGCGGCCTTTTCAATCTTACGAGATTTATCTCCAAACATAAGACTATCCATACGACTAAGACCAGTTGTTTTATCAACATTACAATAATATCCACTCACAGCATTATACGCACCCCAAGCAGTACCAAAAATATCTTTTTGAGCAACACCAGAGAAATAGTACTCGTTCATTTCAGAAATGATATTAGTTTTACGAATACTAATTTCAGAATCAGAAATAGCTTGATAATCTCTATAAGCAATTTGTTCAATAGTATGACCTGTTTTCTCAACACGATACAGCTCTTCTTTAGTAAGAACAGTATTTGCAAACAAAGCTACAGCATCTTTATCACTAAACTTTACTTTAGATAGTTCGTTATATAACTCTCTAAGCAATTCTGTTTTCTGATAACAAAGAGCCATAATATCTGCAGCAAGATCTAACTTTTCATGCACAGAAACAGTATGTCTTAGATTGAGATATGCAGAACTATTTTTGACAGCGGCACTAAGCATATTAAAGCACCTAACTCGAATAGGAGTAAACATTACTTTTACACCAGTACTACCATCATGACTAGTAACAAACATAAGATAATTATCAACAGGGTCTTCACCATTTACATAGATACTCTCTGAAATCTTAGCACTAACAAAGATTTTATTACCATCACCATAACAGCCAGCAGTTTGCCATTCAGCATGGCCAGCACCAATAGCAGCATCAAAGAAATCAAAAGCATCTTTATTCTGAACAATAGTGTAATTATTCTTTACCAAACCAAGAGGTTTACCATTATCTTTTCTAATAGTAGCATAATAATTAGGTACCTCCATAGAAGGTACATTGAGATCTTTACTAAAATCTATATGAGTCTTAATTGGGACTTTATCTACGTCCCAATTAAGATTAGCTTCGTTCATTACTTCCTCAATAGTCCTACAATGTGATACATCGGTACAACCAGGAAACATAAAAGGAACTCCTTTTGCAGTGTACATAGTTCTTATAGTTAATCCACAAAATTGAAGATAGAAACTTTCTCACCACGACAATACAATTCTTTAAGATTGTAATCGTTGTGAGCGAGTTTAATATCATCTTCCCAATCATATTTAGGTCTTCTATCAAAGGAATTGATAAATTCTTGTAGATTTCTAGTAGCAATAAGATAAACATTGTTATCATCATCTACAATCAAAACAACTTCTACAGGAATACGTACTGTGAGAAAACCTTTAATACAAATTTCATCTTTAGCATCTACATCTACAATAGTAGAATTAGAATAAACCTCAGACATTTTAATAACACCATCTTCATCTTTAATGAACCTTCTAATCTTAGGGAGAATTTTGGCTTCAAAGATAAATTTATCTGTAAGAATAGCATACTCTTTATCTGTAAATTGTCTATTACTAGTAAATAGTATATCCTTTACTATAACATCATAACAATGAGTATCTATTATCTCATTAGGACTATCTGATTTTTTATATCTAAAGTTATTATCGATATATCCTTCATTGGATACTCTATTAAGATTGAGTTTAGTTCCTTCAATAACATCTTTAGAGAACAAATCTCTCATTATTGTAAGAAACGCCATCAATTCCTCCCCCGTAGAGATATCAAGACATTGCATGCCTTCAACAGCTTTAATTACATTATACATAGCGGTATTCTCAAAATCAGTAAGTTTTCTATCCATAGATAACAACTTCTTACTTATCATCTTTTTATAATAGATAGTAAAGCCATTATCTTTATTAGTAATACCGTGAAATAGTGGTTTCTGTTCCATATTATTTTATTGTCAAGTATTCATTTTGAACTACTTTAGCAATAGTAATTCTATTCTCATCATCATATTGAAGAATATCCTTCTTGAGTTCTTTTTTACTGGTATTCATAGTAACATCGGCATCAAAAGGATACTTATGTAAAAGAGCGGCTACTTCAGTACTCTTCATAGAATCAGCAATACTTACTTTTGTAGACACCTGCATCTTAATAAAGAGGTCTCCATAGGAGAACAATTCAAAATCATCTCCATATTCTGCAACACAATTTGCATTGATAGCATCAAGGAGACCTTCCAAATCAACTTCATCGTCGCCATCAGCACCGATGAGACCATGTTCATAAAGTTCTTTCATTACATCGCGATATGCTCTGATAAGAATTTCAGCACGATGTTCATCTACGACAGTAGCTTGTGTTGTACTAACACTAAGTCTTGCAGTAGGCAGTTCTACATATCTAACGCCTTTATTTGTTACATCTCCAAAATGAGATACTGCATTAAGCATTACACCTTTAAGGCATTTAGCTCTATTTTCATAGACCTTTCGACGAGTAGCGATGCGCTTTTCTTCATCTTTACAATAAGCAACATCATTATTCCATTCAATGATAGCTTTTCGATAAGCATCTAGCTTATTAGCAAGTTCTTCTTGTTTAATCTCAAGATAATGTTCTTGAGCTTCTGTAATTTCACCTCCGTTTTCTTCAATGTGGTTGAACAAATCGAGAAGGTCTTGTTGAATTTGATAAATTCCCATAATAGTATGTTTTTAGTTATTTGTAATAAAAGCAAGAGAGATAAATCCTGTGGTAGGCACAGCTGTACTTAGCCTATAACCTTCAAGAACACGAAAGTATTTACCTCCTTTGGTTATGATAAATCTCAGATTTTGGTCTAAATAAATAGTAGATTTAATACTGACAAGATTATATCTACCATCTACATGCCTAATACCATCACTTCCACACATAAGACAATCACTCTTTTTATCTGTGTAGAACTCTATCCATTTTTGTTTTCCTCTAAACATAAAATTCGTCTTTAGGCTTAGGAGCGTTCTTAAAACCATTATTCAGTTCTTCTAGCTCAAGAGGTTTGCTAGAAACAAAGTAGTCAAATGAATCATGACATAGTAGTTTCTCTATGTAATTAGGTATATTGATACCATGACCTTGTTCTACAACAGCCTTATGAAATAGTCTATTACGTTTATAGTCAAAAACATAAACATGATTTACACTAGCACCAGAAATAATACTCATAGTTTTTTATCTTTTATCTATATCGATATTCATATCGATAAACAAATTTCTAATCATGCCTGCAACTTCTTTAGTATCGGGGTGAGGCTTTCCCGTAGTACCATGATAACGAATATCAATGATATGTTTCCATTCAGCTAAAGTATAAGTATAAACTGCTTTTGCTGCAGTAACAAGAGGAAGATTATTTCGAGCAATATCAAGAGGTACTCGTTTATCAATAAGTTTCTTATAAGCAACAAAGGAATCTCTATAACCAATAAGAGCATCATAGTATTGATGTTCTTCTCCTATAGTAGCAACATTAGGATTATCAGGAGATAATAGTAATAAACAATCTTTTGATACAACGTTTGCTTTTTTATATTCAAACCAAATAGAATCATCAAGATAAATACTAGTTCTAATTTCCTTACTAGGACAAATAGTACCTATAAAACCTTCTTTACTTTGAATAATATACCTAGTACTAGATTCAGCAATGTTGTTAGGGCTAACTCGATTTAATTCTCTAGTAACACCTATATTTGTATTAACAACTATAGTATGTCTAATGAGATCTTCTGCATCTGCGTATTCTTTGAAATCTTCAAGTTTAACTCTGAAAATAGTCAACGGAGGAAATCCATAGTAATTCATAAGACGATCAATTTCTTTACCTTTTTCGTAAATGAATTGACCATTAGTGGAAACAAGAAGAATATCTTTATTAGTAAACTTATATGATACAAATGGGTTGTTATCGAAGAAAATATTGACAACACACATCATATTTTCGGGGTGATAGTTAGCTACATTTATAACAAAATAGAAACTATCATGCCTAAGCATGCTAAGATGTTTATTATAGACAAGACTTTGAAAGGTCTTAATGTCTCGTTTGATGTCAACTGGCTTATTTTCTTTACCATAACATACACGAGCACATTTGCTAATATGAGCAACATTAAAAGACTGATGCTTAACGTCGTCGACATCACAATAATCAAGGTATTTAATGGAGGGTCTAATACAACGAATAGGTTGTTCTTCTTCTATATTGATATAATTACTCATAACCAGGGGTGTTGTTTCCTCAAGTCTTGCATTATAGCCATGACTTGGTAGAATGTATTTGTTTTATTATTGTTTCTAATCTGCCCAGAAGTCTCTAGGAAATGTTGTTCAAAATTGAGATTATCAGGATTATCTTTTCCCAACTCATCACTTACTACTTCATAAGCATGAAAATGAATACCTTTAGCTTGTCTAAGAAACGAAAGTTCATTAGGGAATCTAAGGTCAGCAATAATGCAAAGACCTCCATTATAACCAATTTCTTTAGCTTTATTGAGACATGTAATAGCCCAAATATCATTATGAATTGATTCCTTAATAAAGTTATTAGCAAACCATCTCATAAGACGACGAACACTAATAGCTCTATTTCTATAAATAGTAATACCTACTTCTCGAGAAAGTCTAAATCCTTTGAAAGGATTGGCTTTAGGGTGTTCAAATATATACTTAACAGGGTCTACATCGTCTTTATGAACAAATTCCATTTCTGGAATAATATAATAGTACTCATCTTTGAATTTTCTATCATCGAATCTATCCTTATCGACACCTAAAATAGTAGCAAGTGCCAATTTCATATTATCAGCAAAATGAATAATAATCTTCTTGTTTAGGTCATTATTGACAGTATAACTTTTAAGCCAGTCATAATAAGTAGCTTTTGATTTACCAGCACGATAGATATAACTAAACATAGAAGCAACTGTGTCTTTACCGACACCAGTCTTACCTGCAAGTGCTACGACAACTGCATTCCGAGGCATATATTCATATTTAATGTTATTACTAGTACTACCTATAACGAAAAAAGTAGTATCTCTTGTGCAAAGATACTACTTAATTGTGTTATATGGGATAAGTTGAAAATAAATAGCCCTTTATTTGCTCTGTGTTTGTTTGTTTTTAGTTCCCCAAGGGGTAACTAAGCCCGAATAGATTTAGGCCTACTCGGGGCAACTAAGGCCTACTATTTTCGATTCTGTTATTTGTTTAGGGCACGGCTCATTCCGTTCCCAAGGCGACGATGCCATAATTCTCATTATTAACAAGAGTAACATAAACGAACTGTCTACCATTACCACTAACTTCTTTATTGAGATACTTTCTTAACTCTGGATTAGGACGAATAATAGCTCTATTGTAATTATCTACTTCAAACTTTCTAAATCGATTATCAGAATATTCAGTAGAAAACTCAATAGCATACTTATAATCATCATCTTGACACTTAACTATAGTGTAATACTTATAGGGGTGAATAAGAGGAATATAAAAACTAGTTTTATTTTCCCTATAAGTAAGACGTTTCTTTTCAAGGTTTTTTCTATTGGCAATATCTTTAATTGAAATAATCATTACGGCATTACTTTTACTTCCTTTACGTGGAAAGGAACTTTCTTTATACCACTGCGTTCACCAAATTCAACAAAAGCATTCTTACCAATATAGTTATCTTTATTAGCAAGAACTTCTCGTTGATAATCTTGGCTACCACTAAGGTGAACTTCAAACTCTTCAGAGTTTATATCATTACGAAGAAGGAGCATAGGAATATCACTTCTGGTTTTACCCTCAGGATAAATATCAACAATCTTGAATATACCATCAGTACTTTTCTTGTACTTAAGCATAGTAAGATTACGTTTACCATATTGGTATTCACTATTGGCTTCTCTTAGAATAAGACCTTCAAATCCTTCATCAATGAATATGTTTCTATGATGAACAGCACCTTCATGGTTGGAGATGTTGAACCAAGGAAGAACAACAAAGTTCTTAGTATTGTTGAGATGAGTATCCAAATCAAAGACTTGAATCTTATGCTGGCCAATAGCTTTATCAATAACATTAAATCTATTGATTTGACTCATTTCTTGAATAGCAATATCATAACACCAATACTGAAGAAGACTATGTTCTTTACAAGTAGGGTCTTTAACAAAGTGGTTAATCTGATTAACACTATAACCGGGAAGATAAATCTCACCATCAAGAATATAATGTTCTTCAATCATAGCCTCCAGCAAACTTGCAGGAATAGCATTAAGAATGTGAGTTTTAAGAACATCAAGACCTTTCCAATAAGTACCTTCTCTACTTTGGAATTTAAGAGTTATAGTTTCAAACAGATTAGAATCATCTTTTTCGGCAGAAACAAAACATCTAAGTCCGTTAATCTTCCATTGACCAAAATACCTACGGTCTTTATTAAAGATAGAACTTTTATCAGTATAAACTTTAGCTAGCATAGGAAGCAAAGTTCCGTTATCGCTAGTTCTATCATAAGGAAGATAAGCGCAGAGAAAGCTGAAGATGTCTTTGTCCTCTACGGGGGAGTCCATGTTATCTTTCAACTCATGTAAGTGAAGATAACCACTTTTACGTTTAGCGTTATATCTACTCTTAATTTCCTCAAGAACACTTCTCTTTCCTTTAGGGACAAAACTTTCTTTACGAATAGTTTTATTTACAATACCATGGTAAATAGCCCCTATATTACCATATTCTTCTGCATACCACACACAAGGCTGACCGAAGTTATTACGTCTATACAATGCTTGCTTATAATCAATCATTTCTTCTTTATGTTGAAATTGAATGTTACGTTTATTGTTTTTACGTCTCTTTCTCGACGTTTCTTTTTAGCTTTAGGTTTAGCATTAAGAGTTTCGAGAAGACTATCATCTTCTGATTCTATACATTCTCCTGTATAAGGATTGTCATAGATATAAATAGTTTTACCACTAAACATATCCGTAGTGGAATTACGAACAAATTCATTCTTAACTCTCTTCTTACGTTTAAGTTTAGTAGTAGGAGCATACTTAGATTTTATAGCATTCTGATTAACAATATAATACTCTCTATTTTCAGCATCAAGGTTAATCAGTTTGTTAGCGTACTCATTATATAAAACAGGATCATCAATTCTAACGAGAATACGATAATAGTCATCAATAGCGATAGAATAATTGTAATCACCATAATGACGAATCTGTACACCATTTTCGCCACAATTACAATTAAGTTCGTCGGCAAGTATTTCTTCAAGTCTGACACAAGCATCGTAATTATCTTTATAGAATTTGAGCCTTCTCCATCTATCGGCTGTTATTTCAATATTTGGAAGAACAAGAACAGAGTTTTCATTTGCTAGTTTCATTATCTACTTTATGATTATAGAAATAATGACTATCATCTCTAATATCAGTAACAGTAATCAATAGATTTTCATCATCATTGATTTCATCAAGATAAAAAGAAGCTACTTTATTAGCAACATCTCTTTTAGAAAGACCATCATCAAAGGTATAGTAAGAATTATAAACTACATTACTACCTTCTTTTCTTTCGATTTCAATTTTAATAGGATAAGAAACACTCATAGTCTTACTTTGTAAATAATAATACGTTTGGGTTTATTGATGAGGCCATGATTATACAAAAACCAATCCACAGGATTATCAGTAATTGTATTCATCATAACCTTTGTCTTTTTAGTATCTATGATAACTTCGTTAGTTTCATAGTCGTAGTTACTTGGAATGATTACATCCCCATCTCTTTTGATGTAGTTTTTGCTTCTGATAAATTCAATATCCTCTTTATCATCAGGATTAAATTCACCATAAGATATAATGTTATCTCTTTCTGCGATAACAATTCCATCTTTACTATAACGATAAAAACCATAGTTACAATGGAATCTATCTATTTCGTCCTCTTCTTCTTGTGTAAGAGCTGCTAATACAACTTTATAACCACTATTAGAACGGTATAAAGTCGTTTTGTCCCCAATCAATGGGAGCGGTATCTTTTTTATCATGATAGTTATCGATATATATTTTACATTCTTGAATCGCTTCCATAAGTTGCTCTCTATTACAACTAGAAGCTAATTCTGCAAAGTCCTTAGATTTATATCTCTTGGGTATAAGAACAGGTATTATATCATATGTATCTTTAAGCCAAATAGCTTCCTTAATACCGACAATATCATTATCCATCAATGAAACAATCTTACCATCTATATTTAGCTTAGACTTAATCCAATCAAATTCATTAGGTCTAAGTCTATATGTTTCATGTGGAATAGCAATTACCCCAATAGATTGTTTTTGATTTCCATTTACTCCCCCGTAGAGCATCCACTCATTAACGGCCGCCCGAATGCTAACTCTATCTTTAGTAGACTTAGTAATAACAATAACATCATAATCGCTTCTATCTAAGTTATGAATACCTTCAAGATGATTACAATTAGTAATAAATCTAGTATTACCATGTTTTCTACGAGGAAAATACAGCTTGAAGTTATTTATACCATTCTTATCTTTACCTAGATAGTAAGCGTAACACGGGTCTTTAACATCATAATAATACTTAGGTTGAGGATTAACTTTTCTATTTATATAATATTGTTCTACAGCATAAATAAAATTGATATTGAGGTCTTCAAGTTTAACACCAAATTGACTCCAATATCTAACATCATAGTCATTCCATTTACGAACAACAAGTTCGATTATAGGTTTATTGTGCTTTATGATTTGAACAGCAGCATTGATACCATTGATAAGATTTATATCTTTCTCTTTACCATAGAATATGTCTTTGAATGTTATCATTATATGCTTTAGTATCTTGATGAAATCTTGTTTATTAGATACATCAAAGGGCTTATTATACATAACACTCATAATAGCAGCTACAACATCAAAACAATCACCCCAGAAGCTACCATTAAAATCTTTGAATTTAAGTTTACCACGAGAATCATAATGAAAACCTGCGGTAGGGTGAGTGTCATCTCTAAGAGGAGAACAGATTAAAACATTATTGTCTATACAATCTTTGATTACATTTTCATCAATACCAAGATAATAGCTAAATATAGTAATCTGACTTACTTTTTCAAGCACATTACTTTTAGTAACAGCAGTATTAGTTATATTTCTTCCCACAGTAATAAAAAAAATATCCCCACAACAGCAGTATAACTACCATTGTGGGGATTCATCAAACACCTATTACATAATTCATGATACTACCTTAGAAAGGCATATCATCAGCAGCTTCCATGCCAAGATTGTTACCAAAAGCGGTATTACCAGCTGCCATAGGGTCGCCAATGGGCACACCACCCATAGCACCTCCAGCAGGAGCTTGCGCAGCATTGAAATTGGGTTGCTTAGCAGTTTCCAACTTCATAGGGTGAATACGTTCCTTAAGAACATCAAGACGGATAACGGGAAGAGTATTGTTCTTAAAGAGTTCAACACAACCTTCGCCAACAAACGTCGGGAAAGCAAGGTCTTCACTCTTAACTACTGGCACCCAACCTTTCTTGTTGCTACGTACATAACGAACAAGTTTAATCCAAGTACGAACAAACTTACCATCTTTAGATTTATATACCGGAGTTCCATCTTCAACATCGGTTTGATTAAACATACGAACTACGTTTTCAAACACCTTAGTCCAAGACTTAAGAACTTCTTGAGGGTCTACAGGAACATAATCACCATTTTCATCAAAATCTTCATAATCAAGACCCAACTTTTCAGCTTCTTCATCAGTAAATTCTCGGCCTTTGAGAACAAACACATTAAGAAGATGATTAAGCCAGTCAAATACGTTATTTACTTTCCATTCATCTTTATGACCAGGAATAGAATCAGAAGTACTTTCAACAGCATTAAAACTAAGAGTTACAAATCGACGATTCGTAGGATTCTCATCATTGCTGGCGAAAGTAAACACGAGTTGAGGCACATCCATATCATTAAAGGAAGGCATGCCGACGCTTTCCTTACCAATATGAATAGTACGAAGTTCTACATTTTCAAGATGAGCAAGAAACAATCCAGATTGATGTGCTTGTTCATGACTGAATTTAAGTCGAACAGTACCTCGAGCAGAACTAATACCGCGACGAGGAGTTTTCTTAGTAGTAACAGGAGTGGCCGCACCTGCACCAACAACTGGTTTCATATCAGCTGCTACGTTTTCATTTGCAAATGACATAGTTCAATAATTAAATTAGAGTGAGTATAAAAAAAGGGGATTGATTCCCATCAACCCCCTTATAAACATGACTATCTTACTTGAGATCTAAAAGACTAGCTTATGCGACGTCTATAATAACGTTATAAATTAGTCTTCGTGTTCGGTTTCAACTTCGTCGAGTTCGTCGTCTTCCTTAGAATCACGAACAACATCAACGTGATTACCAAGAAGAAGAACCTTTACATCTACTTCCTTATGTCCATCGTGAACAGCAACAGTCTGAATATTTTCAGTATCAATTTCAAACGTACGAACAGTCTTATCCATATCAAAGCCAAGGTCTGCTTTGAGTTGCTGCCATACATTAGAATCGCTAAATGTAAGAGTAACACCGGTACCATTCATACCAGAAGGATTAGCAACACGAGAACCAGTGAACTTCTGAACTTCATCACCTTGCATGAACTCGGAGATAATCTCCATCTGTTCTTCCTTAGTGATGTCAGCCTTAGTAAGAGCTTCAACGAGAGCTTCATTACCAGAAGCAAGAGCCTGCTCGAGAAGATTATCAAAATCACTTGCTACCTTACGAAGTTTTTCCTTCTTAGAAAGACGAAGAAGAGCAGTCTTAGGTTCGCCATTAGGAGTATATTCAGCTACACCCTTAGCGATACCCCAAAGGTCAAATTCATTGTGAATAGCAACCTTAGCTTCAGGGCTATCGATGTCAAGACCAGCAGACTTGCAGAAATCAACAACAACATCTTGCTTGCTAGTAATAGCAGCATTGATTTCATTTACGTTATTGATAAACATAACGTTGTCACCAGGCTTAAGGTCAAGCAAATTGCTAACCATAGGAGTAAGACGGAAACCACCACGAGTAGTAGTAGCAACAACTTGCGGAACAGAAACATTCGTACGAGTTTGACGAACAGTCGAAAGACCAAAGCTGAGTGCAGAACTAAGTTTTTTCATAATTGTGTAATTAAAATGGGTTGAGTTAATAAAATGGGTTTATCTGAATGAAGAGGAATTGTTTAAGTTACATTTCGACTACCTCTACTTCCTCAAAAGAGGCATAGTCGGAAGGACTAAGATTACTATCAGTTACAACTTTAAGTTCAGTTGTTTCCATAACACCAAAGAGAACATCAGATGCAATCTCTCTAGCACCATAGGTAAAAGCTCTATGCCCAATTAAGATACGAGGATATTTTTTGTACGTATCTTTTTCAAACATACCAGCTTTAACAGCGTCACTATAAGTGAACCAACCAGTAGCTGTTACTTCTTTACCATTGACATTACGAGTAAAGACATACTTTGTAATATAATCAACGGGATTAGAAGGAACTCTATACACAGCAATCTTACCACTATTGGTGATTTCTGTAGCATGAGTTCTATTAACAGCTATACCAAATTGCTTAGTATTGAGTTGGTAATCTTTATAGAGATTACCATTGAAATCTTTATACCATTTTACTGGATAAACATATACATTGTCATCAATACCTTTAGCAATATCAGCTTTCGCTTTGTCTTCTGCTTCCTTATGACTGCTACATTTAATAGCATAATCAGGAAGGCTATCATCAATATAAACATTGTTGCCATCTGTATATTCATACAGAGGTTGATAATCTTTTTCACACGTCCAAGTACAACCTGCCCTTAGTAACAATGCTTTGATGATATGAATATCAATACCTGTTTTGCCATTGATGACGTGAATATGTTCAAGACAACTACTAAAAGGAAGTTGAAGGTCTTGCGCTCGCATAAGAACGGCAAGTCCATCATTAACTGATTTAATACCTCCTTTTTCGCTCCTCATAATCTTAGTAAGGAAATTCTCAGCAGCAACTAAATCTTTATCATTGAAAAGATTTAGTTTGTTGAAAGAATTAGCACTTTGAATATCAGAAGTCTTAGCAGCTGCAGCAGGAACTTTATCAACAGCGGTATTGACATTCACCCTTCCGTCTGTGCTACTATTTGTAGCATCATCAGGAATAATTTGTTTTTTGTCATTCATTATTTCATAGAACGCTTTGTAATTGTACACTGCAAAGATAACAATTCATCTTATATATCCAAAACAACATCACCAGTATTTTTATCATAGGCTATATTTTCCTTTTCCCTCATTATAGTCACCATGTCACCATGTTTCATTGATTCTATTGCTTTTGCTTCTATACTATTATCAATATATAGACGATAACAAAGAACCTTGCGTTCTAAGGCAATTAAATTAGGAAATCGGGCATACCACGAAGGGAAATCATCGCAGAATGAGGACGTGAAAATGACAATATCGAAACGGCCGCTTAGCTTGTTAGCGCTCTTATTTTTAATCGATAGGCAGTTGTCCAGCCCTTGGTCAAATCGTCGCTCATAGAGGCTAGAAAGTGCCCTTGCGCCCAACGTTTTCGTTTGACCTTTGCGTGCGCCGGATTGATACGTCAAAACTTTTCTGTTCTCATCAACAACACTACTACTAGGTATTTCATTATGATATTCACCACAACTAATACCATTATCACGAAGATGTTCAGCTACAGCTGTAGCAAACTCTCCTCTGTTATTTACAATAACAATCTTTTTATCAGAATGTTTTCTACATAGTTCCAAAATCTTATCAAGTTTATCTTCAGCATCTGTAACTATCTTCTTTCTAAGAGCTGTAACATTAAAGAAATTACGAGCCTTTTCATGAAGAACAATAGGATTAAATTGATCATCAATATCTCTTTGATACTCTATAGTAGTATCCAGATTAGGATTCCAACCATTGTTAATAGCAACATTGTAACAATATTCACTAGCACTCATATTTTTACGTTTATCACCATAAAGACCATAAGTAACATTATCAATAGTAGAAAATGCTTTTATGACGTTATTTATTATATCACAGCATTTATCATATTCAGCACGAGTATCATCATTGAGAGAGATAGGAATGTGCCATTCCTCTACGGGGAAGTACATACTATTTATTTCGGTCACGTTGCCGAGATTGCTAATATGACTTCTCGTAATATCATTAGTGTCTATTAAAGACAGATTACCCATCAGATAATCATTAATATCAGTGTTATTACTAATAGCTGTAAGAATATGAAGAACAAAAGGACAAGACCTTGTCATCTTCCTAAGTACATTCAAATCGTTATTGACACCTACAGTAACAGCAATAGTGTAAGGGTAATTGAACTTTTCATAGACATAACCAGCACTAAGAAACTTGATATTAGGACGATAACTAACACCATCTGGTATTTCTCTATCTAACTCAAATTTGTACCTGTTAATATCATCATAAGTATTAAAAACAAAAACAATCTTAGTGTCTTTGTTTTTAGCTAGCATACCAGTAATAATTTCATACATCACATGATATATGAAATTCTTATTGTAAATATAAGCATAAGCTCTGGCTCTATTCTTACGAAAAGCGTCCATGAACTCATCTAAAAATTTAATCTTCTTTCTATCACTCATATCATTTTGTTTTTAGCATTCCTCTGCATCTTCAAATAAATCAGCATAAAAGCCGCTATTCTTTTTAATAATAGCTTTGCCCGAAAGTTGCATCTTATCTCTATTACCTTTAAGGTTAGGAGATATACGAAGTTTTATAGGGTCAATCAATTTCATACACTCGTCCCTATAATACATGTAATTGATATTTCGGTTATTGATATTCTCATCATCAAGAGTATTTAGAACAACAACTTGTTTACCTGCACACATACCATTACGAGTACTATCGGAAACTTTTTCAATAACACCTCCTTTATTGGCAACATAAAATCTTACATTTCGTTGTAGTTTATGACAACCACTAGAATCTGTAAATTCAACATGAAAAGCTCTACCAACATTTTGAGTTTTACAAAAGTCAAGAATGTTAGTTGCTTCATATAGTGTTTCTAGAACAGGTTTATCTTCAAGGAAATAAGCAACAACAGCTTTAGCTACAATAGGCATATCATAGCCTTTACTTAAGTCAGCCATATACATAAAAGGATTCAAAGCACCTTTATAAGTAATACTTCCATTGACTTCTTGAACAAAGTAATTGTTAATATCTCTATTGATATAACAATTATATTCTTCACTATCAAGACCTAGTCTAGTATATTCTTGCCAATCAGCAATAATTCTATCATAAACATCTTTCTTATCTTTTCTAACCTTTACGACAATACCATCAGTATTAGCACTCATAACCTCAAGACCATTCATCTCTAGTTCTTCGCATAACATCAATAAGAACAACTGTCCGTTAATTGTTACTTTAAGCACTGCAAGTCTATCACAAATATCTCCATACTCATAACCAAGTTTACCATATATGGAGTTAATAACAATCTTCAGAACTTGAGCAAGAATGTCTTTTGGAATACCATCAATATAATCTTCCTTACTATGTTTTGCAGAAACACGCGTATCTCTTAACCACTTAACCAATTTAACGAACACACCTTCATTAATATGTTTAGGGGCTATTCGATATTCAACAATAAGACTAGGATAAAACGAAGAAACATCAGCATGAACATAAACATAGCTATCATCTGTCATATTAGACCACATATCACTATTATTTTCCATGTCCTCCCCCGTAGAGCAATCTTTCATCTTGATTCTACTCTTAAGCTCTCTGGGAATGTCTTGACTATGAAGACCACCAGTAGCCATAGTATAAGTAAGATTATTTATAGTGATATTCTTTTCAAAAGCCTTTTTATTAACGCTAGTAACAACAGTCTTACGAATCTCTTCTAAGAACACTTGCATTTTCTCTGTCTTGAATTTAATCTCGGGGAAGATTACATTTTTGAATGCCATATTAGTTCGCTCTGTCTTTCGACCTCTCCAAGCACTTGGCTGGAGATTACTAAATTCAGAATAGAACTTAATGAACATTTTATCTGCAATGTTACTACGACTACTGCTTAAAACATCAATACCATAGGCCTTTGTAATGTTATATCTAAGTTTAACTTCATCAATAAACAACCTAACCATCTCACAGACGATGAATACGTCATTAGTATTATACTTCATAACGTCATCAATCCATTCTGGAATGATATATCTATCCCACTTATCAATAAGACGATTAAGTTTATCAGCAGGAATACCTCTAAGCCTCTCATTCTTTTGATACAAATGAATATCTAAATCACTAATATCAGGAAGTTCATGTTCGAGAAGCTCATACCATTGTAAATTAATAGATGTCTGTTTAAGACTTTTGGCGAAATAAACTGTTTCGCCACTATCTTTATTAACGCCCTTACCAACTTTATTAAGAGCAAAGATTGTCATAACATCTATATCAACATAAGGCATAGAATAACCATTAAGCATATTAAGAGTATAATCTCTTCTAGCCATCTCTTTATTATCTTGAAGACTTATTATCTTCTTACTCAATTCATATAATCTGGTAATAAGTTCTTTTGTAGTATCTACTTGCCCTGCAAACATAAGGAGACCAGCAACCATATATTTATCATAACTGTTGTTGTTATATCCAAACATATCAGTTCTAATAGCAACACCATCATCTGTGCGATGAGGCCTCATGCTATTAAGATAACCGAGCATGGGTATTAACTGACTATCATCTTTATCAGTTATATAGAACTTTTTTACCTTTACAGAATCAAGTTTATCCTTAATTTCAGATACAGTGTATTTCTGAACAAGAGGAATAGGCCGACGTTTCTTACTATCATCTCTACAATCATCAAAGATTTTAAGGTAATCACCTAAATCTACGATAACAATAGAAAAGAAGTTAGGAAGTATTTCAACGTCATATGCTCTAGTATCAATCATAATCTCATATTTATGTTATCCATAGCATATAACCAATCTTTTTCTGGCTCTACTACAAGCAACATAAATACGACGAAGTAAATCATCTACATCAGCATAGGCTCTATTATTTTTATCATACAGCATATCATTCAAATCAACAAAAACATTATCATAAGTACTACCTTGACTCTTATGAGAGGTAATAGCAAATCCATAATCAATATCTCTTGCATACAGAATAGTACCATTTTTACTGATAACATTAGTAGGCAAAAGATACTTACGTTTGAATGTATAATAAGCCTTCCATTTGGCACTACGAGTACCACCAGTGGCACTTTTAGCAGTTTGTATCAAATTGGAAATAGTCTTATGATACATGTTAATCGTATAATTATCATTAGGGTCGATTATGAAAGTAGGAGCGGTAACTTTACCACCATGTACTTTTTGGAATCTAACAAGAAAGCCCTTAAAACTATACTTAGGATCTACGAAATCAGCCAAATCATGAATAATATACTCTTCACTATTGTTCATAACAACATCATTGAAATCATCAACAATAGTTTCATAACACATAAACAAATCATGCTTGGTGATAATATTCTTATCAGCAGATTGTACTATTCTATTACGAACGAATGTATTCCAATATGACACTTTAGCATTGGTATAAGCAACAATACGATACATGTCAATATTCTTAGTATATTCTTCATCTTTGAAGCTCTTCTCAATCACATTAGCAAATTCATCACTACGACAAATATAAAAGCCTTCACCATCATCATTTATCTTATTAAGACCAATGTTCTTACTAACAAACTCAATAAACTTATAAGTTTTATGACTTACATCTGTACGAATAAGGTCTAATATTTCTCTAATAGGATTAACTTTATCTTGACGAACAATAGTTGTAAGTTGAAAAGTCTTTCCACAACGAGAGAAAGCAATAGACTTACGTTCATTTACAGGTGCAAGCTGTTTATCATCACCAATCATAATAACTTTAATACCTAGAGACTTGGTCTTATTATAAATATAAGTAACCAATCCAGCAGTAAGCATACTAGCCTCATCAATAATCAATACAGCTATATTATCCAATTTAGGACTAGCAGTAGGGTCAAATTGAGGATTCTTAGGGTCAAAATTATCAAGATTGAGATTAAGACGAAGACCAAATGTACTTTGAATAGTATAAACTTTTTCATTTCCAATAGCTTCACTAAAAACTCTACAAGCCTTATGAGTAGTACTAGTACAACGAATCATACTAGGACTATATTTACAATGTGTAATGATGTAATTAGTAACAAATGTTTTACCAACACCACCAGCACCAACAAGACCAACCATGTGATTGGCATTATTGAAATCACCATCGATAAACTCGATAAGACCTTGAATAGCTACTTTTTGGTCTTCTGTAAATACAATAGTCTTATCGGGAAAAGTAGGTGTTTTATTAGGCACACCTACGCCTTTTCGGTTGAACCAATCAATGTTATTTTCTTCAGACATTAAATAATCTCTTTTTGTATCTGGTTGTTATTGTGTCATAGAATCTACGAAAGTAGGCCAGTTGTTTCTTACCTTCTTCATTATCCCAATCCACATATATCTTTTTTATACGAAATACTTCTTTCTTAGTAATGTTATCAATGACAACATTCCCATGCACACATAAACCAGGAGCAAACGGAAGATAATGAAGAAGATGATTCTTTCTTTTACCAGCTTCTCTTATATATTGTATTCTTTTTTTGTTCTTATCTAAGAACCTAGAATAAACAACTTTTCGTTTACCACAGGCATAACTAATTGTAGCAATAGGATAATTTGTACCATTACATATAACAAAAAAAGACGCATCAAGTGTAATACCAACTACACCAGATACGTCTTTGTGTACTATTTTGAAAGAAGTATTTGGGTTTGCATTTGATTTTCTGCCCTCCCCCGTAGAGAAATGGCATACTTTAACGCTAAAATCAAATACTGCCATCTCATATTCAATCTTCTGTTTCGTCTACATTATCATCATTATCTTCATTGTTATCAATAGCATTTTCTTGGCGGCGCGTCGATAACAATTTACGATATGACTTGTAGATATTGGGAGCATTAGATGTTTGCTTAGTATAAACAACTACATACCCACAATGATTAACAAGATAATCAATTTTACCACGAACTCTGATACCAACTTCGGCAGATTTACCAATGCAGATAACCTTACCGAGAGTATCTACACTAACTCCTTTTTTAGCCATTACAGAACGAACGGCATAAACTTCATCGTACTTTGATTTACTCATACTTTACATTTAATTTTGGGGTTATAATTATATGTCTAAGATTAGACATGTTATTTGCAGGATTACTAGCAATACCAATATAAAATAGATAAGGTTGAAAATACCTCGTTCTACATGTTTATCACGATTTGTTCTTTTATCATCAAAGAATATCTTATATAAGATATTACATAAGGTCTTTGGTGATATAATCATAATCAATAATAGCAGTATTGTTATGAACGATACGATTATGTACATAATTAGTAATATGATTAAAATTAAGTTTGTGCTATATGGGAGAATAAGGCATAGTGTTTTCGCTTGGCTTACGATTGAATCATAAGACGCTCGCTTTGCCCTTTTATTTTGCTTGTGTTGAGTTGTTTTTGCTTGAGTAAGGGGATAACTAGGCCAGAACATTTAACGGCCTACTAGAGCCTACTCGGGGCAACTCGTTTTTCAGCTGTGTGTTTAATGATACCAAATAAAAATAGTAGGAGTAGCACTAATACGATTAGCACTACTACCTACTACCTCAAACATATTACCATTAAACAACTCTTATGAGTTGGGGGTAGTGTGAGAATCGAACTCACATAGATATTACTATCTATAACCATTCTACCCTAAGGATAATTACTTATCCTTTTCTTTCAATGAATCTGCGTATTCAACAGCGGCTTCAGACATAATCTTATAAGCAACTGCCATATTGTTCAAAATATCACCTAAAAACGCATTTGTGTTGAGTGTTTTGCTAGATTCATAGAGAGATTTCATTGTAACAGCTTTAAGAATATCAACAGAATCAATGAAGATGTTATTGATAATCTCAGCATCACCTTCTTTAATAATAAGAAGACCATTATCTCTAATAGAAGTATGTGCTGCAGTAAGTACAGTTTTACTTACAAAGTCAATAAGTGCTGTTTTAATATCGTTATCTTGTTCCATAATAGTATTATTGTTATAATTGTTGTTTTGTTATTTAGCTGCGTAGCAATCAGAATCCTTAATACAAGAAGAAGGTTCTTCTTCTTTATCAATATCATTATCAGAACCATTAGATTCTTCATCAGAATCAGAAAGTTCAAAACCATCTACAGCAACATAAAGGTCATCACAAGCACTTTTCAGTTCCTTATAAAGACCAGAAAGAGTTTTAAGAGCTAGTTTACTAACTTCTTTGGGATTGATTTCATCACCATCAGGAAGTTCCTCAAGACGAGAAATAAATCGTTTAAGCATACAAGTAGTAGCATAATTGATTCTATTACTCATAGGAGAAATATCCTTAATGACAATCATTCCATTTAGTTCTTCATCTACCAGAGTTAGAAAACTACTAGTAAGAACACTAGCAACAAGATTATCAAAACGCTCAAGTTGCTCTTCTTCAGAAGGAAAAAGTTTATTTGATTCCATATTTGTTCATTTCATCAACATCAACATCGTATTCACCTTTACGTTCATGTTCGGCTACAACGTCGTCAATGTCTTTATTGAAAATGTCCTTAGACATTTTAATCTTATCGTCTTCAAACATAAGATTAGAATTATGATTGCAATAAACAACAACGACCCTATAAGTAACTCAATAGTTAGTAGTGGCTAGGTATTGAACAGTCTCCTTCCTCTACGGGGAAGTCATTGTTGTCTATTGCAATCAAGATTGGCGTATGATATTTATTACTTAGCAAGAAAGTCCTTAGCGTCCATTTCTGCACATTCCTTAGACTTCTTAGTAAGATACTCATAGAAAGTCTCTGTAGATTCTTCATCACAAACACTATCAAAAGTCTTACTCAGTTCTTTACGAGCAAGTTCATTTGCAGCATTAGTGATATTCTCTGAGAGAACTTTAATGGCAGCATTAAGAGCATCAAAGAAGAAACCTTCAAGATAACTGTAATCACGATTAAGATTACGATACTTGACGGTAAACTTGTTATAGCGGAACATTACGTATTGCTTATCACCGCTAATATCTCCACGTTCATTAAGAAACTTAAGAAGCGCAAGAGACGTAAGACGAGCCAAATCTCGGTTATTACGAAAGAGCAAACCGATTTTAGCAAAATGATAAGGATAACGCTTAGCATTGGGGTCAAGACCACGTTTGTTTGCAGTAGCATCATCGCCATCACGATAACCACTGTTCATAACAACAGTACCGTCAGTTTCAACTTTAACTTGACCAGTCTTAATAGCTTCAGTAAGTTGGTCAGACATAGTTTTACTCATAATTGTTTTGAGTTTGAGATTAGAAAAATGATTTGTTTTGGTTCTATCATCAGAACGCTTAACAGCCTCAAGAATAATGATAGTATTTAATATCCGAGCAATATTAACAACCGCAGCAAAGATACTAATTGAATTTATAACCAACAAGAAATCTCGTAAGTTTTTAAGCAAGACCAATTCAAATAGTACCAATGCTGCGGACGTTAAAGCGTTTTGTTCACAAGAGCATTAGTTTATAACTCTTGTGTATTATGACAAGTTCTTATTCGAAAGAAGCCATAAGAATCTTATCAGCAAGTTTATCAGCCATCTTATTACCAACCTTAGAAAGACGGATATTGGTGATGTAATTGATAATCACATCGTGTTGGAAATAAGTAGCATTCTCTTCAGTAGCAGGTTTATTGCTAAAGGGATTGTAATAAGCAACACCTTGAGGAACACGTTGCTGAATCACATCAACTTTAGCACCAGAAAGGATAAGCGTAATCGCTTTGGGGTTATTGATGAGAGTATTGGCAAGCCAAGAGAGTTCATCATTCTCTTTAATAGCACCAACAAGTGCATAAAGAGACGAGAAGATAATGTTAGTCTTACCTTCAGAGTAAACACCATCTTGGTCTGCAATAAAACCATCAATTTGGGTTCCAAGAGTGAGAGATACCATAGTATAGGCATCTTTCTCAGTAGCATTAAGGTTCTTAACTGTTACGTCCTTAATGCGCTTAGCACCCTCAGAGAGGAGCTGAGTGATAGGATTAGCAGCCTTAACGTTAGCAGCTACAGTTTCGTCGATTACAACACTAGCATTGTTGTTGTTAGCATTTTCATTCACGTTAGCGTTGTTAGTTACTTGAGTAGACATAATAAAAAGTATTTGGGAGTTATTGTTTGGTTAATGGGTTTGTCTTGTGGGATACAGAAATCCCGATCACACTAATCAGTGCAATCGGGATCTGTAGGAGTTTGCACACCAAGAACTGGTGCGTGTTGAGGCGCGTAATACGTAGGAAGAGGGCGAACAGTAGTTTTGTCTTGAAGATTGATAACATCGTTATCAACATTCTGTATTTCCTTATGCAGTTCGTCAATATTACTATGAATATTGTCAGTAGTAAATTCTACGTAATTAACTCTGGTATAAATGTCTTCTACATATACCAATGTTACGAGGCTCATGGTCATTACCACTAGCATCATGAAGTTCGACTTCAAGAATGCCTTTGTTTTGGTCAGCATTTTCATCTTTCTAATCGTACAAAACCTGGTTTGTAAAGATTGTTGATTTGCTTAGCATATTCAACAATACCTCTTTCATCACGAATGTTCACAAAGTTATTGATGAACTTATATGCAGGAAGTACATCACTAAGAGTGATATGATAACCTACATGTTTACCTTTCTCATCTTTCTCCTGTTCATTGATAGTAGCTTGAGAATTAAGAAGACTTACAATTTCAGCAAGTTCATCTTTGGTTTCAACAACAACTTGATTAACAAGTCTAGGTTTGGCTTCTTCCATGCTACCATTATAGGTAAGTTCATAGACGCTTAAGAGTTTCATATTGGCTTTGATTTATGAATTAAGAATTATAGTACTAGCATTGCTACTATGAGCAACACTAGTACTAATGGAATCTGTTTAGAGGACTTCAACGTTTACATTATCTTGACGATGAGCGTCATGACGAAAAGCAGACGTCGCTTTACGAATAGTTGTAAGTGCAACACGATCGGTGACTTCAGAAGTATGTCTACCATAGAACAATTCCATAGTGTACTTACTAGTAAAGTTACCTTGACGGTCACGTTGAATCATAGCAAGGTCTTCAAGAGCATCTTTAAGAGCTTGAAGCTCTTTAATATCATTGAAGACGAAATAGCCATACAGCTGTGGTACTTCCACAGGTTGGCCAAGGGGAATGTAATCCACCTTAACTACGATTTGAGCGTTATCCATATTATCATTAGGATTATGTTCCACATTAAGATACAAAAACTCCCCCACAGCCATATTACTATGACTATGAGGGAGAAAAACCTATATGGAACTATGAAAATTGAGAGAATTGTCAGCTTTTCTTTGCAGCGGTAACAAGAGACTTTCTTATATCAGCAACCATACCACCTTTACTATTGATAGTACGAACATTAGTTTCGCTAATAGCGAAATCAAGTTCAGCGGAATTACTGAAATCAAGTTCAGAAAGAACTTTTGTGAGGTGCAACTTCTGTTGAAGATTATCGAGAGAAGAAAGAAGAGTGCTTAGGTCTTGAATATCAGTTGTTTCAAGATAGTAAGAAGTGTATGTATCGGCGTTAGGATTAAATTGAGCAACAGCAAGGCTATTGAGAGACGATGTGAGAGATGGAATATCGTCTGGATTGGGGTCTGGAACGATAGTAAGGAGAGTACGAGAGAGTTCAGTAGCATTACGAACTCCACGAACAACACGATAAACAGCTAAACCTTTCATCTTTTTCAATCTAAACCAACAACCAAAACGTTACTCTTATCGAGAACGCCTAATCTTTTCATATCCTTCTCAACCTGATACATAAGAGTATCCAAAGTATGATATTGAATCTTATTCAAATCCAAATCATTCTTAGTAACGATACACTTAACCTTATTGTTATTGCAAATAGCTCTAACATAAGCAATAGCTTTTTGAAGGTTGTTTCCAAGACAAGCAACATACTCTCTACGAGCAGTATCTTCACCTTTACGTGTGATGAAGAATGAGAACTTAATGTACATAAGCGATGTGTTTAATGGGTTATATGCTTTGTTCATTTGGTTCACGCTGCAAAGGTAATAAACCTTCGCTTAACAACCAAACAAACAAACCAAAATTCGTTGTGTTTCTTGTTTGAGGGTACTGACATGAATGCTTAAAAGGACATTTCAGCGTCTTGCCATTCTTCGATATGTATATGTTTGAGGACTGATAATCAAGTATTTACTACGTACTTAGTACCGCAGTGGTCACAACTCTAATTATATGAACAATAATAGTAAGGGGAGAGCCGAAGCCCTCCCCGATACTATCATTTAGATCATGCTGAACATTTGCATGTCAGCTGCGTCGATAGCAGCAAGCGTTTGCTTGATGACGCGTCGGCCGGTATCACTAATGATAACCTCTTTGATACGAGTAGAAAAGCAATCCTGTTGATATGCGTGACCTCTGTCGCTGACTTCGCCAACGGCATGCGTTTGGCGAGTAACGTAGAACCTTGCTCCGATTAGGAACAAGCGCAAACGTTCATTTCGCTTTTCGGCATTGCTAAGAGCACGAACGCGAGACAGCACGTATTGTGTGTCTTCGTCTCGAATACTCTTCTCGAGAGCATCGAAAAGAACGCTCGGGTAAAACCATAGTGTGTTACCTTCTACGAAGTCTCCGTCTGCGTTCATCGTAATGAACGGCTTTTCGGTGGTAACAGCAATTTGCTGCTTGCCTTCGCTGAATTGCGTAGCGACAGCTGCAACGCGAATTGCTTTAACAGCAATGTCTTTGCCGTCTTTCCAGTAACCGAACGTAAGTTCTTCGTTAGCTGCGTTGTTAGCTGCGTTGTTAGCTGCGTTGTTAGCTGCGTTGTTAGCTGCGTTGTTAGCTGCGTTGGTTTGGTTGTTTGTAGCCATAATGAGAGTTGTTAATGTGTAAATGATAATTGTTGTCAGGATTCTCTATGTTATATGTTTGAGGATAACTACAAAAAGTTGCAGGAGCAACCACCACTAGATGATTGCTCCTATGCAACTACTTTTCACGGAAATAAAGAACGATACCACCAACAAAGGTAGCACAAAGAAGGAAGATAGCACCACTTTTGATTGCTTCCATAACGAACATTGACTTCATACCAATGAGCGTTGTAACGCCATAAGAAACAGGAAGCACAGCTGCAAATGCACCAGCAGCAGCAACGATAAAGAACGTAATCCAAAGATAAGCATCACGCTTCGTGTTATCGTCTTGGTCTCTGCTGTACCACACAGCACCAGCCACCCACACGAGCAGCGACAAGATTGCCAAGAAGGCAGTTGCTGCTACTTCGTTCACGTTGCCCATATAAGGCTTGTTGTTGATGTTTGCTACGACGATGTCGATTGCAAAGCTAGTGAGCATCGAGAAGGATACCACTGTCATGGCGGTTGCGATGATGCTGAGCACGATTGTCTTGATGTTGTTGAACATGATTGTAGTTGTTTAGATGTTAATATATTGTCAAGAGTTATTGTGTTATATGTTTGAGGAAAAGAAATTAGATTGGAATTGGTATATACGGGGGTAGCAAAAGTGTCGCTCACGCCTGGGGGCATTCGCTCCAAAGAATCCCGTTTGTACTTTCTCATATAAAATTCACCATAATACTATTTCTAACAACAACTCCAATAACACTTCTATTTCCACCCAATCTTTATTTCTACCTTAATCTTAATCAACAATTATACTTCTCCCGAATCCCGTTTGTACTCTCTCATATAAAATCCTGTCTACCCTCATATCAATCATTATCTAAATAATAATACCTTTCATAATTATCACTCTTATCCTCATAACCCTCTTCCTCTTAATACTCCTTTTAACTCTCATCTTCATCTTAACCCTTACAACTCTCATAATCTTTATCTTCAACTCTTTAATCCTAACCTTAATCCAAATTCTAATAATCATATTACTCTCCAATTTCACCTCAACACTTATATAAATCTCATTTATACCTCACCCCTCAATTATTACCCAAATTCTAACACTAAACAAATTCATTATTCCAATTACTACCTTAATCTTCATTATTACAACTTTATTATCTCAATCATCATTCCTATAACATTATTCTAATCATCTCATCTTCATATTCAAATTCATCTTAACATTCACCTCCTTTGTTCACAACCACCTTAATCATAACTCATATCTACACTAATTCTCAACCTTAATCTAAATTATCATCTCTACCTAACCTTAACTACCATATCTATAACCACCTACACCTATTTGTGTTGCGTATGCAACAGCATATAACAGCATTATATGACACCTAAATAAACATCTATATCTCATATAAATAACCATATAAATAACAGCCTACCGCTTTAGCAACTACTTACTCAATATCATTTTAATATGCTTTATCTACAACTTAATCTACTGAATTATCCAAATAACCAGTTCTGCCAGAAGCCCGCCAGCGGCCTCCCCCCCCCACCGCCCCTCGCGCGCGTGCGTCTATCAGATACAGTCAGATAAAGACAATTATTAGTACCATTATTACCAATACCATCTACTTAATCGGGACTCGTCTCATCTGTATTGGCAGGCCTACCGCCGCGCCCAGATAGCATGGCGATGCTCTTATAGATGCTCTTATAAATAAAGACCGTAATAAAGATAAAGATAAAGATGAATCCTGCCTCCTATCATTATAATAATAAAGGTATGGATTTAGACCGAATGATTAGAATAATAAAGCTGTTCGTTGAACAGATGTTTAAGCTGTTGTTTAAGACGATATTTAAGTTAGTCTTAATACTATTATTTAGACTAGTTCTAATAAAGATAATAGAGCTGGCAATGGTTATGCATTTCCCTACGGGGGAGCCGGCACGAGCGAAGCGAGGTGCCTTCAGATATAATCACGTTGCTCGTTATCATTATTAAGATGTAAATAATAATGATTGTACTTATTGTATTTGAAGACTAGATTATCGCCCTCCCCCGTAGAGGAATGGCATACCTCGAACTCTCTCTAATCTTGTTTCTGCTCTTTATAATGAAGATAAAGATTCTATTCCAGATAAAGATAAAGATAAAGATAAAGATAGAAATTAAAATTCAGATCGTCATTTAGATTAAACCTTAACTCTTATTTTATCTCGTCTTATAGATAATCATACAGCTGGTAAACGACCTTCTACCAAGCTCCAGTCCAACGCCGCATGGTATATTATATATATATATA
>QWCW01000020.1_pt1 | contig 86204 bp, 63 predicted proteins | sample 1972691 | NCBI WGS metagenome assembly QWCW01 (sample SAMN09866698, study PRJNA288562) | Human oral metagenome isolate pre2_saliva, whole genome shotgun sequencing... | reverse complement strand
CTGGTATTACGACACATCAACCTTAGGAAAGTGTACGCAATATTGGACTCCTGACAATACAACAACCACTGGAAGATATACTCCACAGAACTCTAATGGTACGGGAGCAATGCTTGGATTGGGTGGCGTTCGACCTAAACAGGCGGTTGCTTTCATGGGTTCGCAGGGCGGAAACGAGACTTGTGGCTTCTTCCAACACTATCTTTATGTAAACGTTCCTGTTAATGGTGATGTAGCTCAAGGCGCAAAAGATGATCCAAGATTTAAACTTAACTTCATTATGAGTGCCCCTGTACGTCTTTGGAGGACCTCTCCTTACGCTAACTAATGGGTATAGCTTAACAGCACTCGCCAGTTTAACCCCTAATTGGATATTAGTGGTTCGGCAGATTTAAGCCAAATGTAACACAAAGTTATAGCAGAAATACAATGGAATGCTGTTGTGATATGCCGTCCAATTAGGGTTTAACAATGTGTCGATTGCTGTTTAGCAATTCAAAGAAAAATGTTTAGAAAAACAAAAGAGCCTGTTTCGCATATCGAAACAGGCTCTTTCTATTTATAAATCCCCTTTTTTGCGATATAAAAGAGTAATTTTCGTTTTCGAACATTGCATTTTCGCAAACCGTTAGCAACGTTATTGGCAGACCGTCAGCAGCTGTAGGGGACCGATTTATCGTGTCCGCATATATATATTCGCCACACATTCGCAATCTGTTTGAAACACATTCCATGGTGTTCGCAACGTGTTCGTTATCTGTACGTTACATATTCGCCATACAAAAGTATGGTTTTTGCGTTGCAAAAGTATGGTTTTTGGCGTACAAAAAGGGGGTTTTTGCATTGCAAAAGTATGGTTTTTGTTTTTTGAATGTTATGTTGTTGCAAATCGGTAGAAATGTATTTCGTGGTTGAGTGTGAATACTTCACGAAATAGATGTAGATATTTCTCAGCACATTCGTTGCGTTTTGGCTAACCGTTCGTAACAGAACGGCAAATCACAAGCAACATTTTTCCAATTCGTTTACAACGAAATGGCGGTCCAAAAGCAGCCGTAGGGGCATATTTATAGTGCCTCCGCATATACAGTTAGCAATATTATTGCAATATGTTTGTGGCAAATGGAGGAAACATTTCCTAAGTTTTTATGCCTTCTATAAGCATTAGAAAGGCATTCCAATGGCAAGATGTAGGGCTTGCGCATCGCCAAAATGGCGAATATTATAGAGCCTATTCAACCCGGTTTCGTAAGGAACGTGCAGACCAATGCCCCAATCTACACGAAGCATAAAGAAGCCTATGTCGTACCGAAGACCTACGCCTGTGCCGAAAGCCAGCTCTTTAAAGAAGTTGTTAAAGTGGAATTGCGAACCCGGTCTGCTGGCATCGCTGTGCAAAGTCCACACATTGCCAGCATCGAGGAATAGCGCACCGTACAAATTTCCTACCAAATGCGGACGATACTCTACATTTGCTTGTACCTTTACCTCGCCAGTTTGCTCTACATACGACCGTACGAGCGATGCAGAACGGTAAGTTCCCGGACCAATTTCGCGCACATTGAAGGCACGAATGCTGTTTGCGCCACCCACAAAGAACTGTTCTGAATAGGGAGCAAACCTGCTGTTGCCATACGCCCACACCACCCCTGCGTTTGCATGGGCTGCTATAGACGACTTGCCAGATAGCGCCCACAGTTTAGTAAAGTTAGTTTCGATTTTTACAAACTGGGCAAACGGATTTTTAAACATGGTTTTTTCACGCTTATTCCACTTCTGTCCGCTTGCCAAATAGCCTAAAGCGATCACGTTAGAGGCTTCGCTGACTGTAGACCACCACCTTATTGGATTGGCATATCCACTCGGACTTTGGTACGTGTACTGGAATAAGGCTTTCGGAATGAACTGATCTGCCATAGAAACTTCTAAATATGGCACACTATCGGTGAGTGCTTTAAAGCGGTCGGTTACGCTTCTCATATACTCGTATGTAAGCGATAGGGGTTTAAAAATGAACGAATGGCGTTCGCTGGGTGCCCAACTGTAAGTGAGTTCGCCTGCTACCACGTGGCGTTTAAAGTAGAGTGCACGTTTAATAACGTTGGTTGAAGCACTCAAAGTGGTCATTGGCGATTCGAAATAGGTGCGTTGTGGCTTCAGCGTGAGAGGTTTTCCAGCTGCAATAGCGGCAGCTTCGCGTTTTCGCATACGTTCGCGAAGTATGCGAGGAGGTGTTTTAAACGGATTAAGAAAACGAGGAAACTGTAGGCTTACCTCTGCTCCGTACTGGTAATCGTTAATGCGTCCGGTGGTGCCAGCATCGTTGCTGCGTTTTGTTGTCCACTCGTATGCACCGTGCAAACGCACATTTAGCAGTTCGGCACCACGGAAAGCGTTACGCTTAGTTACACCTACCACCAATTCAGGTCCATATTTTCCTGTTGTTTTTCCCCGTCCGTAAGCCTCCACATAGAAGTCGTATGGTCGGTCGAACATAAAGTCTAACGTTACATTAAGCGTGCTACAGGTGTCTGTAGAGTTGCTTGGTTTGAACGAAATGTTAGACGCCGTAAACAGTCTGGTGGCGTTTAGGCGTTCCATAGTCTCTGTGTGTTTGCTTTGTTGGTATAGGTCGCCGGGGCGAAATTGTAGGTCGTTGGCAATTACTCTGCTCCTTAATGGCGAGTGTCTACCGTTGAAATTAAGGTCGAACCCCTGTTTTTTGCGATGTTGGCGTAGTTCTTCCATAAAGTTTTTTTGCAGATTTACCGTTATTTTTCCTATGCGCCACTGTTTCAAATCTATGGGATTTATGGAGTCGGCAAGCTGCAAACGTGTTATAACTTTACCTCGAACGATGGTGGTATCTGCCAAATAGCTAGCGTCATTGTTCTTATAATAGTAGTAACCATTATTGCGAAACAGGCTCGTAAGGCGTTGTCGCTCTTGTTCAAGTGTGGCAACGTCGAAAGCATCGCCATTTTTTATAATGGCATTAGAGCGTGAAGCCTGTATCAAACTGTCGGCATCGGGTGGGAAATTTACATATTGCAGACTGTCGATGGTCCACAAATGTCCCATATTTACGGTGTATTTCAGTTTTATTTTCTTCTTATTTGATTGCGGAACAAGCTCGTGTGTAATCTTATTATTGAAGTATCCACGCTTATTTAGCAGGTTTTTTCCAACCGTAGCATGTAGGTCGGGCGACACATTAGATAAGGTAATGGGTCGCGAACCGAACACTCTTGTTATCCATCTACCAAACTTTGTGGTATCGGGAGAGAAGGCATTCCATATCCATAACCCCACAGGGAAGGGCGATTTTAGCGACGGACTGCCAAAAAGAGAGGCATTTGGCTTGGTGGCTAACACAATATCGAGTTCTTCTTGCACGGCATTGAAGTGGGCATTCTTGGTGTAATTGGTGTATTCGGTGGGGGTCATGCCCGTGTAAAGTTGCTCACCTTCTGGCAAAGCACTGGTTGTGCTGCATGCCGAAAGCATAGCTGTGAGCACAAACAAAACAACTATTGCTATGCAAAACAAACTGCCACGTGCTGCTATAAAGTGGCTATGGTTGTGTTTATTGTTTCTTTTCATTTACGAAATTTATTAAACTGTCGCGCTTTGGAGCCTGTTCTTTCTTGCTTTTAAAGCGAAATATGTCTTTAAAATGCTGCAATTTGCGTCGCCACATAAAGCCTATTCCAAACTCTCCTTGGTTTCCTTCGAGCCAATCGTATGCTTCTCGCTCGTAATAGAGCTTTAAATACTGCGTTTCTTGTCGGTTTAAGCGATACTCTAACGAGAAGTTATCGAAGAAAGCACCGTTCTGTTCGGACACTTGAGAGCCTGTTGAGACACGTCCGCCCATAATTATTCGGAGCCTATTGTCCCACAAACGTTTAGAAAAACGGAAGGTATAGTCGGTGTGAAGACTACCCGATGCATCGGCAGCACTCTCCATATTGGCTGTAATGTCTACCCCCATAGAGTTCAAGGCACGTCCTGTTATGGCGTTTACTTGGTTCTGAAGGAATCCCATTAGAGCATTATTCATAGCCGAATTGGCTGTTGTGCCTGTGCTTCCATCAAAGTACATGCCCGATGCAAGCATAGTAACGGCAAGTTTAGAACGTTCTTCTGCACCCTTAGAACTTAGTTTTCCTTGCATTTCTTGGTCTTCTGGCGCTTGTATAATGAACTCTACGCCGGGGTTAGGGAAGCGTTTCGATAGTCGGACACCCGCCTCAAAGTCTACCATTCGTCCGTTGCTCGATCCATCAGAAACGTTGGTACGCACATTTTCGGTGGCTGTAATGCTAAGCAATGGTGTGGTTGGGTCGCCCATAAACTCTACATAGCTACCTTCTTTTATATTGAAAGTGTGCAATGGAATAATGGGTAATGAATACTTCATTTTACCATCGCTAATGGTGTAACGCCCTCTTAAGCGTGTTCCGTTAGTAGCATCGTACTCCATATTTAGGGTTCCTCCGCCCACAATATCTATATAGTTAGACCGCTCTGGGTTGAGTGCGCACACCAAATGAGCCTCGTTATCCACCTCGACACTTAGTTTCATGCTTAGTCCTTCTATATCTGGTCGCTTCACAACGTCCTTTGTTGAGTCGTTAAGATTGGTGAAAGTAACAAGGTTTTCCAGCTCGTTATCGTTGGCAAGCTGTGCATCGCGCATTATGTAAGTAAGGTCGGTGTTGTCTAAAATGTCTACTTTTCCAGCCAATTGGAGCGACGATAGTGGTCCTTGCAGCTCTCCATCGAAGTTTACAAAAGCCTTTCCGAATACTTCAGAACGTGCATTTTCCTTTGCATCAATTACCTGGAAGTTTCGTGTTCGCATACGTAAATCGGTGTTCATTCGGTCGAAATTAGAGAAATCTAAGTAGCCAGAGATGTCGAGCGGAGCCTTATTGGAAGCGAGAACCTCAAAGTTTTCGAACTTCACACGACTATGATTGATGAGCACTGGGTCGTTTGCGAAGTTGAGTTTTACCCCGTATGGTTCGCTGAAGACGTAGGAAGAGTCGAGATAAATCTCTCCATTTATATCCATATTTTTTAGTGGTCCTTGCATAGAGAGTGTACCTTCGCCTGTTCCGTGTAGGCCTATTATGCGGTCGGGAATAAAGCCGTTGATGTAACTAAGGGGGAATTTTTCGAGTGTAAACTCAGCATCTAAGCTGCCTTTACCCTTACTATCGTACACACCAGTGAGCCTTCCTATCTCTTTATCGTCCTTTGTTAGCATACCATCTACATAGTGTGTGCCATCGTCTTTAGGCATATAAACAAACTCTGCCCCTACATCGCCCATGCTGTTTTGCTCGTATACCATGTTTTTAATACCCATATCGCTCGACACAGTTAGGCTAGATGCAGTTTGAATAACGTGATAGTCGCCATTAAGTTCGCCCGAAATGCGTGGTGCAAATGGTAGAACTTTCATAAGCTGACTAAGTTCGAACTTGTTGATAGATAGGGTGAAGTTTTGCAACGAGGTAGAATCGGTGTCGTCGCTGTATAGGTGTAAACCTGCTTCATCGGTAGCAAGCAATTGCATTTCTGCCTTTAGTCGTTTGTTTCTGCCTATATATAGGTAGTTGTTAGGCTCTACATTGAAAGTCTTGTAGCCCAATATTGCCTGTGCAGAAGTAAGCGAAATGCTTATGCCTTGCCCTTGCATTGCTGCCTGTGCAGATAGTGCAAGAGCTGTTTTATTGTCCATATCGGTTATCAAAAGAGAGGTATTGAGTCCACGATCGAATAGCGAACCGTGCACAAAACCTTGGTATGGATAGCTGTTTTGGGCATTGTTTAGCACTTGTAAGTCGTAGTTTAATCCTGTATCGTTGGTAGTTAGGTCTACTATTAACGAGTCGGCTTTCACATCGTTGTATACTAACGAGTCTACAACAATGTTGCCGTTGAGTCCCTTTAGAGGCGATGATGTTAGGTTAATATTGGCTGTTTTAAACACATAACCTTGCTGTTCGAGCAACTTACTAAACAGATTTCCTTCGCCACTAACTAGTTTAAATTGTCCTATGGGGAGTAGTTTTTGCAACGAAGTTTGGTCTATTCGTTTGTTTTTCACTTGCTTTTGCAAGTTGGTTGCTATTTTTTCGCCTGCTGTTAGCACGTGTTTATAGCTTCCATGCCAGTCGGTGTTCAGTGCAAAATCGCCTCCTTCAATCACGGCATGGGTAGTATCGGCTCTACTTAGCACGTCTATGGTAACATCGCCGGGTACAAATTGCTTGTGGTCTGCCTGTACTTTCAGGTTACCAAGCATACCTTTCACCATTAATTTGGCTGCCATGTCGGTGCTAAAATCTATGTTTAGTGCACAATTAGACACGAAAGGCTTGTCTACAAACCCCATTTGATAGAGGTCGGCGTGGCGTATCACACCGTTAGCACCCCCATTTACCAAGTTGCCTGCCATTGTTGTGTGAATGTTTAAGTCGCCATTGAAGAGCGAAACAGTATTTCCTTCTCTATGTTCGTCTATCTTTAAATTGCCTAAATAGCCTTCCACAGTGTAGTGTTTGGGGCGTTCGGAGTGGAAAGCAATATTGGCTTCGGTAGACAGAAGGTAGGGTTTGTTTATTAGTTCTAAACCTTTTAGGTTGGCATAGTCTAACTTTCCATTCACGTGAGCGGCAGTTTTGGCACCATTTACACTTGCTGTAATGTTTAAATTGCCAGCTGCTAGCTGTTGTTTTCCGTGTTTATATTCGCCAATTACCATCAAATGGCGCAGTGGTCCGCTAACATAGTGATGGTTTTTTAGGTTAGAACGTACATCTATATCTACCCAAGCAGACACCACGTAGGGCTTTTTCATTACACCAAGTTGGTTTAAATCGACACGACGCAACCACCCTCGCAGATGTCCATCTATGTTTTTAGCCGACAGTTTGCCCCGATATGCAAAGTCGCCTCCTAACATTCGGTTTGTGCTAACAATGCGTGCACTGGTTGTTTCGCCATGTTTTGCAATGTCGGTGTTTATGCCATTGAGCACGTAAGAGCCGAAACGAAACTGCTCTATATTGGCTTTCAGTCGCAAAGATGCCTTTGGACTGAGCACATTAAAGCCTCTACCATATACCGAAATCATACCAGTGAAGGGGTGTAGCCCGGTTTTTGCAACGAAATGTTGTATTTGCAAATTGGTTGCACGCACTGTTACGTTGTAGGTTTCAGTGGTTTTGTTTAGGCTAGCCCGCACTGTAGCGTTCCCACCACCCTCGTATAGCAACATATTTGCAGCATATTGTGGTCCTTGTGCCTTTACTTTTGCATTGAAATCTATACCTGTTGGTATCTTAATGGTGCTATTTACACTCTTTGGTAACAGCTGTTTTACAAAGCGAACATCTTGTAAGCTGCCACGTAAAGCAAGGTTTGCCGATAGGTTTTCTGGGTTTTGCAATCCTGATATCCGTCCGTCCACATTCAAAACCATGTGTTTTGGCATGCGAAAACATAGTTTTTGCAGAGTAAAAAGGTGGGTATTGCCTCGCAAAAACCCGGTTATGTTTATACGTTCGGCAGGAATGGAGTGTAGAAACCTTGATGGAACTCTGCCATATAGTAGCGGTTGCAAGTCGTTAAGGGAGGTAAACCCATTCAACGATACGGCAAGTTGTCCGGGATTGTATGCACTAAAGGCATTCAAAGCCATTGTTATGTTAGCCTTTAGTTCGGTTTTTGGCAAACGCAGATAGAGCGATTGCAAATAGAGATTGGCTTTATCGAGTCGGAACTGTGTGCGTAAATCGTTCACAACCAGCCCACTTCGTTCAGTAAAATTGGCTGTTCTAACATTAGCAGAAGTAGCAATGGAGTCGTAAGAGAGTGAGTCTATGCCTATATTTAGGTTGTTCAGTGCTATGTGAGCGGGGTCGAATCCATGCAAAACGTGTGGAACAAAAGTCTTATCGTAGGTAAGTTGTCCACCACTCCACGCTATTTGGCGCACCCGATACACCTTATTATATAAGTCTATGAGTGCATTTTCCACAGTAGCTTTCTGGAAATTGGCACCCACAACCATTGTATCGCCAGGCATGTGTAGGCGGAAATTGGTGCGATAAAGGTTTATTTTATTGATGTTTATCTTCCAAACTGTTTTCTTTTTTGTAGTGTCTTTCGGTGTAGTATCGTTGAGTGCTATGTCGAGAAATCCCCCCTGCACATCGGCATTGTTTAGCATTGCCGTAGTATTGTTAAGGTCTATGCCATGCGAAACCACTTGCAACCGTTCCAAATTGCCCCGAATTTGCAAGTCGCCAATATAGTTCATAGTGTTCGCTTTCAGTCCTTTGAAGGTGAGTTGGTCTATCTCTACTTGTTTTTTTAGTAGTGGAATAAGCTGCACATCTGCCACAAGTTCTTTCACATCTGCCACTGTATCGCGCCTTTGTGGTATACTATCGTTTGGTCGCAATGCCATTACTTGTTCCAATTTTAGGTCGAGTGGGAAGCTAAGCGATACGTGTCCAACCGATATTTCTAGTCCTGTTTTCTGTGAAGCATAGTCTGCTACCTTCTTTACTATCCAGTTTTGAACAGGTGGCAAGTAAAGAAGAATAAGCAAAAATATAAACAATGATATTGGCGCTAACACTATAGCGGTCAGCCATTTCGTTGATTTTCGTAAGTGCATAAGCTTGTTTCAGCAGTTGGAACAATATGTTTCAATGTGCAAATGTACTAAAAAAAAGAGTGCAAACAGAAGGTATTGTGCAAAAATGTTGGGGCAGTGGTGTATAGGTTGGTAGCATTTTCTCTCTTCCGTAGAGTCTACCAGCAAATGTAAAATTAAGAATAAAACCCGAAGAACTCTTCTTTCGGCGTAGAAAAGTTGAATTTTCCCCCCTCGGTATTCTGTTTTCTCGTTTCCTATAAACAAGTATTTTTATGTTATCCCTTGTTGTAATGGAATATACTCAATGAGATTATGTGGTTTTGTCCTTGCCAAGCATTAAAAGTACCAAGGATTTATTTTATTTTTCTACATTCTATTTTCACATTTTTTTTGCCTTCAGTATTGCTGATAAACGGACTTTCCAGATAGTATTTTCCTTTCCTGTAATATAAATTCACTGTGGGTGAAACGTTTCTGTCAATATTGGGCATCAGTGTATCTCCCGACAGCGATTTGACAAAATCAAGGGAGAGTTTGTCTTTCGTTTCTGTTTTTACACTGCATTGGATTTCAAAGGCAGTCATTTGCCCATTACCGCTGAATACACATTGGTCAGCCGCAATGCTCAATGTGTACTCTATGAAAGGCGAAGGAACAACGGTCGTATCTGAGATGAAGTATTCATATTCACCGAACCATTTGTGATTTTGAACGGCTACGATAGGTGTTGGGCTTTCTTCTGGTTCTTGGTCATCGTACTTTTCCTTTATTTCTTTGAAATATCCCTTCTCATTGGTAAAGTAATTATGATACACTTCGCCATCTTCCATATACTTATATGTCCATAAAGCTTTATTCTGATCTATTATCTTACATCTGAATGGTGTGAAAATGTTATTGACAAAAGATATGATAAACTCGTCTTTTTCTAAATGTACTGTGTCTATGGGATAATGTACATCTTCCATATCGTACTGCACAAAAAGTTCTTTTTTTATTGTATCGACATTTATTTTGTGTGCTACATCAAAACAAGCATGGTATATTACGGTGTCTCCATTGTCTGTAATTGTCAATTGTTCCCAATTTCCTACAAAGGAATGGTTGTTGCAATCTTTTATGTCATACCATTTTTGTGCATTGCTGCATGAATAGAAAAATAAAAGATAAAATAAGATATTTAATAATTTCATAATTAATTCCTCCTATATTTGTGTTACTACATATTTTTTGTAGCATTATATTTTGTATAGGTGGGTAGCCGTTGAACCAACCACCCATCACCAAGATACATTATTTTATCTCTTCAAAGCTACCTTTTGAATTGATGCGATAGTATCTTCTACGCTCTTTTGTTTTCCCACTTTCTCGCTTTTCTCCTTTTAGGCACATTACATAATTCGGATAAATTTGGAAACTAATCTTACTATAATCTGCATTTTTTTCATCATTTAATCTATTCATAATTATGTCGTTATTGTTATCAAATATATACCGATTCTGCCGAAAAGTGCTATTGATTATCCAAAAGTTCTTTCACTAAATGGTGAACCATGGTGCATGGGCACATTTCGTGGGGCTTGTCGGTGTGGGTTGTGTGGTGGTTTTCTAATTTTTCTGCACGTTTTATTGCTGCTGTTCGGCGTGTTTTGTCGTGCAGTATCGGCAAAATGTAATTTTTAAAGGGGTTCAAACTCTTAATATTGGTGTAATAGTTAAAGGTTCCTTTTCCTATTGGTACACGGAAATCATTACTTATTTTTGTATCTGCTTTCAGAATTTCGGTCAGTCGTTCGTAGTATTCATTGCGCAGTAAGGGTTCTTTTGGGTTTACATCTTCATAGTGTAGCAGTATCCAAAGCTCGAAACTATCGTTGCTCCACGCTACTTTTATGTTATTCCTTTTGGCTGTATGTGGCGATTCATCAAACGATATTTCTGCTTTATCGAGTATTCCTGGATTGCCGTTAAAGTCTCTATCAAACACGCACCACACATGTATTCCTTTGTCGAAAGCCTTCTTCTGTTCGCAATACTTTATTGCCCTGAAGACATTTTCCATTTTACTCTTTTGATTTTCTACTACATTGATTTTCAAGTTACTTGTCTGAAACGATTCGAAATATAACCTTTCAGACGTTTTGTCTTCGGTAAAGATGATGAAAGTAGCAAGTTTATCTTCTTTGCGAACATCGTCCGAACGCAGCTCCCACGGTTGTTTATTGTTTTCCATTCTCGTTTTCCTCCACCTCAGTATAGTCGTTTAACACAGGTAAAGCCCCGTAATAGCCTGCAAGATACTGCTTTGCGAAGTCGGCATCGTTGCGTATTCCGCGCAAATCGGCTAACGAATAGAGTCGCGTAGATTCATCTTCCTGCTTCTCGGCAAAGTAGAATTGGTCGCGACGCATAATGGAAGGAGACATCAAATTGGTGTCGTGGCTGGTGAACAACAGCTGCGAATTGTTTTTATTTATCTTAGGATTGTTGAACATTTCTATCAATTTGATGAGCAAGGAAGGGTGGAAATTACTGTCTATCTCGTCGATAACAATTAGGAATGGGGTGTTTCCCATATTGAACGCCACAAGAAGCAACCCTGCCAAATCAAAGATTTTCTTGTTCCCTGCCGACTCTCTGTACTCAAGATTCATTGACAATGGCTTGTTGTTACCATCGTGAATAGTTCTTTTCAACAACACTTTATTCAAAGGAAAGTTACTATAATCATTATCAGGATAGCTCTCATCGTCTATCAATTCAATGCCATCGTATTTCATATTGAATCGTTTCAGAAAGGAAAGAAACAATGGTGTTGATTCTTTTATTGCACTTATTGAAACCCCTCTGAACACATTTTTATACACAATATTGTTGATTATACGACGTTTTAAATAGCTTACTATTTGCTCAGGAATACCATTTGCATCGAAAGCAGCCGCGTGAACGAGGAACAATGTGTGCGGATAGGGCAGCTTGGTGGGTATTATCATTCCTTCCGAAGTGGGCAAATTATTCTCCTTCACCTCGTTGCCTACACGCAAAAACAAGCGTTTCATGTTTTTACCTACGTTGCCATAGAGCCACTCGCTCTCTATTTTAACACCGTTAGAATCAACATTTCCTGATGCATCATCAGACTTATTCACCACAAAACCATACCGATACTTCTTGCCATTTAGTAACAATACAATCTGAAAGAAGCAACCTTCGTTGGACGTTTCGAAGAGAAACGGGTCGTAAAGTGGTCGTACTCCACGTGAATCTATCGCCAATGAGCCTACTACTTGCGTAAAATAACTTAACGCCATCAGCATGTTCGACTTGCCACTGGCGTTCGCTCCGTACAGACCAACCGTCTTTAAGAGCGACACACCATTGTTTTTAACAATATTATCTGCATCAATGTCGCTGCCGGCAGGACTTTTCAAGCCTGTTGCTTTAAAGCTGATTGTCTGCAAATCTCTTATCGAACGATAGTTCTTTACGCTAAATTCTATAATCATAACATCGTAGTATTTCTGCAAAAATAGGCATAATTATAGAGCTAACAAAACGTTTTCTTTAAAATTTGCGGTTATTCTGCAAATTCGAAAGAAACGATATCAAATTATAGAAATATGGCTGGCGTGTAACTATCTATAAGCCACGCTATTGCGAAAACCCATTTTTTGCAATGCAAAAACCCCCTTTTTGGAGTGCAAAAAGGGGGTTTTTGTAAGGCAAAAGTATGGTTTTTACAAACCGATGGTATATAAGTAGGAATACTCCTTACCAGTTCTGATGTTTGAGATGTTACGAATATGCAACATTATTTCGGGGAATTTCGTGGGTATGGGCACGATGAATCAGCCCCTACGCCTGACGGAATGGTTGCTGATAAATACATTATGCGTTAAATGCGCCTTACGTATTCTAATGCTTTCCTTATGACTTTATCTATATCAACCTCCAAAAAACGATAGTCATCAACCGATACCATACTAGGAATAGTCATAACACGGTCGAACGTTTTATACGTTCCTTCTTCCTCGTCTACCACCATTTGGTATAGCACACCCCTGTGGCAGACTTTCCCATGCCGTAGTATAGATTCCTTTGTTACGGCAAAACAGCCCAAAAGGTCCATAAAGTTCTCTTCTGCTTCAATAGCCGAAAAGAAGTCAGACAATTGGTGTTCTTTCACGCCAATCCTTTTTAGCAATGTCAAAAGCTTCACTAATGGGGTGTCAGACTGGAAGCGAAAGTTGTCCGTAACACTCACTTCTTCTCGTATATATGCATCTTCGAAGTTATCTAACACGTTCATCATGTCTTTAATATCGCTTCTATCCAGCCTTATTCCAATAGCCGTTAATCCTTTAGAGACGGTTTCGAAGTTTATTTTACACTCTTCTTTTACATACGATTGTAGGGAGCTTTTTGCATGTTCGGATACTGAATGATAGAAAGTAGTACGTGCAACAAACTCTTTTATATAGCTTTCGTAGTTGGCTTCGCCATAATAGTTACGAAAAATAGTGCCTATTGCAACTGTATCCATCATAAATATTATCTTAGCAAAACCAAACTTATTTTGTGTTTTTATTGGATTTATTTCGTTGTCGTCTCCCTGTTTTTCTGTTGCATTAGCTGTGGTTTTCTTTTCTGTTCGTGTGGAAAATATATTGAAAATACCAAACAATTGCACTGGGTCTATGCGGTCAAAGTCTTCTATTAATAGCACTGGTGTCTTTTTTAGACCCATTATGGCATGTGTTATTAGCCAGCTCATGGGGTCTATTTCGCCTATTTCATTGGTTGCAGCAGACATTTTTGCTATTGATTTTGCAGCTCTTTCAAACTTTGCTCTTGCTATATTTTCTTTTAATCCCCTAAATTTCTTACACTGTTGAGCATATCCTTCTGCCAGCGTAATGGTTCCTTTTAAGAGCATACCCAGCTGATTGCCATTGCTTAATGTAGATGGTGCGAATCGCATAATGTCTTTTACAACATCTATAGTATTCTCGTTGAAATACCATTGCAATAGAATGTGGTCGGGAATTTTAATGTTTGTGTTTAACGTACCATCTAAAATGAGTTGGAAAAGTAGGTCGCGTTTAACATACTCTAGTATCTGTTCGTTCATTGCAACCTCGTAATTAATAGGCGTAAGCGTATAAAATGCGTATTGGTTGCTATACTTTTCTTTAAACCTTTCTATAAATTCGGAATTTCTTTCGCCTAATTTTACCGAAAAAATGGTTCTGTTTACATCAGCCGCATTCAGATGATTGTAAAACGCTATTAGTTTATTTGCGATATCCATAGGGATTTTTTGGTTAATGTCCTAATACTTAGTGATTAATATCTTTGGCTCCATTACCATACATTTTCGTAATGCAAGCATTGTGAATATACGGTATAGAGCTTTCGATACAAAGTTACTAATAAATTTTTATAGTACAAATTTTTTGCGTAAAGTTTCTTTATATAAACGAAAAAAAATGATATTGGGTGGGTTTCTGTACACTTTTGACGATGTTTTTTCAAGGTATATATACATAGAAAAAAGGTATATATACATAAAAAAGAAGCTGTGCTGCACTTCATAAGTATTGGAACCACGAAGTTTTTTTAGTTTACCGCACAGCATTCTTTTTCTATGTTGCGCAATGTTCTCGGTTCCAATGTACAGCTTTTTTCGCTTTATTCCACAACGTTCCCGATTGTACAACACTGCGTTTTATTTGTTTCAACATAATAGTGCTTATATTTCCACAACATTGTGGAACGCACAACTAAACCTCATAGGTATATTTTCATAATCCCTATTGGCTTTTATCAGTCCGTTGTAGATTTGCCTGTCGGTTGCTTCATAGCAGGTATTGACTACTATATACGAAGCTTTATGGTTAATTACGTTTATTTGTAACTTGCTGCAAAGGTAGATATTATTTTTGAAAAGAAAAGAAAAAACACAATAAAAGTTTTCTGAAAACATCATTTTTTTTGGTTTTGCGCTTTAGGCTCTCTACCCTATCGCTAGTTCGTATATATATTAAGAAGAATCGGACTACGCTATTTTATTGTTCTATTTTCCTATTATGACAAAATAATTATAAGGAAAACGACATTTTGCATAGTGCTTTGTATAAAAAATATGAAATATGTTACATTTCTTTCTCCTGCATTTGACATTGTCAAATAAATTGTTTATATTTGTAACGACTTAACATATATATCACAAAAGAAAGGAGTTTATATGAAGAGCTTAAATCATTCGGAGTTGTATAACGATAGTACAACCGAAAAAAATATGTACAACAAAAAGGAGAACGTGAACAATCTCCAAGGTGAAAAGTTGGAAACAACTGACAAGAAACCATTAGGTGGCGAAATATGGTATACCTAACAGCAATACACATATAGTGCTAACGGTATTGTAAAGGCTGTTTCTACGCTTTCGGTGTAGAGGCATTGCCCGTACCAAACTTAGAAAAGCGCAACCCCATTTGGTGGGTTACGCTTTTTTTTATTGCCTAAACAAGTTTATTAGAAGCTATATAACAATGTAGATAGAAACACCTGTTACAGCAGAAATCTACCTCCACTGTTATTCCAAAACACATGCAGCAATCACCAAACAAAAGCCTCTCACATTCTATCGCATATTATACCATTATACAAAAACCCCCTTTTTGCCGTGCAAAAGTATGGTTTTTGGCGTGCAAAAAGGGGGTTTTTACATTGCAAAAGTATGGTTTTTGCAATGCGAAAGTAGGCATTTTGTGTATGTTGTTGTGTTATAGCGAGTTGCAAGTGTACGTTGGTGCACAATTTTATGGTGTTTGCAGATATGTAAACAACCAGAAAATGGCAATCCGTCAGCAGCCGTAGGGGTCCGATTTATCGCGCCCGCATATATGAAAACAACCGCAAAATGAGGAACGAACATACGTGTGTGGTGGAATGAATATACGTATTTGATAATGTGGACATACGTGTACGAGGAAACGAATATGCATATTTAATAATGTGAAAATACGGGCACAATGAATCGGTCCCTACACCTTGCGGAATGAAATGTGGGGTGTTTCGTGGTTGAATGTGGACATTTTGCGGAATGTTCGTGGGATATTTCGTGGACAAACGTGGCATTGTTGGCAAACCACAACACCGAAAATAATTGATATTACAACTGTTATGCTCTGTGCAAAGAACAATACAGAACACAAAAAAAACACACTTTGGTAAAACAAAAACAAATAAACGAAATATAAAAAATGGGTACACTATATCATCACTATTAAGTATTGATTCTGTGGTTTTTACCGTTTTGTACAAAAAAAGTACTATAAAGTAGGTAAAAAGAGCATTTTCTTTAAAAATAAAATCACGAAAAATAAGTATTGTGTAAAGCATTCTTTCTTCCTAACTTTGCACTGCTTAGATAAGCTAAACAATAAAATTCAAATTTAATATAAACATAAAATAACAACAATAAAACAATGAAGACAAAGTTTTTTGCGGCTCTTTGCTTTGCTGCCGCCCTGTTTACATCGTGCAGTAAAGATAAAAACGATGAGCCTAAAGTTAAGCCTACACCAGAGACAGCACAGATTAAGCATTTCGAAACACTTATGCCTGGCTACGATTCGTGGATTTATGTAGACCTCGAAACTGGTAAATACGAACAACAAGAAGAGCTTGGCGCACGCGAATATCGCAAATACAACACAATGACAGACTATGAAGTGGTGAAGACAGAACCTGCAAAAGGTAGCGAGAAAGACCTACCAAAGAAGTGGGATTTAGCCTTCCATATTACCGATGTTCGTACCAATGACGGTGCAGTATTGATGACCGACCAAACCAATATTAGTAGTATTAAAACACTTCCACAAGGCGATTATGTTGCAGATGTACCAAGCGAGATATTCGTAGAGTTGGGTGCTATGAAAGCAGGCGGCCTTATGGTAGTGTCAAAAACTATGTTAAACAAAGAAATGGCTAAGTGGGCGAAGAGCACTGGTATGGGTAAACCAAAGATAATTAGCGACAAAGTGTTTGCCGTTAAGTTTAAAAATGGTAACGAAGCCCTTATTTTGTTCAAAGATTACTTAGACGCTACTGGCAAGAAAAAGGCTGTAAGCTTCGACTATAAGTTTATAAAGAAAGCATAACAGAGGCAAACTCTTTTATGCTAAACCATAGCACGAGCGATAAACATAGTGGCAGAAGCATTGCCAATGTTTATCGCTTGGAACGTGGTTAGCTGTAATCTATACCTTATTATATATAGGTTCACATGCCTGTCGTTCCCCTTCGGGAGAGCGATAAGGTGCACTTTATACCAAAATTACATAGAAACAAATTCATCAAAGCTTCAGTAAAATGAAGAAACTATTACTTATTCTCACACTCTTAACAACAACCTTCGCTACTATTTGTGCCGACAACGTTACACCAGAAAAAGGTTATCAGCTATCGGGAACGGTGGTTGATGTAGACTCTGACGAGCCTTTGGCAGGCGCAGTGCTAAAGGTTGAGGGCACCAATATAGTGGCAGGCACCAACAGTAAAGGCGAATTTACACTTGTTTTTGGTGCCAATAAGGTTTACACAGTACGCATTTCGTGTATGGGTTACGCCCCCCGTACAATACAAGTTCCGGCAGTTGGACACCCCACACTCAAAATAAAGATGATTCCAACCAACTCTAATTTAGAGGAGGTAGTGGTTACTGGTTCGCGAAGCGAGCGCCCTTTGAAAGACGTTCCCGTACTTACACGTGTCATTTCGCAGGACGAAATAAAAACAGTAAACCCAGTAGACCTAAACACTCTCTTGGAATATACATTGCCGGGCATACAGTTTTACTACAACAGTATGAGCCAAACCACAAGCATTAACTATCAAGGAATGGACAGCAAATCGGTGCTTTTCTTGGTAGATGGGGAACGAATAAGTGGCGAAGGCTCCGATCATAACATCGATTTCAGCCGTATCAACGTCGATAACATAGAGCGAATAGAAGTGGTAAGGGGGGCAGCATCTACCCTTTACGATAGTCGTGCCATCGGCGGAGTAATAAATATCATCACAAAAAAGAGTTCTCGCCCACTAAATGTACAGCTAAGCTCGCGCTATGCAGGCGTTAACGGACAGAACTATGGTGTTCAAGTGGGCATAAACCGTAGCCGACTAAATTCGCAAACATCGTTCGGGTTCCGCAATCGTAGCACTTATTGGGTGAAAGACAAGGAAGGAAAAACCGTAGAACGTATTGCACCAGATGGTAAAGCCATTGAAGAAAGAAGCGAACCACGCGATTTGCCCGTGTACGGATATAAGATTTGGGACGTAGGACAACGCTTTAGCTATAGATTTACCGACCAGTTTACAGGCGAACTCTTTGGTTCTTTCTATGCAAACATACGTCCAACCTATCAAGGACGCCGCTATCATCAACGCTACGAAGACCTTGTTCTGGGTGCAAAAGGCAACTGGCAAATGAATAAAAACAACGGTTTCGCATTCTCGTACACCTTCGATAACTACGCCAAAAAAGACGATTACAACCTTGTTAAGCTGGTAGAAAAAGTGTACAACAACATTAACCACAGCGCACGCCTATACTATACGGGCACATTCGGACAGCATACATTCAACGCCGGAGTGGAAGCCGTACACGAAAGTCTACGCCATTACATGATGAAAGATACTGGTATGGTGAGCAGAACACAGTTCTCGCTCTGCGTTCAGGAGGATTGGAAAATCAATAATGCACTAAACATAGTGGTAGGACTACGTGGCGACAAAAGTCCAAACTATTCTTTCCACATCACACCTAAGGTTTCGGCTCTCTACAGACCACTTTCGTTCTTAACATTTCGTGCTGGCTATTCGCAAGGATACCGCATTCCCACCCTTAAAGAGCTGTATCAGGAGTTCAATATGGCAGGTATGATTACTATATATGGTAATAAAGACCTGAAGCCAGAGTATGGAAGCCAACTCTCTGCATCGGTAGAATACGACCGTAACGGGCTTAACCTGTCGCTATCGGCATACCACAACCGTTTCAAAAACAAAATAACATACGAGTATTTGGCACCCGGTGTAAACTACGATATGCGTTATATCAACTCCGATAACGTTAAAACAACAGGCATAGAGGCTACTGTTAATTACAGAATGCTATGCGGCTTGAGCTTTATGGGGGCTTATACGTATATAAACGACTACAATGTAAAAGACGGATACAACCGTTCGTGGATACGTCCACACTCTGCTAAGTTCAACGTAACCTATAAACGGAAGTTCGGAAAAACCACCGAATCTATTGCACTCAATAGCCAATGGATGTCGCGAATAACACGTTACGCTTACGATTCGGACGCAAAGGCATACGTTCGCTACGTTTACGACCCACGAACAATATGTTCGCTCAACCTGCGGTCTGAACTTCCACGTGGTATAAACCTTGGTTTTATGATAGACAACCTATTTAATTATCACGATAAAGCGTCCGACTCTGATGTGCAACTACCACTCAACGGCATTAGCTACGTGCTTACAGTAGGTATAAACCTGTCCGACTTGTTCAGGAAATAATATCTTTCACATTATTATATATACTGTGCTACACAACTATAATGTATTGCTTACACAGCAACAACACCCTTTCACTATGGCGACAACCTTTTATCGCCATAGTGATAATGCGTTATATCCATAGATGTAATGTGTTGTATCCATAGATGTAATGCGTTATATCCATAGATATAACATACTTACACCATAGTGTTAGAACTGTAAAGCCATAGCAACAAAGATAGTTTGGCACACAGTAAACAAACAATATTAAACAGCTAAACCATTCATAAAGAAATAAAAAACGAACAGAATGAAGAAACAAAAAATAATAATCGGCGCCGTTATAGCACTGCTACTGCTTATTGGTTTCGGCGTTTGGAACAAGTGGATGTCCACTACTCGGATAGCATTCATAAACTATCAAACCATAACACTGGGGCAAATTGGTCGTGCAAACGATAATCCGCTCATCAAAATAGAGAGTCTTGACGCCGACGATATAGCCAAAGCCGATGGCTACGATATGGTTTTTGTGCAGGCAATGGGCTTACGGCTAACCGAAGAACAACGTGCTGAGCTTGAAAAAGCTATGAAAAACGGAACGCCAGTGGTGAGTACGCTCATCACAAATCCCGATAACGATTTCTGTTCGGTAGACACTGCCAATGCCAATCGTATGAAAGCGTATATCGACAACGGCGGTCGCGAAAACTATCACAACCTTCTTAGCTATGTAAGAAAGTACATAGACAAAAAAATTATCTATGCTTCTGAACCCGGAAAGGTGGTAGAACGCGTGCTCGGACTACTATATCATGCCGACCCAAACCGTCCCGACGACGAGGACAAACAGTTTAATTCGTTGGCAGAATATAACAAATTCCTAAAAGAAAAAGGACTTTGGAAAGCCAATGCCCCAGCTATCATCATAACAGGAAGTATGGGCGAGCCTAAAGAACTAATAGCAGAGTTAGAGAAAACTGGCAATATGGTGTATCCAGTGAACTCTATTCAGCAGTTTGTAGAGGCACATCACGCCGACAGCATTAAGGTTTCAGCTATCATTAATATGGCGCACGGACGCTTAGGCGATGCTTTCGTAGACTATTTGAAGCATGTTGATGTTCCATTATTCGCTCCGCTAAACGTAAATCAGCAGGAAAAGAAGTGGGAAAACGACAAGATGGGCATGAGCGGAGGCTTCCTTTCGCAGAGCATAGTTACTCCAGAGATTGACGGAGCCATACGTCCGTATGCCCTTTTCGCACATTATGTAGGCAAAGACGACCTTGAATACGTTGCAGCAATGCCCGAACGGCTCGGCTCTTTCGTGCAAACTGTAAACAACTACATAGCTTTAAAGCACAAGCCAAATAGCCAAAAGCGAGTTGCCATATACTATTATAAAGGACCGGGACAGAACGCTTTAACCGCAGGAGGTATGGAAGTGGGACCTTCGCTCTACAATTTGCTGGTGCGTTTAAAGCACGAAGGCTACAACGTAGCGGGCTTACCAGATTCGCCAGAGGGCTTAATGCAAGCCATACAAAGGCAAGGTGCAGTGTTCAACCTATATGCTAAAGGAGCGTTCGACGACTTTATGAAGAATGGAAAACCAGCTCTTGTAACCAAAAACCAATACGAAAGTTGGGTGAAAAAGACACTCCGACCAGAGAAATACCAAGAAGTGGTGAAGGCAAACGGCGAGTTCCCAGGCGAATATATGTCTACTCCCGATGGAAAACTAGCTGTTGCACGTGTTCAGTTCGGTAATATTGTGTTGCTTCCACAGAACGCTGCAGGCTCAGGAACCAATGCTTTCCAAATTGTTCACGGCACTAACGCAGCTCCACCACATACATATATTGCTTCGTATTTGTGGACACAATATGCCTTTAAAGCCGATGTGCTGATACATTTTGGCACACACGGCAGTCTCGAATTTACTCCAAAGAAGCAAGTTGCCCTAAGTAATCTCGACTGGCCAGACCGTTTAGTGGGCACACTACCACACTTCTACCTTTACACTATCGGCAATGTTGGCGAAGGACTAATAGCCAAACGCCGTTCGTATGCCGGACTACAGTCGTATCTTACACCACCTTTTATGGAGAGCGGAATGCACGGAGCATACGCAGAACTATCGTCTAAAATAAAGCTTTACAACCAAAACATTGGCAAAAACAAGGCTTTATTGCAACAAACATCGCTTGCAATAAAAGCCATTGTGGTGCGTTTGGGTTTCCATCGCGACCTTGGTTTAGACAGTATACTTACCCGTCCGTACACAGAAGAGGAGATAACGCGCATCGATAACTTTGCTGAGGAACTCTCAAACGAGAAAATTACAGGACAACTTTATACTTTAGGCGTACCTTACGAGACCGCACGCATCAACAGTAGTGTACTTGAAATGTGCACAGATCCCGTAGCTTACTCGCTGTTTACACTCGATAAGGTACGCAAAAAAGCCACCGAAGCCTTGCTAAAACACCGTTCAGAGTTCAACAGCCGATACCTTTACCCTGCCAAAGCATTGGTTCAGTCGCTCATAAATAGTTCGGCTGAAGTTTCAGATGCCTTTGTTTGCAAAGTAGGACATCTATCTCCAGACGACATTAAGCGTGCCCACAAGATATACGATGACCTTAATGCACCATCGGATATGATGAGTATGATGATGCGAATGGGCTCTATGAGCAAGAAAAACAAAGGCGGAAAGGGTATGCCAATGGGTATGGGAATGGCTAAAGGTATGGGCAAAATGCCGCCAGAAATGGCAAAAGCTATGTCGAAAGGCAAACCAATGCACGCCAAACAAGGAGGTATGCCACCAATGGGACACCCCGGAAAGATGCCAAAAGGTATGGGAAAGAAACCTGAAAATATGGGCGGACACCCCACAACAAAGGGCAAACAAATGCCACAAATGGGCAAACCAATGGGCGGAAAGGCTATGCAAGGAATGCCTAAGAAGGGTATGGCTGGCATGGCTGCTATGATGAAAGACAAGAAGAAATCGTATTCTAAAGAAGAAAAAGACTTTGCTTTTGCGGTAAGAGAACTGGAACGAACGCTCAAAAACATAGCAAAATACAAGCAATATCTTCTTATTAGTCCGCAAAACGAGCTCGAAAGCATCATCAATGCTATGAATGGAGGCTACACTGCCCCCTCTCCTGGCGGCGACCCTATAGTTAATCCGAACACATTGCCTACCGGACGCAACCTGTTTGGTATAAATGCAGAGTCTACACCAAGCGAAGCTGCATGGGAAAAAGGTAAACAATTGGCACAAAACACCATCGATTTGTATAAGCAACGCCACAATGGCGCAATGCCACACAAGGTTAGTTACACGCTATGGAGTGGCGAATTTATAGAAACAGAAGGGGCTACCATCGCTCAAGTGCTATATATGCTGGGCGTAGAACCCGTGCGCGACTCGTTCGGAAGGGTAAGCGACCTACGCTTAATCCCATCTAAAGAGTTGGGACGAAAGCGTATTGACGTTGTAGTACAGACCTCTGGACAGCTCAGAGACCTTGCTGCATCGCGTCTTTTCCTAATTAATAAGGCGGTGGAGATGGCTGCTAACGCCAAAGACGATGTGTTTGAGAACGAAGTTTCTATTGGTGTGAAAACCGCAGAACGCCATCTTACAGAGAAAGGAGTATCGCCTAAGGAGGCACGAAAGCTAGCTTCGCAACGCATTTTCGGTGGAATGAACGGCAATTATGGCACTGGCATACAAGCAATGGTTATGAGTGGCGACCGCTGGGAGAAGCAAGAGGACATTGCAAACACCTATATTAACAACATGGGAACCTTCTATGGCAGCGAAAAAGACTGGGAACAGTATAACAAATATGCCTTCGAGGCTGCTCTAACGCGTACCGATGTGGTGGTGCAACCACGCCAAAGCAACACGTGGGGGGCATTAAGCTTAGACCATGTATATGAGTTTATGGGTGGATTGAACCTCGCTGTACGGCAAGTAACGGGCAAAGACCCCGATGCTTACCTAAGCGATTATCGCAATACACATAACGTTCGCATGCAAGAAGTAAAGGAAGCCATAGGCGTAGAGAGCCGTACCACCATTCTAAACCCTGTATATATAAAGGAAAAAATGAAGGGTGGAGCAAGCGCAGCTGGTGGTTTTGCAGAGATTGTAGAGAATACTTACGGCTGGAATGTTATGAAACCGAAGGCGATAGACAAAGAATTGTGGGACGATATATACCGTGTGTACGTGCAAGACAAGTACAAACTGGGCACAAAAACATTCTTTGAACAGAAAAATCCAGCAGCTTTGCAACAGATTACAGCCGTTATGCTCGAAACTGTACGTAAAGGAATGTGGAAAGCAACGCCTCAGCAGGTGGCTGATATTGCCAAATTGCATGTAGAATTGGTTAAGAAATACAAGCCGTCAGGCTCTTCTTTCGTTACCGATAATGCCAAACTACGCAAGTTTATAGCATCTAAGGTTTCGCCAGAACAGGGCAAAGACTATCAACAACAGATAGAACAGGTGCGCAATTCGGCTGCAAATGCCAACAAGGGTACTGTTATGAAACGCGAAGATATGTCGCAAAAGGTTGAAAAACATTCTCCGCTGCTTAGCAAAGGCCTCGTTATTGGTGGTGCAGTGTTGCTCTTTGTAGCTTTAGTAGTATTCATTGTGCGCCGCCGTCGTAATACGAATGCAGAATAAATGAATAATGGAAACCATAGTATATATACTATTTATGCTTGTTTGTTTCAGCTTTTTGCTGAAACAAACTTTCGTAAATACTTTGCAACTTAGTATTACTGCGGTGGCAGCAATGGTGTTTACAGGCTTCGCTTGGCACGTTGCCATCTTGCAATCGTCCACAGAAATAGCTGCATGGTTGGCAAATACAAACTTGGTTCGCGATATTTCTGTGGTGCTAAACATAGACGTTCTCTTGTCTATGGCATTCTGCTTGCTGGCTGCAAACATCAAAATTGGAGAACACGTAGGGCGCAAAGCTCGCTGGCTATATGCCTTTTTACGGTTCTTTCCTGGCATTATGATTGTGCCAACTCTATTTGCTTTGCTTGTTGAAACCATATTTATGTTTCCGGGCGAAGACTTCTCGCTCATTGCTTGGACGCTTGGCGGTGTGTTCTGTGGGGCTATTTTGCTGCTCACATATACCATAAAGTGGTTGCTTCCCGAAACTTTCTTACGCTTAGAACTGCTTTTTCTCTGCAATTTGCTCATTGCTTTGGTGGGCATAGTGGCTACAGTGAATGGCAAAACTGCCGTTGTGGGAACCGACAGCACAAACTTTGGTGCCCTCGCAGGTACACTTGCTTTGGTTGTTGTGGTTGGCATTGTGGGAATGTTGTGGCAACGTTGGCACACCAAACGACAAATGAAACAGTTAGAATAACACACACACGTTGCACAAAAAACATTTAGGCGCAACACATAATAAATAAGAATATAAAACAATAATACATTATGAACTACATTACAGACATACTCTACTGGATTTCTTCAGGACTTCTTGTACCCGTAGTCCTACTTCTCATTTTCTTCTTTTTGCGGTCGTTGTTGCTCTTGGGCGGCTTCTTCAGTCAGTATCTCACTATGCGCAAGAGTGGCATAATGCTACAAAAAGAGGTGAAACAGCTCACTGCCAACAACCTTTCTACACTTGCAGAACGACTACCAAAAGGCAAATTGCCCGTTGTAACCTGCATTTCTAAAATGTTAGAAAACCGTAACAGTCCTGCAAAAGTTACCTTTTTGCTCGACGAATACGAGTGTATGGTGGAGCGAGAGCTTGAAACGCCAAAGATGTTTACTAAAATGGGACCAATGTTAGGACTTATGGGCACGCTCATTCCTATGGGTCCGGCTCTCGTTGGCTTATCTTCTGGCGACATTGCGTCTATGGCTTACAACATGCAAGTGGCATTTGCAACCACCGTAATAGGCTTGTTTGCTGGCGGAATAGGCTTTGTAGTAAAGGCAGTTAAGCAGCGTTGGTATCGCAGAGATATGGGAATGCTTAACTATATTGCCGATATGTTAGACGAAAACCGCGACAAACAACTATGAGAAGACGACAAATTAAATTTGAACACGACGAGGACGACGACCCAATGAGTGTTGTTAGCAACCTCTTCGATGCTGCAATGGTGTTTGCGGTGGCACTTATGGTGGCGCTTGTTACCCACTATAAGATGACAGAAATGTTTAGTACGGAGAACTTTACCGTGGTAAAGAATCCGGGAAAGCAGAATATGGAGATTATTTCGAAGAAAGGAAAGCAGATAGAACGCTACACTCCATCGAAAAATCAGGACGCTAAATCGAGCAATAAAGGTAAGCGTGTGGGCACAGCCTACCAGCTTGAGAATGGCGAAATTATATATATTCCAGACGAATAACCACACTGGCAACACACACAACAATATTGTTGTTTTTTAAAAACCCCCTTTTTGCAATGCAAAAGTATGGTTTTTGGCGTTCAAAAACCACCTTTTTGTAATGCAAAAAGGGGGTTTTTACGTATAGTAAAATATCCAGCATACACCGCACAAACCATTTATCGTGTGCAAAATGTATGGCAGCGAACACTCCGTAAGGCGTAGGGGCCGATTCATCGCGCCCGTTTTACAATCCGAACCAAATGGTTTTAATGTAGCGAAATGATGCGAAACGCAACGCCATTTCGTGATTATTCGGGCACACAGCCACCATAAATAAGCAAAAACATCTACGAAACAAAGCTATCAAAAAGAGGAAACGAATATAGCTAAGTTATTATTTTTTAACTAATCGGATTTGCAATTACAAGAAAAAAATAGTTTCTTTGCCATTCAATAAAGTATTTTTTTAACAATACAGAAACAGCACTCGACACACTAAGTGCACGTTGGTTGAAAACAAACACCAAACGAAGGTATATTGAAAAGACATTCCAAGCAAAGCCAATAAGCCGAGCAAAAACTGCAAAAGCAGTAATAAAACAAAGGAATATAACAGCTGAAGAATTTTAAAAGAACTATAACTTTATGAGAAAATTTCTACTTTTGATGATTGCAACATGCTGTTTAACAACAACAATGTATGCACAAGACAATTGGAAAATGAGGGTAACAATGAAGTCGGGAGAGGTTAAAGACTTCCCTTGCGACGATGTTAAAGACGTAACCTTCAGCAATACGAATAGCAATAGCTACCATGCCGATGTGGCTGTAACTAACACTTACAACATATATTACGGCTCTGTGTCCGACGAATTGGCAGCTTACACCCTACACCTTTGCGATGGAAAGCTGTCGAAAGGTGGCTTACCAACCGAGATTAATAAGCACGATATAAGGGTAACTGTACTTGCTAAGCCTTCGTTAAACCCAAATAGCGCAGCCTTAACAAGCGGAAACTATACGCTTGTAGATAATACTGACGAGGCTGGAGTGTACCACAAACAAAGCGTTTACATAGAAACTAATAAGATGAATGCCAACGGACAGGTGGACGGTTTCTTAGATTCGCTTACCGTTTGCAACCTTAAGGTGGAACAACGACCTAACGGAACATACAACTTGCTACTGGAAGGCGAACTAAAAGAACACGGAAAAATACGCTTTACATACGATGGCAAGCTCGATTTTGTAAACAAAGACCCTGACACAGGCTACCAAAGCATTACAGAAAATGTAGACTTTAAACCAAAAAGTATGTCGGGACGATATGTAAGAGCTACCGATTCGTATTGCGATTACTCCATTACTTTCTTGAATTGTGAGACCGATGCAGAGGGATTTATAGTAGGAGCAGGCGAGTATTTGAACCTTGTGCTGCTCACAGAATATAAAGTTCCAATGGACATAAACACTATTGTGGGCACCTACAGCGTAGTTATGCCAGTTACAGGAGCTGTTTACGAACAAGGAAAATTCATTGGAGGCACTATGTTTAAGCGTGGAAACACCACCTATCCAGTGGGTTCGTACTACAAAGAGTTTGACGGACAGGGCGGCGAAGCATTCGGATTGTTCAACGGAGGCACTATAACCGTTACACAAAACAATGGCGATATCACTTTCAAAGGTAACTGGACTACACCCGAAGGCAAGAATGTGAAGATGGACTACACGGCAAATGTTAGCAACATTATAGACCAATCGCAACAGCAAACAAGTGCTAACGCCAACCAGAAAACAAACATTGGTAAAGCCAACAATACCAAAACAACACTGCGCACCAACATTAACGATGTGCAAAATGCTGGCAACAGTATATTGATGATTAAGAATTAAACCTAACTTCGAGCTTCTGCTATCTCACACAACCATAAGGAAGGCGAGGTAGCAAGCTCTCTTTTCGCTATCGCCTTAGGCATTAAGACTTTAGAGAACAAACCAAACACCAATATAAAAAGCGCATTTTTGCATTGTAAAAATACAATTTTTAGTTCGCAAAAATTGCGCTATTGATGAAAAGAAAGTACACATACGCTTAGAAAAATATACGTTTTTGATTAAAGAAGAATGTACGAGTGTTCATAAAAAGAGTACATTATTCCAAAAAGAAATGCTAAAACCGTTTGGTCTTAGCATTTTCTTTTATAGAACAAAAACCATTTTAAGCACAAAAAATATTAGAAAATACACCCACGAATACGCAACAAGCATATCGCAAAACACCCATATTTGTTGCGCCAAATATTCACATTCAAACACGAAATATATTGCTACCAATTTGCAACAACATAACATTCAAAAAACAAAAACCATACTTTTGCAATGTAAAAACCCACTTTTTGCACGCCAAAAAGGGGGTTTTTACACGCCAAAAACCCCCTTTTTGTTTTTCGTTAGTATAACAAACACGTTGTTAATGTGTTACGAATATTCCGTGAAATGGTTGCGAACACACACGAAATGTGCACGAAACATTCCACAACAACGCAACGCACACACTGCTATTTTGGGTAAATATAAAAAAGGGACCCCATAAATGGAATCCCTTTAACTGCAAACCGTCTGCCATAACCATTGCAAACAGATTGCAACAATGCCACAAACGCCCTCGTTCTATTGTTTTTTTACAAAGCACAAGAGCCTCAGGCGCACTGTGGTTTTAGTAAGAACGTGCTATAATAACACGGTGTTTAGCTGGCTTTCCGCTCACCATGTCCACACCTTCGGTCTGTTCGAACATAAAAGGAACACACCGAATGGTAGCCTGAGTGTCTTCTTTTATCTTTGCTTCCGTCTCTTCTGTGCCGTCCCAATGGCATAAGAAGAAGCCACCATCCTTAATTCGCTCTTTAAATTCATCGTAGTTATCACACTCGTATATATGTTCGTTGCGGAAGTTGAGTGCCTTTTGATAGATGTTAGTCTGAATATCGTCAAGCAATTTCTCTATTCTTTCAACAATTCCATCGAACGAAACGTTTTCTTTTTCTAAGGTATCGCGGCGCATTATCTCTACCGTGTTGTTCTCTAAGTCGCGTCCTCCCATTGCCAAACGCACAGGAACGCCCTTAAGTTCGTAGTCGGCAAACTTAAATCCTGGTCGTTTATTGTCGGCATCGTCATACTTTACGCTAATGCCAAGCCGTCTAAGCTGTTCAACAACAGGCTTTAGCTTTGCCGAAATGGCAGCTAATTGTTCGTCGCCCTTAAATATTGGCACAATAACAACCTGTATTGGAGCAATCTTTGGAGGTAGAACCAACCCATTATCGTCGGAGTGTGCCATAATGAGAGCCCCTATAAGGCGTGTGCTAACCCCCCACGATGTAGCCCAAACATATTCTGGTTTGTTATCTTTATTTAGGAAAGTAACATCGAACGACTTAGCAAAGTTCTGTCCAAGGAAGTGCGATGTGCCGCTCTGCAGTGCCTTTCCGTCTTGCATCATAGCCTCTATGGTGTATGTATCTAATGCTCCTGCGAACCTTTCGGTAGCACTTTTCACTCCCTGCACCACAGGAACGGCGAGCCAATGTTCGGCAAAGTCGGCATAAACTTTAAGCATTTGTCTTGCTTCTTCCTCTGCTTCCTCTCGTGTTGCGTGGGCTGTGTGTCCTTCTTGCCATAGAAATTCGGAGGTACGAAGGAATGGTCGGGTGCGCATTTCCCACCTCATTACGTTGCACCACTGGTTGCACATTAATGGAAGATCCCTATATGAGTGTATCCAATTGCGGTAGGTGTTCCATATAATGGTCTCGCTTGTTGGTCGAATAATAAGTTCTTCGTCTAGTTTTGCTGCAGGGTCTACCTCTACTCCACCCTCTTTTTCGTTAGCACGGAGCCGATAGTGGGTAACCACAGCACATTCTTTGGCAAATCCTTCTACGTGTTCGGCTTCGCGAGAAAGGAAACTTTTTGGAATAAGAAGTGGGAAATAGGCATTTTGTGCGCCTGTTTCTTTAAACATTTTGTCTAACTGTGCCTGCATCTTTTCCCATATAGCGTAGCCGTAAGGCTTTATTACCATACAGCCTCTAACGGGCGATTGCTCTGCTAAATCGGCCTTTACAACAAGGTCGTTGTACCATTGCGAATAGTTTTCTGCCCGTTTGGTAAGGTGTTTTAATTCTTTTGCCATAATATATACTATCTTTTTCTATGTCGTCTTTATAGGCAAATTCCCTAACTAAATAGGCAATTCCCCATTGTTTGAATAACTTTATCAGCGTAATTTTGTGCAAAATTACAAAAAAATGTTGGCAAACGGCACTTCAAAATAAAAATAGTTGTATCTTTGTTGCGGTGCCAGTGCATTAAGAAGGCATTGGTTTTGCAGGATAACAATTATGTGTTGTTTCGCTTAAAAAGAATGTAATGTGCTATTAAACCGTATGTATGATGTGCGCATACATATTGTGCAATATGCCAGAACATATATATTAGAATTTTAAAACATATAAAATTATACGCATTATGAAGAGTTTAAAAACAATAACAGCCGCACTTTGTGTAGCTACACTCGTATCTAGTTGTGCAACAAATCAAGGAACTTACAGTGCCGGAGGTGCCGGAGCAGGTGCCGTTCTCGGGGGTATCGTGGGCAACATTATAGGTAAAAACACCAAAGGAACTGCTATTGGTGCTGCCATTGGTGCCGCTGTAGGTGCTGGAACTGGTGCTTTAATTGGTAGACACATGGACAAAGTAAAGCAACAAACCCAAGCACAGGTAGACAATGCTAAGGTTGAAACTGTGAAAGATGCCAATGGTTTAAGTTGCGTAAAGGTTACTTTCGACTCTGGTATCTTGTTTGCTACCAACAGTTCAGACCTTAATGTATCGGCAAAACACGACCTTACGAAGTTTGCTGGTGTACTTAGACAGAACAGCGACTGCGATGTTGCCATTCAAGGATATACCGATGCATCGGGCAACGACAATATTAACATTCCGCTTTCAGAGCGTCGTGCCAAAGCCGTTTCAAGCTATTTGCGTTCGCAAGGTGTGTCTTCTGGACAGATTCGCACAGTAGAAGGTCTTGGAAGTTCTAACCCTATAGAGAACAAACGCGTTAGTCAGGCTAACCGAAGAGTAGAGGTTTACTTGTATGCATCTAAAGAAATGATTAATAAAGCCAATAATGGTACCTTGTAAAAAGATGCCTTATTTTTGATTAAACTTAACTACCGCTAAGACGTGTTCCGTAAATGGAGCACGTCTTTTTGTGTATATAACATTCTAATAGCCACACATTTACAACCTGAATATACCACAAACACACACGAAATGCGTGGCGAACATTCCGTCAGGTGTAGGAAACCGATTCATCGTGCCCGTATTTTCACATTATCAAATATGCGTTTTCGTTCCCCATTTTGTGGGTGTACACGTATCTGCAAACACCAAAAAATAGTGCACCAACGTACACTTGCAACTCGCTATGGCACAACAACATACACAGAATGCCTACTTTCGCAATGCAAAAACCATACTTTTGCAATGTAAAAACCCCCTTTTTGCACGCCAAAAACCATACTTTTGCAACGCAAAAAACCCCATTTTGGTTGATGCCTATATTGCTCTTATAAAACACTAAACATTCGGCTATAAAACATTCTTACCAAAACCATAAAACACTGCTCACAATATGGCTACACACACTACACATTACGGCATATACACAACAACCGTTTGGCACAACTTTATTGTACCCTCCCATTGCACACAACCACAAAACGCATAATGAATTGCACCACTATTATGCACACTTTTTGTAGCATTTATTATATTTCTACCCCATTTTCTTTGACATTAAAATTATTTATAGTATCTTTGCCGAACCTAAATACCGATTCATATAAGTCGAATTTAAACAATGTAGCCCTATATATAATAAGGTGTAAATTCTATTACGGAACAACAAAAAGAGAGAACGCAAACGGTGCAAAAGGCACTACAGCAAAACATATCCGTAGGAAAAACGGTTTATAAAGGCTACCAGAACGCTCATAAAGTCTATACATTAATTTCAAACAATAAGCAAAAATGAGAAAAATCTACTTACTGATGTTTGCCCTAATGCTGTGTTTTAGCATGGCAAATGCACAAGTTATCGAGGGTACGGTACTAAAATCGTGGGACGGAGCCAGTGGTTCTATCGAGATTCCTGCCAATGTTACCGAGATAGCAGATAACTGTTTCTACTCGCCAGCCGAGGAAGATCCAGACACTTGGGAGGTTATTGGCGAAGAAAAGAGTAACACCAACATTACAAACATTAAGCTAAACAATGTAAAAAAAATAGGCAAGAATGCCTTTAAAGGGTGTTCTAACATTGAAAGTATAGATGCACCCAATGTAGAAATAGTGGGCGACGAAGCCTTTGCACGGTGCGAAAAACTTGCAACATTGGCTCTTCCAAACATTAAAAACGTGGGAGTAGATGCCTTTCAAGGCTGCGAACAACTAAAAGAAATAGCGTTAGGAAAAGGTCTTACTACCATTTCGGGTAGCTCGTTTAAGAACTGTAAGGCGCTAACAACCATATCTATAGACAATGGCGGAGGCTATAAAGCTTTGCAAAATGCCATTATCAGTCCAAACAAAACATTGGTTTATATTGCCGGACAAGCCAAAGAAATAAAGCTAACTGCCGACGAATGTACTGCCATTGGCGACTATGCAATGTACAACAACACAAATATTGCAAAAATAAACCTACCCGGCGTTAAAACCATAGGTAAGGCTTGCTTTACGGGTTGCAGTGCTTTGGCAGAACTGTTAGTACCCAATTTGGTAAGCGTAGACACCAATAGCTACATTACATGGAGTGGTGTGGCATCGCTAAATGTGGTAGATATTCACCTAAGCAACAACTTTGTGTCGTTCGGAGCTACCGAATTTGCCGATAAAACCTCTACAACCATTTACGTAGCTAACGAAAACGTAAAAGAAAAACTACAGCAAAAGTTTAAGAAATGCCAAATAGTAATAGGCGAACCACAGTCTACCGAGAAGTTTAAAGTAAACTATAGCATCACAAATATAGAGATTGATGGTAAGAAAATAGGCGAAATTGAAGCGTGGACAAATGGTGCACGCAACTTCGAAACAGGTACAGACATACCCAAAGGCAATAGCGTTTCGGTAATGGTAACACCATACGGCGGCTACAAAATAGACAAATGGGAAGTGAATGGCAAGTTGGCTGCACCCGAAAATCTACATCCCTCATCGTCAATAAATGGCGAAATATGGTCGGTTAATCACATTTCAGAAGCATTAAACATAGTAGTTACACTTACAAAAGAGGCAGAAGGAGACATTATTTTCTTTAAAAGTAAAGAGCCAAACTTTGGAAGTGTTACCTGCACAGTGGTAGAAACAGAACAGAAAATAAATAGTGCCGAAAAGGTAAAGAAGGGTACTAAGCTCCGCTTCGAGGCATTTCCAAACGAAGGATACCACGTTACACAGTGGTATAAGCTTGGCAAAGAAACCGTAACAGATGCCGAAGGACATACAAAAACCATCGATCAGTATCTGCCTATCGCAGGTTTCGACAATGCTACAGTATACGAATGCAACGCAGAAGATGCCTTAGACATACTCGTAGACTTCGATCGCGAACAAGGAAAGCATATTGTTAGCTTCAAATCGCTTAACAATGAAACTGGCGAACTCACAGCTTCGGTAGACGGAACTGCCATTTCTACAGGAGCAGTAGTGGCACATGGCGCAACAGTAGTGTTCACAGCGCACCCAAAAGAGGGCTATGTTGTAGACAGTTGGCTACTTAACGAAAGCGAAATAAAGGGCGAAAAGGGACTTACTTACACCATTCCCGACCTGAAAGAAGACGTTACTGTGTGGCTGGTTTGTAGCAAACAAACAGAAGAAACCGAACATAAAGCCGAAATAAAAGACGGCCATCTCATCTCGTGGAAGCCAAAAGGCAAGGCTATAACCCCAGAAGGAGTAGAGTATATAGATAACAACGCATTGCAAGCTGCCACAGAACTCGAATCGTTTCATATAACAAAAGACGTTAAAAGCATAGGCGAACTGGTATTTTTGTTCTGTACTCAGCTCACCGAAATCACGGTAGACCCTGCCAACAACTACTTTACATCGGTAGACGGAGTATTGTATAGCAAAGACAAAACACGCTTAATGGCTTATCCTCCGGGCCGTTCGGGTGAGTCATACGAGATTATTCAGAGCGCAACAAGCATAAAACCAGGTGCGTTTGCATTGGTTCCAGCGCTTCTTGGTGTAACTGTGGCTAAGGGAAACACGGCTCTACGTGCCAGCAAAGGCGCACTCTACACACGCAATATGCTCACTTTGCTCTATCAACCTACCATTCCACAAACTGCACCGGGTACAGATAAGCTCGCACTAAACGAGGGATTGGAAACCATTGCCCGCTATGCTTTGGCATACAACCATACTGTTACAGAGATAACACTACCTGGTTCGCTTAAAACTATCGAGGCTAATGCACTCTCAAACAATCCTAACTTGAATGGAATAAAGTGGGAAGAGGGTGTTGAACCTGAACTTGAAACCATTGGAGATTCGGCTTTTTACCACAACGGACAGTTGGCAATGCTACAGCATATCCCATCTTTAAAAACATTGGGAGCAGGTGCTTTCATTAAAAATGCTAACCTTGTGGAGGTTCATATACCTGCAAACTGCACCATAGGAGATAGAGCTTTCTTTGAATGTTTGGCACTTCAGAACGTCTATTCGTATAGTATGACACCGCCAGCTGTAGCCGACGACGCTTTCAAATCTATATATTATCTTGACGATGCTGTGCTACACGTAGACCAAAATGCGGTAGAAGCCTACAAAAAAGCCGATGGCTGGCGACACTTTAAGCACTTTGCTACCGATATTGTTACTGCAATTAGCTCTACAAAGGTTGCTACAAACAGTGCCGTTCGGGTAATAGCACAAAGCAATGGTTACACCATCGAGGGGCTGAATGCCGGACAACGCTACACGCTTTGCACTGTTTCGGGTGTGCAAATAGCTACTGGCGTAGCCAACAAAGGTAGTTTGTTTATACCAGTTAAGCGCAATCAGGTGTACATTCTGCACATTTCGGGCGATAAAACCTACAAACTGTTCTAACAAAAGTATTCAGTTTAGCACATAAAACACAAGAGAGAAGCAAACATCATGGGTTTGCTTCTCTCTTTTTTCTATCTGTCTTGATGTACGAAATATTACGAATTGCAACACCATTTTGTGGGTGTTCGTGGGTACGGTATGAGGTATTGCAACGCCAATGGTGGAAAATCGCAACGCCATTTTGTGCAATTACGTGGGTGCGGGCACGATAAATCGGACCCCTACGCCTACGGGGTGGACGTGGAAAAACGTGGGTGAACGTGGCAATAAATAACAAAATGGATAATACAAAATATATCAACGAACACATTACGTGTGGGTTATTTATTGCGCATATATATCAACGAACATTCCGTAATATCCATTTATTGCGCAAATGTATGGTAGCGAACACACCGCAAGGCGTAGGGGTCCGATTCATCGCGCCCGTTTTACAATCCGAACCAAATGGTTTTGATGTGCCGATATGATGCGAATTGCAATGCCATTTTGTGGAATTACGTGGGTGCGGTATGATGTATTGCAATATCAACGGTGGGAATACGCAATGCCGTTTCGGGGTATTTCGTGGATACGGGCACGATAAATCGGACCCCTACGCCTACGGAATGGACGTGGAAAAACGTGGGGTACAATAAATAAAAATAACGAAATGGGTAACGCAAATGTATGGCAACGAACATTCTGCAATATCCATTTATTGCGCAAATGTATGGCAGCGAACATTCCGCCAGGCGTAGGGGCCGATTCATCGCGCCCGTTTTTCAACCGAACCAAATGGTTTTGATGTGTCGAAATGATATGAATTGCAACGCCATTTTGTGGAATTACGTGGTTGTGGTACGATGAATTGCAATATCAACGGTGGGAAATTGCAACGCCATTTTGTGGGTGTTCGTGGACGTGGTACGATGTATTGCAAAACAAAAAATACTCTCTTAAAAAACAAAAACCATACTTTTGCAATGCAAAAACCCACTTTTTGCAATGCAAAAACCTACTTTTTGCACGCCAAAAACCATACTTTTGCAACGCAAAAAGGGGGTTTTTGAAAACCCCTTTCTATAGTGCTGTGTTTCAGTATGATAGGCTGTGTTAGACTAAAGGGCGGTGAGCACACACCAAAAGCCATTTTTGGAATGTGTTAAACAAGTGGTAAGCTGCTTTTTAAACCCCTATCTGTCTATGCCATTACGCGACAACACTCCTTTGGTGGTGTAGTAATGCTTCACCTCTTGCATATCTGTTACAAGGTCGGCATAGGCAATTAGTTGTTTCGGAGCATAACGACCAGTAAGCACAACTTCGGTTTTTGGGTCTCTGTTTTCTAATGCTTGCATAAGTTCGTCTATGCTAATAAGTTCCATGTGTAGTGCTATTGTTATTTCATCGAATATCACTACGTCCCATTCTCCCGAGCTAAGAAGTTCTGCACACCGTGCTAATCCGTCTTGAGCGTGCTGTTTATCTATTGCCGAAGGGGCGCGCGTAAGTAGGCAACCATTACCAAATTGCTCTATAGAAAGGTTGTCTATGAACTTGGCAATACGTGTTTCGTTGTATTGTATCGACTTCATAAACTGTCCTATAAACACTTTTTTGCCTGCCATACATGCACGTATGGCTAGTCCAAAGGCTGCTGTGGTCTTCCCTTTTCCGTTGCCCGTGTACACTTGAACCTGTCCCCGATCTGCTGTTCTCTTTACATTCATATAGCCAATAAATGGATATGCGGTGTGGAAATTTTGGTTTTCGCACCCTATTTTGTCCGATAGTTAATTATTGTTACACCATTTTTAGTCTCTCTAATCTATTATGTTTGTCTAAGTTTTTAGCTCTTCGAAGCATAGAGAATAACTGTATTTCAATGAGTCTGCCACGATATAGACATTTAAAACAATGCCCATTTTTTGTTGTTATTTAGTTTTGGCAAGACCATTTACCGCTACAAAAATAGGAAAATAAATAGAAAATATGGCATAATAAGGGTTATAATTAGAATAATGTTAGATATTTTCACATAATGAAAGTATAGATATTAAAAGCAAAACAAAACATTTTTGCGGTGCAAAGGCACATCTACAGCATTTTGGCACACCATTTGTATTGATACAAGCAGATAGAAATTAACAAATAAAAATATATAATATGCAAAAAGGAAAAATAGGTGTAACAACAGAGAATATATTCCCTGTTATTAAGAAATTCCTCTATTCAGACCACGACATCTTCCTTCGCGAGTTGGTATCTAACGCTGTAGACGCTACACAAAAGCTACGTACGCTTGCCGCAACAGGCGAGTTTAAAGGCGAAACCACCGATTTGAAGGTTCGTGTAAGCCTCGACGAGAAGGCAGGAACACTCACCGTGAGCGATAATGGTATAGGTATGACGGCAGAAGAGATAGACAAATACATTAACCAAATAGCTTTTTCGGGTGTTACAGACTTCTTAGATAAGTACAAAGATAAGGCTGAAGCCATTATAGGACACTTTGGTTTGGGTTTCTACTCTGCCTTTATGGTGTCTAAAAAGGTTGAAATAGTAACTAAAAGCTATCGCGACGGTGCACAAGCAGTACGTTGGAGCTGCGACGGAAGCCCTGAATTTTCGATAGAAGACACCGAAAAGGCAACCCATGGCACCGATGTTGTGCTCTATATAGACGACGATTGCAAGGAGTTTTTACAGAAACAGAAAATAGAAAGCCTACTAAACAAGTACTGTAAGTTTATGGCTGTGCCTGTAGTTTTTGGCAAAAAGACAGAATGGAAAGACGGTAAAAGCGTGGAAACAGACGAGGATAACGTTATAAACAACGTGGAACCGCTATGGACAAAAGCACCCGCTGAACTGAAAGACGATGACTATAAGCAGTTCTATCGTACACTCTTCCCAATGAACGACGAGCCTTTGTTCTGGATTCACCTAAATGTTGATTATCCATTCCACCTTACTGGTATTCTGTATTTCCCACGTGTGAAGAACAATATAGAGCTTCAGCGCAACAAAATACAGCTATATTGCAACCAAGTATTCGTTACAGACCAAGTAGAAGGTATTGTTCCAGAGTTTCTTACCCTACTTCATGGGGTGATAGACTCACCAGATATTCCACTGAATGTAAGCCGAAGCTATTTGCAAAGCGATGCTAACGTAAAGAAAATATCTACTTACATTACCAAGAAAGTGGCAGATAGGCTCAACGGAATATTCAAAGAAAACCGCAAAGAGTACGAAGAAAAGTGGCAAGACCTTAAGCTTTTCGTGAACTATGGTATGCTTTCGCAACCCGATTTCTACGATCGTGCAAAAGATTTCTCGCTCTTTACCGATGTAGATGGCAAGAACTTCACCTTCGAAGAGTATAAAACGCTTATTAAAGACAACCAAACCGATAAGGACGGAACGCTTGTTTATCTCTACGCAACCAACAAAGAGGAACAGTATTCGTACATTGAAACAGCACGCGCAAAGGGATATTCGGTGCTGTTAGCCGATGGACAGTTAGACGTTCCTATGCTTTCTATGTTGGAACAAAAGCTCGAAAAGTCGCGATTTGTACGGGTAGACTCTGACATTATAGACCATATTATTGCGAAAAACGATGAAACAAAGGGCGAAAAACTTGGCGAAAACGATGCCGATACACTAACACAGGCATTCCAATCGCAGATGCCTAAGGTGGAAAAAGCAGAGTTTATGGTGAACGTAGAGCCATTGGGCGAAACCGCTCAGCCAATTGTGGCAACACAAAACGAGTATATGCGCCGTATGAAAGAAATGAGTCAATACCAGCAGGGTATGGGTTTCTATGCACAAATGCCCGACACTTACACCATTGTACTGAACTCTGACCATGCCATTATTAAGCAAATTCTGAACGAAAGCAATGCTTCTACTGCCGAAAAACTGCAGCCTATACGTAGCGAAATTAAGGGTTTGCAGGCGCGCGAAGCTGTTTTACGACAGGAACAGGGTAAGAAAAAGCCAGAAGAAGTTACCCAAAACGAGAAGGACGAACTTAAGAATACAGAGGACGAACTTACAAAACAACGTAACGAAAAGAACTCTGTGATAGCCGATTATGCTAAAAACAACAATGCCATACATCAGCTAATAGACCTCGCTCTCTTGCAAAACGGATTGCTAAAGGGTGCTGCGCTCGACAAGTTTATTAAGCGTTCGGTAGACTTAATTAAGTAAACCGACAACGATAACGCATAGTTTTAAACCTCGTTATATGGGATTTTCCTTTATAGCGAGGTTTCTTTTATATTGCAATAAAACACCAATAGCGATAGAAAGAAGGGCAAAATAAAAGATATTGGCTATTTTTTCTAAGAATAAGAACCGTAATACAAGAATTATTTATATATTTGCATTATGAAAAAAGAGTTCGGAAAATGGCTGATGGATATAGCAAAGTACATGGTAACAGCTTTGCTATTATCGACAGCTTTTGGTAGTATGGATCGCCTATGGGTGCTTGTTTGCGTTGTATTGGGTGCAGCATTAACCTTATGTTGGGGGCTCTATTTAATAGAAAAGGATAGTAATAAAAAGAAAGGAGAATAGTATGGGAGCAATAGTAGCATCAATTTTTGTTTCGCTAGTAGCAACAATTGGAGGTCTTTACTTTATGTATCAAGACAAAAAAGACCGTAAGTCCTAACGGAAAAGGATAGTAATTAGAAGTTAGGAGAATAGTATGGGAGCAATAGTAGCATCGATTTTTGTTTCGCTGGTAGCAACAATTGGAGGTCTTTACTTTATGTATCAAGACAAAAAGAACCGTAAATCCTAACGGAAAAGGATAGTAATTAGAAGTTAGGAGAATAGTATGGGCGCAGTAATAGTATCGATTTTTGTTTCGTTAATAGCAACAATTGGAGGTCTTTACTTTATGTATCAAGACAGAAAGACCGTAAATCATAACGGAAAAGGATAGTAATTAGAAGTTTGGAGAATAGTATGGGAACATTAGCAGTAGCGATTTTGCTCTTTGTGGGTGCAGTAATTGGACGTCTTTACTTTATGTATCAAGACAAAAAGAACCGCTGAATCTATGCCAATTCGCTGCTATCTTTAAGGCAAATGGCATACAACAACTTACTGAAACCCTATCGGCAAGTTGCAACATACATAGATATAAAAAGGTGAAATTGTTGTTGATTTCACCTTTTTTTATTAAGTTTGCACTGTGTTCTTTGCACTTTTGTAAAGAAGACACACCCTTTGAGAAACAAAAAAGGAACGAGAATGAAGATGGATATAACCAAAATAAAGAACTTTTTTACCACAGAAATGTGGCAGAAAACAGAGTATATGTCTAAACGTAAAGGTATTGCTATTAGACTGTTGCAGAAGTTTTACCTTACAATAAAGTTCTTTATAGAGCGCGAACACATAACTTTCGCTGCTCAACTATCGTTCTCTACCATTATGGCAATAGTGCCAATTGCTGCCATGATATTTGCTATTGCCAACGGTTTTGGCTTCGGTAAGTTCATAGAATCGCAGTTTAGAGATATGCTTTCGGCACAACCCGAAGTGGCAAACTGGCTGCTAACACTCACACAATCGTATCTTACGCATGCCAAAACAGGCATTTTTATTGGCATCGGACTACTTATTATGCTCTACAGTGTGTTCTCTTTGATAAACACAGTAGAGCGTGTTTTCGACAGTATATGGCAGGTTAAGGGCACACGACCCATCAGTAGGGTTCTCATAGACTACACCGCTATGATGTTTCTGGTGCCAATCAGCATCATCATAATGTCTGGACTGAGCATATATCTCTACAGTTTCGTAGAAAATTTAAACGGTTTTTTATTTCTCGGAACCATTGCACGCTTCTCGCTACGCTATCTTCTGCCGTGGACAATACTAACTTTTATGTTTGTAGTGCTATATGTTTTTATGCCAAATGCAAAGGTTCAGCTTAGCAAAACAATAGGACCAGCTGTGCTAGCCAGCCTTTTAATGCTCGCCTTACAAGGGTTCTACATTCACGGACAAGTGTTTCTAACAAGCTATAATGCCGTGTATGGATCGTTTGCAGCACTTCCTTTGTTTATGTTATGGATGCTTATGTCGTGGTATATATGCCTCTTTTGTGCCGAACTCTGCTATATAAACCAGAATTTAGACTACTACCAATGCACTATAGAACCAAAAAAGGTTTGCTATAACCACTTTCTTGCAATGAGCGCCACCGTGTTAAGCTACATTTGCCAACGCTTTGCCAACGACGAAGAACCATACACGGCTTTAGAACTGGAGGAAAAAACGGGCATTCCTATACGTGTTACAATGGCTATATTGGACAGATTGAAAACCATTGAACTGATTACCGAAAACCATTTGCCTACAACTAACCGAGTTACATACACTCCTACGCACGACACTAACAACATTAGCGTGGGCGAACTGGTGGACCGTATGGGAACAGAACCTACACAAAACACCGAACTTAACCACCATTTGCCTGAATATGCATGGCAAAAAGATGCGTACAAAAAGGTGGAAACTATTCACAAAAACTATCTTAACGCTCTGAAAAACATAAATATTAAAGAACTTGTAAACACACAAACATAACACAACAACACGTCTGCAACGAATTATTCACCCACCAAATAGAGAGTGTTCGTTGCGCATTTCGTGGGTGTTCGTTGGGTGTTTCGTGGGTGTTCGTTACATTATCGCAATCCGTTAGCAGCATTACGGCAATCCGTTAGCAGCGTTATCGCAAACCGTCAGCAACCGTAGGGGACCGATTCATCGTGCCCGCATATACGTATTCGCAACGCATTCGCAATCCGTTTGAAATGCCTTCACGGAACGTTCGCAACGTGTTCATTCTCTGTATGTTACATATTCGCTATGCAAAAGTATGGTTTTTGCGCCACAAAAGTATGGTTTTTGGCGTGCAAAAACCCCCTTTTTACATTGCAAAAACCCCCTTTTTGAAATACCAAAATGGGGTTCTGAATTTAGAGCATATACGGTAATACTAAAACACAGAATGTTTTTTGCTGCCACACAAATGGGCGGTGGATATGTAAAAAAAATGATTCGATAATGGCTGAATGTATCTTTACAAATTAAAAAAGCGGACTTCGCAGCCCGCAGATATTATATAAATTAGGGTATTAGCTAGTAAGGTATATAAGATTGTTTCAGGATAACGAATGTAAATGTACACTATTTTCATTTAAAAACAAAATGTTTGTCGGCAAAAAACCACCTCTTTAACTAATTTTAAAATAGTGTGCGATAACAATCAGTATAGTCTACCCTTTTCAACAAATATACCATAAAATTAGAGTTACATAAGTTTTACATTTTAGCCACATATAAATGGCATTTAGAAAGCATAATAATGGAAACAGAAAACAAAAGTTATGGTAAAACAAAAACTAACAAAACAAAACGACACATTATATATATAGCAAAAATGTAAGCTATATACAACAAAAGTATAAGCCATATTCAGCACGAGAATACAACCCAAGATGGCGAAGAAAAAAGTGGATATGGTGAAGTTAAAAGCATAAAAAAGCAATGGAAAAGAACCAAAATGGCGAAGAAAAAAGTGGATAATAACAGAAAAGTTATCCTGAATCAATCGTCTTCTACCTAATCTATAACTTTAACTGAAGAAAACTTTAATAAACTTAAATATAAACATTTGAAGAGCATCACTGCCCCTGAGAAAAATCGTATACAGTGTTTTTAAAACACAATTTATAACAACTTACTTATTAGAAGTAACGTTTTTTCTACTTTTAAGATGGTAGCAAAGATAGTAATAAATACTTAAAACCACAAATAATTCACTGTTTTTATTCATTTATTTGCATTTAATTGATTTAAATCAAGTATTATATTGCAAAACAATACATATTTTTCCATAAAACTATACACCGAGAAAGCAAAAAGCCTTCTATAATTTCAACAAAACAAGTAGTTGGCTATCAAGATGCAGAAGAGATAAAAATGAGTTAATTCCTTTGCCATTTACATTTATTATAGTACTTTTGCAATGAAGTTTAAAAACGGTAACAATGATGTTTAAGAAGAGAAGGTGGCACTGTCTACCCGGGCAAGAGCCAACCGAAATGGATAAAAAAATAATGGAATTCGAGAAGAAAGGAAAGCTTGTACCTACTCGAAACCTTATAAAAACTCCCGAACAAATAGAAGGAATACGCCGTGCTGGCGTTGTAAACACAGGTTGCTTAGACGCTGTGGCAGACGCTATTCACGCCGGAATGAATACACAAGAGATAGACGATATATGTATGGCGTTTTGCAAAGAACACAATGCCACCCCTGCATGCCTTAACTACGAAGGCTATCCAAAGAGTGTTTGCACCAGCATAAACGAGGTGGTATGCCACGGAATACCAAAAAAAGAAGACGTTTTACAGGAAGGCGACATTATAAATGTGGATATGACGTGCATTGTTGATGGCTATTTTGCAGATGCAAGTCGTATGTTTATTATTGGAAAAACTACTCCAGAGAAAGAACAATTGGTGCGTGTTGCAAAAGAATGCTTAGACATTGGAGCTGCAGCAGCTAAGCCTTACTCGTTCGTTGGAGACATTGGACACGCCATAGAAAAGCACGCTGAGAAGTACGGATATGGGGTTGTGCGCGACCTTTGTGGGCATGGCGTGGGCTTAAAGTTCCACGAAGAGCCCGAAGTTCTACACTATGGACACAAAGGAACAGGTATGCTGCTGGTGCCAGGAATGGTTTTCACCATTGAACCAATGATAAATCAAGGCACATGGAAAGTGTTTATAGATGCCGACGACCCATACGGCTGGGAAGTAATAACGGGCGATGAACTACCATCGGCACAGTGGGAACACACCTTTGTTATGACCGATAACGGGGTGGAAATACTTACACACTAAACCAAAAACACAAAACAGCAACATAAAAAGGCTACACAGACGGTGCGCAAACAGCACAAGAAGAAAACAATAATGAAGAAAAACGAGGATATTTATATACTTGGCATAGAGAGTAGCTGCGACGATACCAGTGCAGCAGTACTGAGAAATGGTGTCATTCTTAGTAATGTTACAGCCTCACAAGACGTTCATAAGGCGTACGGAGGCGTTGTTCCAGAGCTGGCTTCACGGGCACACCAACAAAATATAGTGCCTGTTGTAGACCAAGCTCTTAAGCGTGCCGGCATAACAAAGGAACAATTGTCTGCCATTGCCTTTACACGCGGACCGGGCTTAATGGGAAGTTTGCTCGTGGGTGTTAGCTTTGCCAAAGGCTTTGCAAGGGCTTTGGGCATACCACTAATAGACGTAAACCACTTGCAAGGACACGTTTTGGCTCACTTTATTAAGGAAAACGACGACGATAATAGCCAACCTCCATTCCCATTTATATGCCTTTTGGTATCGGGAGGCAACTCGCAAATAGTTAAAGTTAATGCTTATAACGATATGGAAGTACTGGGACAGACCATAGACGATGCCGCTGGCGAAGCCATAGACAAGTGTTCTAAGGTGATGGGATTAGGATATCCCGGCGGACCAATCATAGATAAGCTCGCCAGAAACGGCAATCCTAAAGCATATAAGTTTGCCGAACCAAACGTTCCAGGCTACAATTACTCGTTCTCGGGACTAAAAACGTCGTTCCTTTACAACCTTCGCGAGTGGATAAAAGCCGATCCTGACTTCATAGAACACCACAAAAACGACCTCGCAGCCAGTTTAGAGTTTACCATTGTAGACATTTTAATGAAGAAATTGCGTAAAGCTGTTAAAGACACAGGCATTAAACACGTTGCCGTAGCAGGCGGAGTGTCTGCCAATAATGGGTTGCGCAACGCCTTTCACGACCACGCTGCACGCTTCGGATGGACTATATACATACCCAAATTTAGCTATACCACCGACAATGCGGCTATGATTGCCAGTGTGGGAACATTTAAATTTAAAGACGGAAAGTTTGCTTCTATAGACCTTCCTGCCTTTAGTAAAGTTACATTTGAATAGATATTAACGACTATGGAATTTGAAAGTAAGATATTATCGCGCCAAATTGGCGACCTTATTTATGCCTCTGGCTATTCGCTTGGTACGGCAGAAAGCTGCACAGGCGGACGCATTAGCGAAACCATTATTGCTATTCCAGGTGCCTCAAACTATTTTAAAGGAGGCATTGTGGCATATACCGACGAGGTGAAAATGCACCTATTGGGCGTTTCTGCCGACACTTTGCAAGAACATACTGCCGTTAGCGAAGAGGTAGCAAAGCAGATGGTGAGTGGCGCTATTGATGCTTTACAGGTAGATTTTGCTATCGCCGTAACTGGAGTTGCAGGACCTGGAGGTGGTACTGCCGATATTCCTGTGGGCACAATATGGATTGGATATGGATCGAAAGACGATATTCGGACTTCCAAAATTACCGAAAACTTCGGACGAGACATTAATCTTGCCATCGCAACCAATAGGGCTATACGCCTAATGCTCGACTTCTTAAAAGAGAAACTCAACGATAAAAAAACAGAAGAAGATAACAACGAACACGCTGTTCCTGATATGAAGGCGTAAAAAAACATTGCGGTTGCAACCATCGTAATATGCCATAAAAAAGCATTACAGATAGTTGCACACATCAAACAACAACAGATTGCTATGCTGTACACACAGTTCAAGCAATCTGTTTTTTAGTTTCTACCCACATATACCCTATTCACCGCAATCTAAAACAATATTTGGCAAAATTACAAAAACACACGTGTGCGAACACACTATATAATTGACGCACGTCAAGAAACCAGTTTTTATTTAAAAAAATACGCCAAAACATTTTTCAGTATCGCCAAACCTGCGTACCTTTGCATCGTCATTAAGACAAAAAGGTTATTAGATTGTTTAGGTTAATAGTAATAGATTTAGGTTTTTAGTTGTTTTATTTAAGGAGAACAAAAGAGATTGTTCAAAGTAATAGGATTAGTTTAAGGTAATAAAAAATTAGATTGAATAAAGGATAACATACGATGCGAGATTTTGAGGGGAACGCCGAGAGGCGCGAACCTACAAATCAAGCTGAGTTAAAAATGGGCATCTTGCCTGTTTAAACTAACGAAAGCGCGAGACTGTGATGGTCTGGCGCTTTTGCGTTATACCCCATTTTGCAAAGTGTTTGCTACAACTAAAAACCAAAATGCACACCAAACCATAATGCCACTGCACCTTGTTTCCACCAAATTCAGCATCAGAATGCGATGGCAGTACACCTTATATATAATACCACACTTCGTTGTTCCGTATTCTTTGTTTAGTATATTGCATTTCAAAAAGTGGTTTTTTGCAATGTAAAAAGGGGGTTTTTGCATGCCAAAAACCATACTTTTGCAACGCAAAAACCATACTTTTACATAGCGAATATGTAACATACAGATAACGAACACGTTGCGAACATTCCGTGAATGCATTCTGAACGGATTGTTAATAATGCAACGTCCGCCCACGAAATGCGTGGCGAACATTCCGCAAACACCCACGAAACATTCCGTCAGGCGTAGGGGACCGATTCATCGCGCCCGTATCCTAACATAAACAAATACACATATCCATTTCATCGCAAACGTGCATTCGTCCCCCATTTCGTGGGTATTTTCGTATATGCGGGCACGATAAATCGGCCCCCTACGGCTGCTGACGGATTGCCAAAACATTGCGAACGGATTGCCAAAACATTGCGAACGGATTGTTAATAATGCAACGTCCGCCCACGAAATGCATGGCGAACACTCCGAAAACACCCACGAAACACTCCGTCAGGCGTAGGGGACCGATTCATCGCGCCCGTATCCTGACATTATCAAATACATATATCCATTTCACCACACACGTGTTTTCACATTATTGAATATATACATTCATTTCATCGAATACGCATTTCCATTTGCCATTTCGTGGGTGTATACGTATATGCGGGCACGATAAATCGGTCCCCTACAGCTGCTTGTGGTTTGCCATTAGGCTGCAAACGGATTACGATAACAATGCAAACGGGCTGCGATAACGTTGCAGATGACTATAAAAAACAAAAAAGGCACGTGGCAAAAAACCACGTACCTCCCATAAATTTATTAACTTTAAAATTTTTAGAAATTACTCTTCAACTACTGAGAATTCTTCTTTTGAAACTCCGCATAGTGGGCATACCCAATCGTCTGGGATATCTTCGAAGGCTGTTCCTGGTGCTATGCCACCGTCTGGATCGCCTACTGCTGGGTCGTAAACATACCCACAGGTATCGCATTCATATTTTTTCATAACGTCTTTGTCTTTATATTCGTTGTTAAATAACGCTACAAAGTTAGTCGTTTTATGTAATTCTTACAAGTTATAACGGTTAAATTATGTTATTGTTTCTATGTTTTTTTAGAATTCCACCGATAGTTTTGCGTTTATTTGTCTGCCTGTTAGATAGTTAGGTACGGCATATTGCTGTCCCGAAATATCTGTAATCCAGTAGTAAGAGTTTACGTTGCTAATGCCAAAAAGGTTCAAGCAGTCTACGCCTACCCACACATTGCGGAATATAGAGTGGTGCGAGCCGTCGTTATTATCAAATATTCGGTAGCTCATACCTATGTCGGCGCGTTTGTAAGCAGGTGCTCTAAACGAGTTAGAACTTAGTTCTTGGTGTGGCGCAGAGAATGGAAGGCCGTCTGCATACGCCAGTTTCAGCGACATTCTCCACCGTGTTGAGCCAGGAAAATAGTCGGTAAAGAAGAGGTTAAGGGCAAAACGCTGGTCGGTTGGTAGGGGTACGTTCTTGCCATTTAGCTTCATTGCGGTGTTCATAACACTTAAAGTGAGCCACGAATCGGCGCCTGGTACAAACTCGCCGAATAGTTTTAGGTCGAGTCCGGTGGCGTGTCCGGAGGTTTGTTTGTCGCCAAAATAGGTTACTTTAACGTTGTCTACCGTGTAAGGAACCAGTCGTGATATGGCTTTATAGTATGCTTCGGCAGTGAATTTGAATGGTCTGTTCATCATTGTAAAGCGGTAGCTCATAGACGCTAATGCGTGTATAGACCGTTGCGAACGTGTTTTTTTGTTCAGCGAGGCATATATTACGCCATTCACGGTGGCAGTATCGCGCAGTTCTTTATAGAAAGGTGCCTGATAGTATAGTCCTGCTGCTACACGGAACGATAGGTTTCTGTTCCAGCCGGGTGTGATATTGAGCGATGCTCTTGGCGAAACAATGCTCTCTCCGTTAAAGTTCCAGTAGGCGTAACGCACACCATAGTTCAGCCTAAACAGTGTTGGTATAGAGTCGTTGGTTTTAAAATTCCATGTATCTTGCACGTATGTTTCAATGCGTTTTGCGTTTAACGTGTTGCGAGCGCGTAGCGAATAAATCATATCGAGTGTTTCTCCGTTGTGCGGAATGTTGTATCCGGCAGAGTCGCGATACTCATATTCGGCAGAATTTTCCTTTATTTTCTCCATCTTATAGGTGAAAGCGCCTTCTATTTTGTGGTTTCCTGCACGGTGCAACAGCATTAATTTAAGACTTTTAACGTCTGCTTTAAGATAGTCGCGTGAGTGTTGCATGTAGGTTCCCACCCCTAAGTTCTCCGAAGTTTCGGTTTGTGTGAGCCAATATTGCCCCTGAATGTCGTATCGTTGTTGTTCTTTGGTAGAGAAAGCCGATGCTATTAGCGACACGTCTGTGTGTTTCGATAGGTGTCGGGTAATGTTTAGCGAGCCGAAGAAGGTGCGGAAGAGGTCTTTTTCCTTACCATCGAAGTATACTTTAAACGACTTTACATTCTTTAGTGTACCAAATTTGGTTTCTCTGTCTTCGGGTTCGAAGTTGTAGTTGTTATCCGATATGTTTCCAATAAAGTCTATTTGCCACCGTTTAGATGGTTGCCACGACAGGTAAGTTTGGTAGTCTAAGAACGAAGGGTTATACTCTCCCTTTGTTTCTAACGTACCCAAGAGGTATCTATTTGTTTTATATCGAAGTCCGTTAGTCCATGTAAGCTTCTTCGATGATAGTCCAAAATATGCGCTTGCGCCCAACATCGATGCTGTAATAGAGCCTTCTGTGCGTTTAGGACGCTTATAAGTGATGTCTAAAGCCGAGCTCATTTTGTCGCCATACTTAGCTTCGAAGCCTCCCGTAGAGAAGCCAACACGGTCTACAAGGTCGGCATTTATAACAGAAAGACCCTCTTGTTGTCCGCTCCGAACCAGGAAGGGGCGATACACTTCCACATTATTTATATATACAGAGTTCTCATCGAACGTTCCACCTCGCACATTATACTGCGACGAAAGTTCGGAATGGGTAGACACTCCTGCCTGTGTTTGCAATATTTCTTCCACTGCATTGCCCGAAACAGACGGGTTTCGCTTAGTAGCTTCAACCTTTATTTCTTCGGTAGTTCCATGTTGTGGTGCGTGTGCTTCTACCACAACCTCTTCCAATTGGTTGTCGTTTGCAAGCTGAATTTGTAGAGTTTGCTTTCCTTGTGGCTTGTGCAACACCTTCACTTTGCTCTTATAGCCCAGCATAGAGAAGCGTATTTTAACCGAATCTTCACTCTGTAGCTGCATATTAAACTCGCCTTTAAGGTTGCTCATCGTAATTTTTCCTTGCGAAGCAACAATCACCGATGCCAACTCTATGGGGTTTCCATCTTGGTCGGAAACCTTTCCTTGCAGCGTAAACGACTGTCCCATAGCGTTTCCAGCATATAGCAGGCACACAAACAACAGCACAATGGATAGAAATTTTGCCTTATTCATACTATGAATAACGTCTGTTTCTAACATTTATTGTATTGCTACATCTACCCGAAACACAAAACAATACAACCACCTACTAATTAAGGCTTTGCAAAAACCCACTTCTTGCACGCCAAAAAGGGGGTTTTTGCAATGTAAAAAGGGGGTTTTTGCATTGCAAAAGTATGGTTTTTGCAATGCGAAAGTAGGTGTTCTGTGTATGTTGTTGTGTTATAGCGAGTTGCAAGTGTACGTGTAAGCACATTTTTTTGGTATTTGCATATACGTATACACCCACAAAATGGCATTGCGTTGATGCTATTTGGCAATATAATATTTACCTATTTTTGGGTATTGCCCACCTTTTTATATCTTACTAACTTTGCATTTGCAAAATAAAAATATTATAAAACAAATTCTAAATGATAGTTATTATGAGAAAAAACTACTTTTTGTTGTTCGTGTGCGGACTACTTTTTTCGTTCACCAATGCTATGGCTGCGGTGGGAAATGGTGTAATTAAATTTAAAACCAACACACCAATAGGACAGAAAATGACGATAGAAATGCTTATTTTCGACGGTTTAGACGAAGACGGAGACGCAAAAGATAAAGACCCTAACATAGGCGATAACTTCTCTATAGACGGTGCAAGCAACATAAGCGTGGCAGGAATGAAAGTGTTTTTCACGGTAGATGCACCCGAAATAACCATTCATGGCGATGCAGACTACCTCTCTATGCCAGCACAAGGTGTAACTTCTATAGACCTAAGTAAGGCTAACGAACTGCGCGAACTACGGGTAAACGAAAATCCAATTACCAGTATCGATCTTTCTAAAGCAACAAACTTAAGCGTGGTTTGGGCAAGCTATTGTAAAGAACTCACCACTGTTAATTTAGAAAACACCCAAAACCTTACAGCAATATCGTTGCAAGGAACACAAATTACGGCACTTAATTTGAGCAATAGTCCTAATATTAGAACTCTTAATGTAGGCGAAAACCAAAACCTAAGAACCATTGACGTAACAAAACTTCTATTTCTTGAGGAACTATGGGTGAATGGAAACGGCATTGAAAACTTAGATGTTTCTGAGAATCCGAACCTCGAAAGGTTAGAATGTAGCCAGAATAGTCTTACCAAATTAGACGTTTCACACAATCCAAGAATAGAGTTCTTGTCGTGCTGGGGCAACAAGTTGGCTGGCGAATCAATGGATAAACTTATAGCATCTCTGGCAAAAGAAACCGAAGGAAACGAGAGAGAGTTCTGCGTTTACAACAAACTTTACGACAAAGAACACAATTCTTTAACCGTAAAACAAGCCACTGCAGTGAAAGAACGTGGGTGGACACCAAAGCAAGCAACAGGTTCTATGGACCTATTTACGTGGAAAGAGTTTGACGGCGACGATGCTACTGGCATCAGCAACGCCACTATGAATAGCAAAGATAATGGTGCTTGGTACGACTTAAACGGCAGACGTATAGCTCAACCCGTACAAAAGGGCATCTATATACATGGAGGTAAGAAAATAGTAGTCAGGTAACAACACTTTCGTATACAGTAAAAAACCAGAGTTTCCGTGCGCTTTTTGCATGGAAACTTTGGTACTTTTAAATGCATAACAACCATTTGCGAAACACAATTCTGCTGTTGTAGAATTGCGAATGTGGTGCATTGGCATATAAAAAATGTACAGGCAACAAACCGTGCTCCCTACAATTAAACCCCACAAACATTGTAAATAGCAACAAAAAAATATTTAATATAAGGTGAAAAAACTCTTATTTACACTCCTTGTAAGCCTATTTTGTAGTCAGATACAAGCCCAAATGCGTTGCAAAGTGTTAGAAGCAGGCACACAGCAACCCATTATAGGCGCAACAGTTATGGCACTTAACACAAAAAAAATAGTAGCCGTAACCGACCAAAACGGTTGTTTCCTACTATCAACAGGCTTCAATCAGCAGGTAAAAATATCCTATATAGGCTACAAACCCCTACAAGTGGTGCCCAAACAAGGGGCAGTTTACCATCTAAATTTAGACGTAAACAGTTTGCAAGAAGTGGTTGTTACCGCACAAGAAGGGCGTGGCTTGTCGAGCGTTTCCACCATTAGCAAGCAAGCAATGGAGCATTTGCAGCCCTCAAGCTTTACCGATTTGCTGGAACTTTTACCAGGAGGACGAGCACACGACCCACATCTTAATGTGCCAAACACCATAAATCTGCGCGAAGTGCCCATAGCAAGCAACCAGTATAACACCTCTTCTCTGGGCACACGCTTTATTATTGACGGTGCACCAGTTAGCGTAAATGGAAACATGCAATACCTTTCGGGAGCAGTAGACCGCACATCTGGCAAACGAAACTACACAAATGCAGGAGTAGATATGCGTACTATTTCTACCGACGATATACAAGAAGTAACCATTGTGCGAGGCATTCCGTCGGTGCAATATGGCGATCTTACCAGCGGTTTAGTAAAGGTTAAGCGAACAAAAGGTGGCAATTTCCTCTCCGCAAGGTTCAAAGCCGATATGGATTCGAAGCTGTTTTATTTGGCAAAAGCCTTTGAGTGGCAATCTAAAAAACTATCGCTCAACCTCAGTGCCGACTATCTTGACAACAAAGCAGAGCCGCGAAACCTGCTCGAAACCTACCAACGCATCACCCTTTCGGCACGTCTTAACAAACAATGGAACACAGAAACAATGCGCTATAACGCCTCGTTGAATGTAGATTATGGTGGTTCGTTCGACAACGATAAGGTAGATCCAGAGTTCAACCATGGGGGAATAGACAAGTATAAGTCTACCTACAACCGCTATGCAACCAGTTTTGTGTTTGCCATAAATAGCAAAAACAATCAAACTTTCTTTACCAATGGCGAGCTGTCGGCATCGTTTTCGTACGAACGAAACCGCTTAGAACGCACCAAACTTGTACAGTTAGACGGCGACACACCCGCAGCAACAACCATGACAAACGGCGAAAGCGATGCCGTGTTAATATCTCCTTACAAATATACCGCCACACATACGGTAGACGGAAAACCCATTAGCGTGTATCTAAAGGCTAACGCCAACTTTACACTACCCATAAAAGGACTCTCTAACACTATGCTTGTGGGAACCGATTACCAGATGGATCGCAACCTTGGAGAGGGTCAAATGTTCGACCGTTTGCACCCCGTTTACACCGGAGCATCGTATCGTCCGCGCCGATATGCCGACATTCCAGCCTCGCAAACATTGGCTGCTTACATAGAAGAAACCCTTAGTAAAGGCATAGGAAACCACAAATTAGACATAGAAATGGGCGTGCGCGCCGAAACAATGCTGGGTATAAGTAAACGTTTTGCCATATATAATAAGGTGAATATAGACCCACGACTGAATGCAGGGTGGACTTTTCCATCGTTTAACCTGTGCCAACGCCCCATAACAGTGAGCCTTTCGAGCGGAATAGGCTGGCAAAGTATGTTTCCAACCATAGATTTACTCTATCCAGAACCCACCTATATGGACATAGTAGAGCTGAACTACTATCACGAAAACCCACAATACAGGCGTATGTACCTACAAACTTACGTGGTAGACCCTACTAACACGGCACTGAAAGCGGCACGAAACCTAAAGTGGGAAGCCAAAACAGATGTGGAGTGGGGTGGAAACAGGCTCACACTAACCTATTTTGTGGAAGACATGAAATCGGGTTTTCGCACTATGGAAGTATATGCCCCATACGCTTATAAGGGGTTTGATGCCTCCGGAATAGACCCCGATGCACTTACAAACCGTCCCGATATTAGCACATTGCCCTACCAAACAAAGCGCGTAATGCGGGCTTACGACCACGCTTCTAATGGTAGCCGAACCTATAAACAAGGTTTAGAGTGGGTGCTATCCACAGTTCGCTTTCCTGTTATCAATACTAGGCTCACCATAACAGGGGCTTGGTTTCGCACCGAATACCACAATTCGCAACCCATAATGTACAAACCTGCTAAGATGGTGGGTGGCGAACCACTCGAAATAGTGGGCATATACAAAGACGACGATGGCTTTATAAGAGAAATGGTAAATACCAATTTCACCTTCGATACCACCATTCCAAAACTCAAATTGGGCTTCTCGCTATCGGCACAATGTGTTTGGCTCACCGCAGAACAGTCTATGCGAAAAGAAAATATGCCGTTGAAATATATGGATACCAACGGAAACATACACCCATACACCGAAACCGACACACACGATACCTACTTACAATATCTCGTTAGAACCTATACCGATGGAATGTTTACCCGACAAACCGTTCCATTTAGTATGGATTTGAACCTGAAGGCTACCAAAAAACTCTTCAACAACAAGCTTATGGTGGCACTATTTGTAAACAAACTGTGGGACATACACCCCGATTACAAACGCAACAACTTTGTTATAAGGCGATATGTAACACCATATTTCGGACTGGAAATGAACGTAAAACTATAGAAAAATACGGAAATGCACACCGTGTGCCTATCCAAACACATAAAAACAAACACTACAATGAAATGCTTATTCTACATTATGGTTGTGCTTATGCTACCCTTACTGGCAATAAGGTGTACACAAAAAGACGACGACTATTATACGCAAGCAATGGTAACACTGCAAGTTCCCGACACTATAACACCCATAGAAATGCAAGGAACTGTGGTGCTTAAAAACCTATCGAATGGCAGAAGCTACACCGTTTCCACATTTCAAGAAAACACTGCCACCATTAACGTGTTGCGAGGAGCATATATGATGGACGCCGAAGGTACCATACGATACCGAATGGCAGACGGAACAGAAGGCGTAAAATACTATAGAGCATCGGAAAACTATATAGAAATTGTTGCTCACCCCACACAAATACGCACCAATATACTATTTATGTAAAAACAATAAACTATTGGTATGTATAAACTATATAATTCCTGCAAAAACAAAAACCCCCTTTTTGCAATGCAAAAACTACCTTTTTGCACGCCAAAAACCACCTTTTTGCAATGCAAAAACCATACTTTTGAAATTCAACCACCTACTTATGTAAATACGAAATGAGAAGATACCTATTTATAACCCTTTGTTGTTGTTTGCTGTTTTCGCCCATAAGAGCACACGAAAAAGACACTATAGCAATTGCCGAACACCAAAACCAGTGGACAAAAGTGTTAGACAACGCCCTGCACAACCCAGCTTTTATGCACAACGTGTACACCACATCGCTATCGGAAATGTATCTGAACCTGAACTATAAACATGCCAACATTCCACAACAACCACAATTGGGCAATGCACACACACTGGGCAATGCAACCGTAAGCTCTTATTTGCATCTCAATGCTACCACTACCGTATGGGGAGGAGCATCTTACAAAACAGGAAAAATACGCAATATACGTTTCAATTCCACCTCCGACTACGAACAACTATACCCATACGTAATGGCAGATACCATTGGAGGAGACCTGCAAAACGAGCAATATGCCTTTTACGGAGGCTATGCCGTGAAGCTGAAACAATGGACCTTTGGAGCAAAAATAAACTTTAGAGCCGAACACGAATACCGAACCATCGACCCCAGACCACGAGGAATAGCAACCGATTTGACCCTACGTGTGGGGCTGGCTCGTGCTTATGGAAACTACAATATAGGGGCAGGAGTGGGTATGCACACCTATAAACAAACCAACAATGTAGACTTTTACAACCCTTTGGGCGTAGTTCCAGAATACCACATGACGGGACTTGGAACCAACTATGTGCGCTTTGCAGGTGCAATACGCTCGTCGTACTATAAAGGAACAGGCACCATTGCCGACCTACAGCTAACTCCATTAAACACCAGTGGCGCATATTTGTCAGTCGAAGGAACATATATGCCTTACAACAACATACTTACCGAACTTAACGCACTACCCATTAGCAAACTCGAAGTTACCACTATGGCAGCACAAGCAGGCTGGAAACACGAAGGAAAATGGCGGTGGGCACTCTTCGCAGGATACTATATGGAACACCGGCGAGGTAAAGAACACATAGCAGGAAGCTCGTCGAGCACCGAATATAAGTCGCTTATAACACTCTCAATGTACCAAAACAACAAAGCCGACTACCATTTGGGCGGAGCATTAAGCACAGGCAACCAATCGAAAATAATGCTTAACGCACAGTTAGGGTGGCTAAACGACTATTCGGAATACATAGATTTGCGACGCGAAATGGCATTTGCAAAAACCTACGGACGGCTCGGTTGGCAGTGGTTATGGTGCAACAAAACACAACAAAAACACCAAAACACAGCACAATGGCAAATAGAATGGAACACAAATGCTGCCTATTTCCACAACAACTCTAAACGAATTGTTATGCCATACGCCATTATGGATAAGCAAATAACACAACTTGTAAACAACATATATGCCACCAAAACAGCGCATCTCTGGACTTTGGCAACACAATGCACCGTCTATCATCAGCCCAAACAGTGGAAAGGGGTAGGCGTTTTCCTAAAAACAGCCTTCGCTTATAGCCATTCTGCCTTGCTACATCAGGTAGAAACAAACGTTGCAATGGGGGTAACCTTCTAACAAAAAACCCATTATAACAACACAATATAACAATGAATATAAACAAAAACAGCCAAAAGCAAAACCCAATATTAGCACTATTTGCAATGCTCTGCATAGCTTTCGCATCGTGCACAAACTATAACGACAACGGCATAGAACCCCAAATAGCAAACCATAGCCTTGCGCTCACCATACCACTCAATATAAATGGCGCAACACTAACCCAAACAACAGCCGTGCTAACCAATGTAGAAACCGGCAAACAATATACCGCTACCAACTTTAAACCCGCTGGAAAGGAGTTCGAAACCACAGTTTCAGTACCCGAAGGCAACTATAACATAGCCGTAAAAGGCACTATAAACTATAAATTAAACAACCAAAACATAGCCGCAAAGGTAAAAGCCGAATGCCAAAACATAGCCATTAGCGCAGCCGAACCCCCAAAAACAACCCAAATAGCCCTAAATGTGTATTCTGCACAAGAGGGTTTTGTAATATCAGAAATATTCTTTACCGGCACAACAACCCCCGATGGGTTTATGTATACCGACGATCAGTACATCAAAATAGGCAATAATAGCGACACAACAATGTATGCTGACGGCATAGCTTTCATAGAATCGTTCTTCACAAGCGACGATAAACACGACTATCAACCCGATATTAGGAACGAAGCAATGACCATTTCTGCCATCTATGTCATACCCGGCACCGGACACGATGTACCAGTTCTGCCCGGAAAAGAACTACTTATAGCTCTCACCGCCATAGACCACCGCCCCATAAACCCTAACTCTTTCGACCTGAGAAAGGCAGATTTTGAAATCTACGACAAGTCTTCGCACCCCGAAGGAGACCAAGATAACCCCAAAGTTCCCAACCTTTTAAACTGGTATGCTAACTTTAATGGAACGTTTGTAATGCACACTCGTGGAGTAAAAAGCTACGCATTGGCTCGCCCAATGGTAGACCAAAGCACATATACAAAGCAATATAGATACAAATTTGGCTACATTTTTAAACAAGGCGACATAGTGGTGCCAATGAACGAAAACGAATATTTCATGCCAAATGCGTGGATAATAGATGCCGTAAACCTTGCCGTTCCCACCGTATACGAGTGGAATATAATATCGGCAAGGCTAGATAAGGGCTTCACTTACTGTGGAAATGTAGACTTTGATGAGGCTCGTTACAACAAAGCTGTGGTAAGAAAAAGAAACGAAAATGGGTGGATTGATACCAATAACTCTACCAACGACTTCACGCCAAACGCTGTTCCATCGTGCTCAAAGATGCCTTAAACAACATAAAAGCTGGCAAAACAAACCACAATAACAATATAAACAAAACATAAAAAGCAAAATATGCAAAACAAAATGAAACACTTTCTAACCATTGTAGCACTTTTCTTTGCATGCAATATATATGCACAACAAGGAAAAATAGATAACGATAACACCATACGAAAGGGCATTTTGCCGAACGGAATGACCTATTATATACGCCATAATGCACAAACTAAAGGCGTAGCAGACTTCTATATTGCACAGAAAGTTGGCTCTATTCTCGAGGAAAAACGCCAACGCGGACTGGCACACTTCCTAGAACACATGGCATTTAACGGCACAAAACACTTCCCGGGCAACACTTTGCAACCCGGAATAGTGGCTTGGTGCGAAAGCGTAGGCATTAAGTTTGGTGCCAATCTTAATGCTTATACCAGCGTAGACCAAACTGTTTACAACATATCGGCGGCACCTGTAACACGCGAAGGCGTAATTGATTCGTGCCTATTAATACTAAACGACTGGAGCCACGAACTACTTTTAACCGACAAAGAGATAGACAAAGAACGGGGAGTGATAGAAGAAGAATGGCGAACACGCCGCTCTGGTATGGCTATGCAACGACTTTCAGAACAAGCTATGCCCGTTATTTATGCCGGAACAAAGTATTCTGACTGTATGCCAATAGGCAATATAGACATTGTTAGAACATTTCCTTACAACGATTTACGCGACTATTACAGCAAATGGTACCGTCCAGACTTGCAAGCTATTATAGTTGTGGGAGACATAAACGAGGATAAAATAGAAGAAAAAATAAAAAAACTGTTTGCTAAAATACCACTTCCACAAAATCCCGCACACCGCATTTACTACCCAATAGGTAACAACGAGAAGATGATACTATACACGGCTACCGACAAAGAACAGCCTACCGTGAATTTTACACTATACATGAAACGCGATGTAACACCAAAACAAGAACGAAACACCATACAAAACTATGCCGACGACTACAAAACTAACATTCTGAGAATGGCTATTAACGACCGATTAGAAGAGTTGAGCAGAACAAAAAACGCACCTTTTATATCGGCATCGGTACGAAGTGGCAACTTCTTTCTGGCATCTACAAAAGATGCTTTCGAGCTTTCGGGCGTACTAAAAGAGGGAAAAGTCATCGAAGCAATACAACTTCTGGTGGGAGAAGTGGAACGTGCACGTGCCAACGGCATAACTATAGATGAACTGAAAAGGGGAAAAGCCGAAATGCTATCGTATGCAGAGAACGACTATAACGACCGTTCTAACAGGCGAAATGGCGAATTTGTGGAACAATGTGTGCAGAACTTCCTCGAAGAAACACCCATTATAGAACCTGAAAAAGAACTCGAAATAGTGCGAAAACTCGACAAAACGGTTACCATAGACGATGTAAACGCACTGGCAAAAACTATTATTACAAACCAAAATCAGGTGGTAACAATGTTCGGACCAGACAAAAATACCTTTAAAATGCCTACTAACAGTAGCATAGAAAATGCTATTTTAAAAGCTCAAAAACAACACTACACACCATATAAAACACAAAACACACTAACAGAAAGGCTTATAACAAAACTGCCAAAACCTGGTAGCATAATATCGGAACGTACCTACAAATATGGATATACCGAATTTACACTATCTAACGGACTGAAAGTTTATGTGCGACCAACCAACTTTGAACCCGACGAAGTGAACCTAAAGCTATTTAGTTTAGGGGGAAAAAACATATATCCAGATAGCGAAATGCCAAACTTAACCTATCTTATGGCTGGAGCTACCATAGGAGGGGTGGCACAATACAACGACCTTACCTTAGAAAAAATGCTGGCTGGGAAAACCGCTACCGTAACTCCTTTCATTGATAACGATACTCGAGGCATGGCAGGAACATCGAATGTGAAAGACACAAAAACGCTTCTCGAACTGGTATACCTATACTTTACACAGCCCAGAAAAGACCCACAAGCGTTTAAAAACCTAATGGAACAACAACAAGAGTTCCTTACTAACGCACACGTAAACCCAATGTTGGCATACAACGACACACTACACAAAGTGGCATACGCTACCAACAGAATGGCATCGATGGACAAAGAACAACTGAAAAGGGTGAACTACAACCGCATTATGCACATTTATAAAGAACTGTTTGCTAATGCTGCCAACTTCAAACTTATTCTTACGGGAAACATAAACATAAACAAACTGAGACCATTGCTATGTCAATACATTGCAACACTGCCATCTAACAACGCAAAAGAAACCATTGGTACGTATGAACCAAAGCTTGTTGATGGCAAAAAAACATACATTTTCCATAAAAAACAAACTACTCCTACTGCCATTACTACCATTGTGATAAAAGGAAAAATGGAATACAACAACCGAAACGAATTACTAATGGACGCCATAGGGCAACTGTTGCGCATTGTTTACACCGAAAAGGTGCGCGAAGATAAGGGAGGAACGTATAGCGTACAGGCATCGGGCAACTTGCAACACCACCCCGACGATGAGGCTTTGCTACGAATTGCATTCCAAACAGACCCACAAAAATATAACAGCTTAATACCTATTGTATACAAAGAATTGGAAAAAATGGCTACCGAAGGACCATCGCAGCAAGACCTCGATAAGGTAAAAGCATACGAACTAAAGGTGTATAACCAAGTGTTGCGTATGAATAACTATTGGGAATATGTACTCTACACCGACCTATACAATGGAATAGACGTAGATACAAACTTCCGTTACATTGTAGAAAATATGACTTGCGACGACATTCGTACCACTCTTCGCAACCTGATAGACCAGAACAATTGCATAGAAGTTACAATGACGCAACCCACAACCCCTGCAAAGTAAAACCGTTTTCCAGCATCTGCAAAAGCGTCTACCATTATAACGAAAAACAAAAACCCCCTTTTTGCACGATAAAAACTACCTTTTTGCAATGTAAAAAGGGGGTTTTTGCACGCTAAAAACCATACTTTTGTGGCGCAAAAACCATACTTTTGCACGGCGAATATGTAACATACAGAAAACGAACACATTGCAAACATTACGTGAATGTATTCTGAACGGATTGCGAATGCGTGGCGAACAAATTGCCATAACATTCTAAACAACCTGCAACAAACACAAAAAACACAAAAAACAACCTAAACATAACGCTCGCGCACGCCCACTACAACACCATATTTATATAAATTACATAATTTATCTACATATATTTGCATATCTAAAATAAATATAATAACTTTGCAAAGAATTAGCGCCTAATGCGCTTTTAACAAATTCTGTCCAAGCAATTGGAGAGAAATAGCCCAACAGAAAGTGTGTTCTGCCACAACACAAACTTTCTTCTACAACTCAATTCAGCTATAGATAGTAGGACTATTTAGTACCCCCTATTTAGCGAATAGGACAAAAAAAAGATGTGAAACCAAAAAAATTGTAAATTAAAACAGCGATGAAGAAGTATTTAAAACCATGTATCGAGGTTACAACAGTTAGCACAGAGTGCCAATTGTTAGCAAGTACTGGTGTATCAGTAAGTAACCAAAATTTCGAAATACAACCGCCTCAAACACTCGGTAGCCCGGCAAAAGAGTTTGCACCACGCGACTTTAAAGATGCGGAAATAATGGAATTGTAAAACAAAACTTATTCTTACAAACTTTATGAACATAAAAATTGTATTCAGCGCATTACTATGTGCTGCAGCGGGAGCATTGGCGTCGTGCTCCACTGAGACTGATACCAACACGCAAGACGCTACTAACCCTGATGTAACAGCAAAGCGTACGCTATCGGTAGATATTCCTTCTACTCGCTCTACGGTGAGTTTGATGGACGGAAACAAATGGGAAGACGGCGACAAATTTATTGCCTACAACCTAACTACCCCACAAGGGTACGACTATATTACGGCTGAAACTAAGGCAAACCAACAAAAATTGGAAGGAAATGTAGGCTGTAAACAGGGCGACAACATTGCCGTGTTCTACCCATTGCGATACAATTATGCCGGTAGAAATCCCGAAACGGTTGAGCTTAGTATGGATTACAACGAACTATCGAAGAATGGAAACACTGTAAAAGCACATCAAGATGGTACGTTTACTACCCTTAGCAACTTCGATTATAGCTGGGGAACCATAGAAAATGTTAAGATTTTAAACAGCAAAGCTACGGGAAACGTGCAAATGAAAAAGCTATATGCTGTGCTACATCTCGACTTTAAGAATGGCGATACACCCATAACAAACATAAAATCGCTTACCATTGACGGCATAACTCGCACGGCAACCTTCAATTTAAAAACAGGTTCTATAAGCGAACGCGATAACTCTGGCATCACCATTACACCAAAAACAGCTCGCAACGAGTTTGATGTTGCTGTGTTAGCAGATAACAACTTCAGTCCTATTTTCACCATCGTAACCACCGACAACAACACTTACACCTACATAGTGTCTAAGCCTTTAAAGATAGAAGCCGCTGGATACTACCCGTTTACGGTGAATGTTACAAAACCATACATAGAAATTAACAACGTGAAATGGGGAAAATACAACTTGCAATATACGCCCGGTGCAACATCGGCAGGGTGGAAAGACGGCTACCATTTGGCAAAAACACCATGGACTTACTTCTATATGCAACCATCTAGCTACCCTCTTTCAGAAGTAGTTTTGGTGGGAGAGCAACTGCCAAGCAACACTAACGATGTAAAATTCGACCACTATCGTTGGGGCGATATAGCACATGCACACGATTATAATAGTGCTCTGTCGAACACATATTGGACCGCAATGGGCAACCAAAAGGGTAAAATGTCTGCCGATAAACAGTTTGGCGACTTGGCAGCGTATGCTTCTGATGGCAAATGGGCTATGCCTTCACAGGACGATTTCAACAAATTGGCAGAAGCAACAGCACAGTTCATAGCCTATTACATAGACGATAGTGGCAACGTTATATATGGTTCGTTCTTCGACCCTACCATTTCAGGCGATAAAAAAGGTTGGATATTAGATGCTAATGGCGACAAGAAACGAAAAATAAACCAGTCTGCTGCACCTATGAATATGAACGGTTTGTTGCGAAAACTAACGAAAGCCGATTTCGAAAAGGGCATTTTCTTCCCTATGGCAGGTACGTGTCAGAGTGCTATGCACTTAGATAAACCAGGCAGTTGGGGTGCATATTGGCTATCAGATGCCAGTACAAGTAATCAAAATCAGGCTGCAGCGTTTACATTTCAGGTAACTACCATCAACGAAGTTATGCCCGGTTACACCAAGAGCGCCATAAATGCAAAACGTACAATGTACAGCATTCGCCCTGTTTACGTGGGCAATTAGTTTGCAGTTTGGTGGAATTTTACATAAGCACCTAACTTTCTTGGGGCACGCCACACGCCAAATTGTGGCACAGTTTCCCAAGTATCTTCTTATAAAATGCGTTGTGGAGAAGTGTAGAAATACGAAAGTGTTCTGCGCTTCTCCTATTTTTATGCCCCACAAACACCACATTATAACGCACATATATTGTACAATTGGCAGTCTGTTAGCACATTTTGGCAGACCGTTCGCAGCTGTAGGGGCCCGATTTATCGCGCCCGCATATATGAAAACACCCACGAAATGGGGGACGGAAATGCGTGTGTGGTGATGTGGAAATGTGTATTTAATAATGTGAATGCACGTAATTGATAATGTGGATATGCGTGTGCGGTGAAACGGAAACACGTATTTGATGACGTGAATATACGTATTTGATAATGTTAGGATACGGGCACGATGAATCGGCCCCTACGCCTGGCGGAATGTTCGCAACCAATTTCGTGGGTGTTCGCAACGTTATCGCAAACCGTTAGCAGCGAAATGGCAAACCGTTAGCAGCCGTAGGGGACCGATTTATCGTGCCCGCATATATGAAAACACCCACGAAATGACAAACGGATATGTGCGTGTGGTGAAATGAATACACATATTTAATAATGTGAATGCACGTGTTTGGGTATGGAAATATGCATTTTGGGTTACGCAAATACACGGTTTTGGTTACGCAAGGATACGGGTACGATGAATCGGTCCCCTACGCCTCACGGAATGTTCGCAACCAATTCACGGAATATTCGTAACACATTAACAACGTGTTTGTTATACTAACGAAAAACAAAAAGGGGGTTTTTGGCGTGTAAAAACCCACTTCTTGCAACGCAAAAACCCCCTTTTTGCACGCTAAAAACCATACTTTTGCAACGTAACAACTATACTTTTGCAACGCAATAGCCAATAGATGGCAATATAAGTTAAAGGAAGTTATAAAGCGAAATAATTTCCATTGGAAATTTGTAAGGTACAAATAAAATGCCTAACTTTGCATTAGTTTCCAATGGAAACATATAGAATGTATAATAAAACAGCGTCCACTACAACAGAAACGGCGCAAAAAGCCACAACAAAATAGCAGACGTTAGTGTATAGTGAAAAGGATAATAAAAGAGAGCAAAACGACAAATGTGGAACGAAATCGGTAAAAAAAACAATGAAAAAAAATATTTTCGTGCTCGCAGCAGCCGCAGTCTTCACGCTTGGAAGCTGCAATACAACAGCAAAAAACAAAGTAGACAACAACAAAACAAACACGGTTAAAACAAAGAAAGGAACAAATATGAAGGTAATAGAAATGAACGAAGCAATGTTCAGAGAGAAGATAATGGACTACAAAAACGCAGGCGACACATGGAAATTTAAAGGCGACAAACCTGCAATAGTAGACTTTTATGCCACTTGGTGCGGTCCGTGCAAAGCCACAGCACCCATTCTTGAAGAGATAGCACAGGAGTATGACGGCAAAATAGACGTATATAAGATAGACGTAGACAAGAGCGAAGAACTCTCAGCACTATTCAACATACGCTCAATACCATCGCTTTTGTTTATTCCAAAAACCGGAAAACCAACCATGTCGGTAGGTGCTCACCCCAAAAACGAACTGGAACAGATGATTAAAGAAACGCTTTTAAAATAAGCCAAACATAGCAAAAGCGTATGGATAACAACTGCATTCACAAAGTGCACAGCATCTTTCGGGCAGTAATAGAATTTGAACGAGCATTAGAAAACACATTCAACATAAACATAAACGAACTTATGTTGCTGTGCATGCTCGCTAATAAAGAGACCCTTCTCGCTGGCGAAATAGCCAGTGAGATGGGTCTTACACGTTCCAACGCATCGAAAGTGATAGCCGCTCTCGAACGAAAAGGATACCTGGAACGCCACACTTGCAAACACGATAGCCGGTGCCAACGATGCCGAATTACCGAAAGCGGACTACAACAAATGGAACACATAAACTGCAAAACGTTTCCTGCACCACCCAATCTTGCCGCTTTCCTAACACAAAAATAGCAACACAGCAGTGGCAAAACACTGTGGAGAAAACAGAACAATATACCCCCAAAAACACAAAACAAACGTTTATAAAATACAAAATATATAGTATTGAATATGGAAAAACTACACAATATTTCCAAAAAAGTAGTAATTTGTTCGCTTTTATATCCTTATTAGTAAGTAAAACAGAAAATTTTAACTGTTTTTTGTTTGGTATTTCCACAACAATTATATACCTTTGCAATGAGAATTTAAATGCAATAGTAAATTATGTACATAGATCCAGCCTATAAAAAGCTGCTCGATTGTGGTATACGCCCATCGCTTCAGCGCATAGAGATTATGCGTTATTTGATGGAACATCATACCCACCCAACAATCGACGATATATTTGTAGAACTCAAAAAACGCATCCCAACAGTGAGTCGCACCACCATCTACAATACATTAAGAATGTTTTCGGAGAAGGGCGGAGCACTTATGATAACCATAGACGAACACCATGTGTGCTACGATGGTACCACAACGCCGCACGCTCACTTCTCTTGTAAAGAGTGCGGACGTGTGTTTGATATGCCCGATACACAACCGCCAATGCCCCAAAGTAGTGCAATTGAAGGCTTTACAATAGACGATGCCCAGCTGTACTATAAGGGAATATGTGCCGACTGCCTACGAAAAAAGGCGAAAAAAATGTCGTAAAACAAGGCGGAAGTGCCTAAAATAAGAAATAATGATGTTTAAATTAAAGAATAGTAATGTTTAAATAGTAAGGCAACTAAGCCCTCGTGAGATGGTAAAGCTGCCACAAAAAGAAAATTTGGGATACCTTGATAGAAAGGTATAATGGTTTAGTGAAAAAGGCGAAAATAGCTTGCGAAAGAATAAAAACGCCTTGACGTTTTAGATTTATACTACCTTAAGCGTAAGGTTTCATTGGTTTAGCGAATGGCTAAAATACCTTGCGAGAGGTGCTTACGCCAGTTAGATGAAAATGAGAATAACAAAGATGAAGGATAGGAGTGCCTAAATGAGAATGGGACGAAACGTGTTCCATAACATTAAAGCGAGAGAACACACTAACAAAAGGCAGGCATTGGAGATCTCAAAAAGACGCTTCTATAATTAAACCAACCTTCAAACGACTAACTTCTACAAACATTTCGCCCCATTGCTTGCCTTTATATAAATATATAAACTGCGACAAAAAAGTGAAAAGTTATGTTAAACGAGCGTCGAAACTAAGTGTTTCTGCTCACAACATAGAGTTTTTTACTTTCTTGTCGCAGTTTGCTTGTTATGCCTTTCCATACTTTTCTCCGGCTTGTTGCCACACTGTTGCAATGCGTTTCTATACATATTCCCCATTTGTTGCCACACTGTTGCAATGCATTTCCATACATATTCCCTATTTGTTGCCACACTGTTGCAATGCGTTTCTGTACATATTCCCCATTTGTTGCCACACCGTTGCAATGCGTTTCTATACATATTCCCTATCTGTTGCCACACCGTTGCAATGCGTTTCTGTACATATTCCCTATTTGTTGCCACACCGTTGTAATGCGTTTCTATACATATTCCCCATTTGTTGCCACACTGTTGCAATGCGTTTCCATACATATTCCCCATTTGTTGCCACACTGTTGCAATGCGTTTCTGTACATATTCCCCATTTGTTGCCACACCGTTGCAATGCGTTTCTGTACATATTCCCTATTTGTTGCCACTACTTTGCAACACGTTGGTTGCCAAATGGTTATGCAAAAAGGCTAAAAGTGCAATGCGATGCCCACAGTTTGGTTTTACCAAAATATAGTAACCAACAAACAGAACACATACTCACGAAAACCGTTGCTACACCATGCAAATGCCATAAATATACGCCCAAAACACAAAAAAGAGGCAAGCAACTCCCGTTTTGGTAGTTGCCTGCCTCCCAATGTGTCGTTTTTTTCGTGTGTACATTCCCTTTCTGTCGCACAAAACCTACAAACTTGTCGAAGCGTTCTTCCTTTCTTGTCGGCTCTAACCTACTATTTTGTCGGTTATTATGTGCCAAAAGACCTTGTATTTCAGTTGTTTACACATTGCTATATAATCATTATAACTGATTAGAAAACGATATTCTAAGTTGTTTGATGAGTGTTTTTGCAATGTGTTTTCTATTGATTTTTGCGCAACACAGATAGCATTCGTCCGCTCTATGCGTATTTTTTGCTTATCTGCACGACCCCATTCCCAGCGTGGTTGCTATGGCTGTGAGCACTGAAAGAACTAACTGTACAATGAATTTCCATTTGTCTTTGTTCATAATTTTACGGTTTTAAACGGTTAATAAAAAGATTTTTGTGTGTTGTTGGAACTACCAAAGAAACCACGCAGCACTGTTTCCGCATTGTTTGCAACTGTTTTTAGCAAGCAGTGCACATTGGTTTCTCTGGTTTTTAGTGCCATTATTGGCAGACCCTAAGCCCCTTAAGGTTAGCAAAGTTTGGCAACATTGGCTACTTATGGGTGCGATTGTCCGCCAATGGGATTAGTTCCTCCTCCGGTGGTTTCGCCTTCTTTCTTTTTCGTTCGGCTACCTTTGTAGGCGGTAAGTTCCTCTACTTGCACACCAGTAACAAAGCTTTTAAAGCGCGAATTGTCCACTCCCACGCGTGTATACGGTTGAAACAGCACGCGAGTTTTCTTTATATTCTTTGCAGGAATAAAGTCTTTGCGTTCCTTTTCGCCCTTTGAACTGATGGAAAGCTTAAAAGTTCCGAAGTTGTCGAGCTTTATTCGCATTCCGTTTTGCAGGTTATGCGTCATCTCTACTACCAAAGCGCTGAGCACAGCAAGTATGTCCGACTCTGTAACGGTGCATCGTTCGCTAATGCGAGCTGCCAATTGGCGAGTGTCTAAGGTGCCCATATAGGCTACACGGGCATACCAATAATTGTTGTACTTGTGCTTTGCAGTGTGTAATTGGTACATTTTGTACTTTAATGCCATAATTTTTTAAGAATTAAAAGGTTAATAAAAATTTAAAAATAAAACTGATATTCATAGGCAGACTACCCACCTATGTTTTGCGTTATATATAATAAGGTGTATCGGCATAACATATTTAGCAAGCAAATTTGTTCCTAATTTGTCGCCGAAAGTCCTATTTTTGTCGTTTATATCCCACGTGAATCCATCGTTTTTGCTTAGCTCCGAGCGGTTCTAACAATAGTTGTTGCACCGCCGAATGCTGTTCCAGAATGTGGCCATAGCGCATTGCTGTTTCTGTGTTAGGCACAAAAATGTCGGCAGCTTCGCCCTTTAGGTGTTGCGAGTTCCACACTCCGCCCACTGCTTTGTTTAGTTTTTTGCACCTGTATCCACTTGTTATAATCACCCGCCCCACCCTTTGCCGTAGTGGTTCGAGCACTTCTGTGCACAGTGCTCTTAGGTTTTCAACCACCTCTTCGGTGCTAATGCCTTCGTCGGGATAGGCATCGGGTGTGTTGTTTATGCCCAACCTAATGGCAGTTCCCGATCTAAAGAACTCGCCAACTGTGAAGTGGGGCGATAAATAGTCGTCTAATGTTAATTTCATATTTTTGTCTCGTTATATGTTTTTATAGTTTTGTTTTTATGCTTTTACGTTTTTGGCTAACTATATATATAAATATGTTGTAGCGTTTTTGTAGCATTTGGTTGTTAGAAAACCGTTTGTTGTTTTACATTTGCAAAGGTACAACATAGCGAAAGGCATATCAAGTTTCTTATGGGTAGTATTGTGGGTAGTATTTAGGCAGTTTCCAGATAGTCCATAAACAGGGCATTGCAGGCACACAAAATAGTTTTAGCAACGCAGAAATAGCGTGTTTGTTGTGCCAAAATGTGTGCATTGCATTTGGCAAGTATGGTAGGTGCGCCACCATAAGAATATTGTTGCGTTTTAAAAGTATGGTTTTTGTAGTGCAAAAAGGGGGTTTTTAGCGTGCAAAAAGGGGGTTTTTATGTTGCAAAAACCCCCTTTTTGTTTTCTGAATACGTAACAGCCACAGAACAAACAAGTTACACCCAGTTTAGCACGACGCATTGCATATTCACAAAATGGGTGGCGAACAGGTGGCGATGACGTTGCGAATGGTTTTTCATTTCGCATTACACATATTATAATAATGTGTCGCACGAATTGCAATAATGCAGCGAACACACGGTGAATGGGTGGCGAACACACCACGAAACACCCACGAAACACACTGCGAAACGCCTTGTTTTGACCACATATACACAAAAAAAACTCCTAAAACCTTTGGGTAAAAAAGGTTTTAGGAGATATTTTGAAACTAAAACAGCCTACAGATTAAGGCTCTTTTTTATAGCTTCTATCTTTTCGTAGGCACGTGCACGACAATCTTTAAAGTCGGCTGCGGTTTGCATCTTGTCCTTTACTTCTATGTAGAACTTAATTTTAGGTTCTGTTCCCGATGGGCGAACGCTCACCTTTGTGCCGTCTGTGCAGAACCATTGTAGCACGTTGCTGCTTTCGGGCATTGTTATTTTTGTTTTCGTTCCTGTGGCATCGGTTGCTTCAAGAACCTCGTAGTCTTTCCACAAACACACGGTGCTGCCTCCCAAATTGGTAGGTGGTGTGGTGCGGAAGTTACGCATCATCTGCTGAATTTCGTCAGCTCCGCTCTTGCCCGGGCGTTCTACGTTCACCGTATGTTCCTCGCTGAAGCCATATTCAAGGTAAATATCCATTAGCAAATCGTAGAGAGTTTTGCCTTTATCCTTAGCATACGCGCATATTTCTGCCAACAACGAACATGCACTAACGGCATCTTTGTCGCGCACAAAGTCTTCTGCAAGGAATCCATAGCTCTCTTCTCCGCCACCAATATAGTTTTTTTGTCCTTCGGTAAGTGCTATTTCGTGTGCTATCCACTTAAATCCGGTGTAGCAATCGCGCATTTCTATGTGTTGTTTTTTGGCAATTTGTGCAATTACTTCGGTGGTTACAATGGTTTTAACAATATAGTCTTTAGGTGTCATTTTGCCTAAAGCCTGTCTGTTTGTTATGATATACCATAGGAAAATAAGGCAGGTTTGGTTTCCATTTATTAGAATCCATTCGCCGTTACTATCTTTACAAGCCATACCAACACGGTCGGCGTCGGGGTCGGAAGCCATCAAAATATCGGCATCTAATGCCTTTGCGTCTCTCAAGCCCAATGTTAATGCTTCGGCAATTTCGGGGTTTGGACGGTCTACTGTGGGGAAGTTTCCATCTTTTACCATTTGTTCTTTTACGCAATGCACGTTTGTGAATCCCCATTCTTGTAGCGAACGTGGTATAATAACTCGTCCGGCGCCGTGCAAAGGTGTGTAAACTATGCAGAGATTGTGCTGCCGTTTAATTACATCGGGGTCTATACACACTGTTTTTACCATGTTTAGGTATGCCTTATCTACGTCTTCTCCAATTATTTCAATAAGGTTTTTGTTGCCCTTAAACTGCACATCTTCTATCTTAACTTGGTTCACCTGGTTGATAATTCCCTTATCGTGAGGAGCCAAAACCTGTGCGCCATCGTCCCAATATGCTTTGTATCCGTTGTATTCGCGTGGGTTGTGGCTTGCCGTAATGTTCACTCCGCCCTGCGCTTTAAAGTGTCTTATGGCGAAAGAACACTCTGGTGTGGGTCGCAAATCGTCGAAAAGATAAACCTTTATGCCGTTTGCCGAGAAGATGTTGGCTACTGTTTCGGCAAACAAACGAGAGTTGTTGCGACAGTCGTGGCACACTACTACCGATATTTGTTGCATGTTTTTGAAGCACATTTTTAGGTAGTTGGCAAAGCCTTGTGTAGCCATTCCAACGGTGTAGATGTTCATTCGGTTTGTGCCTGCGCCCATAATGCCACGCAAACCGCCTGTTCCAAACTCAAGATCTTTATAAAACGACTCTATAAGAGCATCTTTGTTGTCGCTGTTTAGCATGTTTTCAACTGCCTTTCGTGTATCTTCGTCGAAAGCAGGAGCAAGCCATTGTTGTGCCTTTTGCTCGCATTGGGCAATAAGTTCTTTGTTCTGCATAGTTACCTGATAGTTTTATTGAGGGGTGTTTTTACGTCCCTCGGACGTTATTACTATATAGTTTTGTTGCCCCCACCCCATTTTACATTTGCACAGAGGGGTGTGCTGAAGGGCATTAAACAGTGCAAATATACAGAAATAAATAGAATATATACCTTAAATATAGGATTATTTTTGTATTTTTGTGTCCGATTTTCAAAATTAAAACTAACATACAACAGAATGGAAATATATTTTCAAGGTGTAATTTTGGCGGTTTGCACCTTTTTTATAATAGGATTGCTACACCCCGTAGTAGTGAAATGGGAATTTTATTTTGGCACAAAAGGCTGGTGGCTATGGCTTGTGGGCGGCATAGTTTGCTGCGTTTCGGCTCTGTTTGTGGCAGATATATTCTGGTCGGCACTACTTGGCGTAACGGGAGCATCGCTTCTTTGGGGCATAGGAGAACTGTTTGAACAAGTGAAAAGGGTAGAAAAAGGGTGGTTTCCAATGAACCCTAAACGCAAAAACGCCTACAAAAAATAGCAAATGAAAGCCACTTTAATATTGGTGGGACGTACTAACAACGAACTGTTTGCACACGCAATAGCCGACTATGTGGGACGAATTGGACACTACATTCCATTTAAAATAGTTACCATTCCCGAACTAAAAAACACTAAAAAACTGTCTGAAGCACAACAAAAAATACGCGAGGGCGAAACAATTCTACGCGAAATACAAACTGCCGACACGGTTGTGCTGCTAGATGAGCACGGAAAAGAGTTTCGGTCGATAGACTTTGCCGCATGGTTACAAAAGAAACAGAACACAGCAAAGCATCTTGTGTTTGTTATTGGTGGCGCATACGGCTTTTCGGAAGCTGTGTATAGCAGAGCAAACGAAAAGATTTCGCTTTCTAAAATGACATTCTCGCACCAGATGGTACGCCTTATTTTCGTTGAACAACTATACCGCGCATGCAGCATTATACGGGGCGAACCGTATCACCACGAATAGTTTGGCAATCCGTTAGCAACATTTTGGCAATCCGTTAGCAGCCGTAGGGGTCCCATTTATCGCGCCCGCATATACAAAAACACCCACGTAATGGCAAACGGAAATGTGCGTGTGGTGAAATAAATGCACAGATTCGGTAACAGAAAAATACAAATTCGATGCCAATTATACACAAATTTGACAACGAAAAAATGCATGTGCGATGAAACGAATACACGTATTTAATGACGTGAATATACATATTTGATAATGCAGGATACGGGCACGATGAATCGGTCCCCTACGCCTGGCAGAATGTTCGTTGGTGTTTTGCGGATTGTGCGACACATTATTATAATATATGTAACACATCATCGTAAACCGTCCACAACATTATCGTAACTCGCTCGCAACTCGTTTATTTCGTGATGGTTACGCATTCTGAAAACAAAAACCCCCTTTTTGCACTTCAAAAACCATACTTTTGTACACCAAAAACCCCCTTTTTGCACGCCAAAAAGGGGGTTTTTGCTCTGTAAAAAAGGCGGGGCTGCACAACAAAAATGAACAACCAGAAAAGCCACTACCCGTAGCAACTATGCCAAACACGCACACCCCACCCCACAACAACACTACACATAGCGCACACGCCTACGCTTAATGTCTAAACGCATAGGGTGCAATATGCCCTGCTCGCTATACAACAACATGTAACGCTCCACTATAGGACGCACACGAATGTTCTTTCTACGACGCAACTTGTCTAAAACACTCGAAGGATTATCGGGCGGAACAACATTCAACACAGCACAAATGCAACGCACAATAGTACAAAAACTCATTGGAATGCCATGCGAATCGAGCAGCAAACCCGTCTCCCAAACAAGATGAGACAGCTCCACTAAATCGGTTTTAGTACTCGTCCACCGTAAACCCTCCACATAATCGTGGTTCAATAACTCCGAAAAATCGGCAGCTACCATTGCTTTCATCTTCAATTCATCATCGCCAGACCAGCGATTGTTGCCCAAATGGGTCTTCGAAACTACTTTCATAATAATTAAAAAAAAGTTTAACGGCATAGGAAATGTTAATAAACACAAAACCTAAAATTGCCAAATAATAAAATTAAGGTTAATAAACCAGTCGTGCACAAACCACTATGGAGTAGCCAAAGGGCAGACACAACTAATTAATAATCACGCTTCTACAGATCGTTAGCCATATTTCGACCCGTTTCAGGTGCAAATATACAACCACCATTGTGCAGTATTTGTTCAACGTAAAAAATATTTTTTGTTAAACTTTCATAACCATTTCGGTTCGCGAAATAAACTCTTCTATATTTCCAAAAATACGATATAAAAAAGTAAGAAACTAATTTGCAGATTATAAAAAAAATAGTACCTTTGTGTAAAATAAGGGAAGCGGACAGAAAAAACGCACCCCACACACACCTAATTAGGTTATAAAAACAATTTATAAAAACCATTATTATGAAAGTTATAAACACAAACAAAGCACCAAAAGCCATTGGACCATACAGCCAAGCTATAGAAGCTAACGGACTGGTTATTACTTCTGGACAACTACCAATAGACCCTGCAACAGGCGAATTTGCACCCGGAGGCATCAAAGAACAAACCAGACAATCGCTAACAAACGCAAAAGCTATTCTGGAAGAAGCAGGAATAAGTATGGCAAACGTTATGAAAACCACCGTATTCCTATCGGATATGAACAACTTTGCTGCTATGAACGAAGTGTATGCAGAGTTTTTTAGCGAACCATTCCCCGCTCGCTCGGCAATAGCAGTAAAGACTTTGCCAAAGAACGCACTGGTTGAAGTGGAGTGTATTGCAGCAAAATAAGATACAAAACTAATTCATTTCATAATATTTTTGGTGGCCTAAACTCTTCTATACACATAGAAAGTTTAGGCTTTTTAATTGCAAACAAATTGCAACAACGCTGCTTATGAGGTGCGAAAACGTGGCAAACGGATTGCAACAATGTGGCGGACATTCGGCGAATACGTGGCGAACGAATTGCAACAATGCAACATTCAAAAAACAAAAACCATACTTTTGTAACTCAAAAACCCCCTTTTTGCACGTCAAAAACCATACTTTTGCACGACAAAAACCATACTTTTGTAATGCGAATATGTAACATACAGAAAACGAACACGTTGCGAACATTCCACAAATGCGTGGCGAACACCCCGAAATGGGTTGCGAATACCCCGCAATATACCCACGTACACCCACGAAATTGGTTGCGAACACTCCGCCAGGCGTAGGGGCCGATTCATCGCGCCCGTATCCTAACATAACCAAAAATGCATATTCCCATAACCAAATATGCATTTCCCTTCCCCATTTCGTGGGTGTTCACGTATATGCGGGCACGATAAATCGGACCCCTACAGCTGCAAACCGATTGCGGATGCGCTGCAAACGGATTGCCAAACATTGCTGACGGTCTGCCAAAACGCTGCAAAACACGCTGCATCATTCGGCACTCCGCACAACAATGCACCAACATACAAACATAAAAAAACGTATAAAATTTACAACAGAATATGAAAAAAACAACACTAATAGTAAACATTTGCATCACCATTTTCCTACTCTTATTTGCGCTAAAACCCCTTTTACAATCGAGCAACCTATATTGGTGCGCCATATACATACTGTTTGGCGTGGGGTTCATCGCCCAAACTTCAACCATAATAAAGGGAATTATGCCATTTATATCCGCATTAGGAATATTTATAAGTTTTAAATACGACCATTCTTTCTTAACTTTCTGGATATTTATGCTAATTCTAAATGCACTTCATATAGCTGTCCGACACTTTCTAAAACCCAAAAACCGTTCCTAACATTCCACAATATACCCACACCCACCCACGAAATGGGGTGCGAATACCCCGCCAGGCGTAGGGGACCGATTCATCGCGCCCGTATCCTGACATAACCAAATACACACATTCATTTCACCGCACACACATTTTCCCTCCCCATTTCGTGGGTGTTTACGTATATGCGGGCACGATAAATCGGACCCCTACAGCTGCTGACGGATTGCGATAATGCTGCTGACGGATTACGATAATATTGCTGACGGTCTGCAACAACGCTGCGAACAAATTGCAATATACCCACGTACACCCACAAAAACCATACTTTCGCACTACAAAAACCATACTTTTACACCACAAATACCATACTTTCGCACCACAAAAACCATACTTTCGCACCGCAAAAACCATACTTTCGCACTACAGATACCATACTTTTACACTACAAAAACCTATCGGCGACAAATTGGGAGGGTCGCAAAAACATTTTGTTAAAATCATCATTGTAGCTGAAACGAATATCTCCCATACTCAAAACAAAACTCTATCGTCTCTCTTAGAATATCATTTTCTTAATCATTATAATAGATTATATAGGGTACGGATAACTATCTGATATTCAATTTATAACGATTTCTACATACGACAAATATGGAACTTATCTGCGACAGATTAGTAATTTGAATGCGACAAATACGTAATTTGTCTACGACAAATAGGTAACTCGACACCATTTCGGCACGACAGAATGGGAGAATAGGGGCGACAGAATGGGAATTTTTCACTTTTTTGACGCCGAAAACATATCCCAAATGCGCCAAAAACACCACTTTCTGTTTCTAAATACTACTCCCCCACCCCACCAAAATTTGTTTTTTATGGTGCTGAATACCATTACTATTTTTACATTTACATACTTGTAAATGCTTGATAACGTGCTGAATACACATTCTTAAATATTGCTTGCGACACAATGGGAGCAATATTTATATCCCTAAAAAATACCTTTCAGCGACACTTTGGGAAACTATATGCACCCATTTCTCACATCGTTGTTGAATATTCGCGATATTCAGGCACAACAAAGCTGCCACCTTCGCTGAATATTCTCCATACTCAGACACAACAAATCGTCCCCCACGCCTGCCAACAAACTGTCTGTCAGCTACCAACAATCTATACTATCGCCATTAAAGCTCCACAATTCTGCAACGCACAAACCCCAGACGTATGGGCAGATTCATCGTGCTCGCCTCTCCTCCGTTAATGTTTCGTGGCTGAATATTCATCTCCTCTGCCTCCATTAATTTCACTTTCGTGGGCGTATATATATACGCAGGCACGGCAAATCTGCCCATACAGCTGCTAACAGCCTGCTATTCAGCTACCAACAAACAACCCTACTGCTGCTAACAACCTGATGCGCACCCCTCAAAACTCTATCCGTAGCCCCTGCAAACATATTGCTACATTCTCTGTTTGCGTGCATTCGGAAGTCTTCCTAACCAGGCAACACCACCCATTTTTTACACCCCTAACACACCATACACCGACTTTCGATTTGCGTTCGGTTTTCTCTCCCAATTTGTCGCACCACTTTTGCAAAAGCATACTTCCTTTTTTGTCGCACAATGGCTATACCTCTGTTTTTTAATACCCTACTATTTTGTCGCACTTTTCTATACCTTTCCTCCTCAATATTGCCTAAATTCTGCTACCCATACCACAAAACTGCTGCAAAATAGCCCATTTTTCGAACGACAAATTAGGAACAAATATTGTTCAAAATACCCCCCATAAACTATATGTAAACAGCTAATGTACAGCAAAATAAATATATACAACTACAGAAACACTTAAACAATTAACCAAACTTTTCACTTTTTTGTCGCCATTCGCCTTTAATTCATCTCTTATCTGCTATGTGTATCAGTGCTTTATACACCTTTTTACACCTTAAAAAACTATATTCCCATTTTGTCGTACATAGTTTTTACAGCATATTTCCTCCCTTTTTGTCGCCCAAAACTACCCCTTTTGTTTTGCAACAACAATTCTGTTGCTGCCCCATTCCCATTTTCCTACTTTTTTTCTACGCCTCCCCCACCCTTTTCGTTCCATTGTTTTTTGCGTTTGTTTCTATTTTTTTCCAAAATAGACTTGCGTTTTTTGCTTCAAAAAATCTTCCGTTTTTGTCGCCAAAACTTTTGGGTTTTCTAAACGCTATACCATTTACAGTGTTTCGGTTCTAACTAATTTAAAAATGTAAAACCCTATTTTTGTCCATCAAAAACCCCCTTTTTGCACGCCAAAAACCATACTTTTGCAATGCAAAAACCACCCTTTTGTTCTGTGAGAATGTAACATACAGATAACCAACACGTTGCAAACATTTTACGAATGTATATCAAACAGATTGCAAACACGTTGCGAACATTTGATGAATGTTCCCTTACCACCCACGAAATAGAGTGCGAACACCCCGCCAATTCCCCACGTCCACCACGAAATTGGTTGCAAAACACTCTGCAAAACACCAACGTACACCTACGAAATTGGTTGCGAACACTCCGTCAGGCGTAGGGGCGATTCATTGTGCCCGTATCCTAACATTGCCAATTGCACATATTCGCATTACCAAATACGTGTATATTCGTTATCAAATATGCATATCCACATTATCAATTACGTGTTTTCATCTCACCACGCCACATCTTTGCATTACCATACCAATATATTCGTTTTTTGTTGTCTATAATATTGAATATAAAACAACCCAATACAGCATATATATACACGTAAACTGCAAAACTGTTTCTTAGGCTATTTTCTCATAAAAATACAGAATCTTGCCTTACACTCCACCTTATATATATGTATGCACCCTAATTTCGTTCTCACGTCTGGTAGAAATTGCGTTCCAATTATCCTCCCTATTCCCAGCGTCGAACCCCGATTTATTTCACCTCTTTACCGTTTTCATACACAGAATGGAGGAAAAAAACACGTGCATACCGAATTTTCACTCCCCGAAACTGTACCAAACTATGCATGGACAGAATAATTTGCTCTCACGCCTCCCACTCCATTCGCACCCCATTTGTAGAAATCATATTGCATTCTCTTAGAATTTGCACCACTCATTCGTAGAAATCACGTTGCATTCTCTTAGAATTTTCATCACCCTCTCATAGAAATCACGTTGCATTCTCTTAGAATTTTCATCACCCTCTCATAGAAATCACATTGCATTCTCTTAGAATTTGCACCCTCTATTCGTAGAAATTGTGTTATGCACTCGTATAATTTGCATCATTCAATTGTATATTGTTGCCACTATTTTCGTGCAATTGCGTTGCCACCGAATATAATTTTATTACACATTCTCTCGCTTTTCATTCTCTGCTGAATATATTTTTCCGTTCAAATATCCATTTCCTAACCATACCAACTACCCTACCCCACTCATAAAAATACCTTCTAATGCATCTATTTTTCCCATTCCGTTCTGTGCGCAACCACTAAAAATAACCATATAAAAACCCTAAAAATATGAATAATAAGATATCTTTGTTTGTATAAAAATAAATCTAAACCAATATAAATATATAAAAACAAAGAAACAAAAAGATGGATTTAGGCAAGCGAATAAAAATATATTACAACGCTATATCTATTATGTTGGAAATATAAATATATAAAAACAAAGAAACAAAGATATTGTAATATAAAATAAGATTTCTATTTTTGTAGAGCAATTTATAAAAAATTAAAAACGTTTTGCCATTTAAATGTTTTGTAGTACATTTGTATTTATGTGAAGATTTTTAAGGTTATGTTTTTATATAAATATATCTTTGACTTTCTAAACATATACATTTGTGCTGCATTTATAGCGATAACGGTAGGCTGAAAGTTGTGTAAAACGTTGATATATACTATATAATTGAAATATATAAAAATATAAATGCGTTTCAACAACTATCTCTTCGCTTGACAGTACGGTGCTAACTGCGTTCTTTGAATAGTTGTTTTAATATATTATTGCGTGCTTGTGTAAATATATAAATATACCTTTAGTTCTTTATTTAGTTGCTTATAATTGAATTATAGGTATACCTTTTAATATATTTATATGGCATAATGTAAATACAAATATAGTGTAAAACATAATTACACAAATGTTTATGTACTTATAAAGGTAAAGATTTGATAATATTTAAAGGTACTAATGTAAATACAAATATAGTGTAAAACATAATTAAACAAATGTTTATGTACTTATAAAAGTAAAGAACTGATAATATTTAAAAGTACTAATGTAAAGAAGTAAAACTATAAATATATAAAAATATGAAGGTAAATGTGTTTGAAGTAACGTCTCGTCGCGTTGCAATATTGGGTTGGTCGGTGAGCTTATGTGTGGTTTTCATGTTGTTGCAACTATCTGAAAAGTATGGGCAGCATATTGATGAGCTTACGGCAGATGGGTTTAGCGTTGCCGATACGGCATCTAAGGTTACGCCATTGTTATGGCTTTGTGGGCTGTTGGTGCCTTTTTGTTCGCTGTTGGCGTGGGAACAGCTTCGCCATGCCCTGCTAAAAGCCAACCATTACTGGTTGCAGCTTATGCAGATAGTGGTGATGGTGCTTACCTTTTTGGGGGTTGTGGTGGCTGTTATTCCTTCGGATACGGCTCAAATGGTGCATGGCACGTCGCTGTTGGGTGGTTTTGCCAAATTTCAGTTGGCGTTTCCATTCTACAATAATATGGCTATTGGTATTGTTAATTTGTGTTTAGGTATTGGCATTGCCCGGTTGTTTGGCGGCAGGGTGCGCCTTTACGGCATTGGTTTGGCAGTTTTGCCAGTGCTATCTATGTTGGTTGGCGAGTTTTACACCTATTTATATACGAGCGTGGGTGGACTTACGTTGCAAGCGTTAGATACTTATCGCATTACAATGTTGGTTGTTCAGTTTGTGCTTCAGTTGGTTTTGTGGGTGTTAATGTATAGGGCTTTCGCTTCAACCGACGATTAGTTGGAGTGGGGGAGTGTGGCTTTTGTTGCTGCGCGCCCTACTATCTGTTGTGTAAAAGGTGTGCTTTTGTATGTGAGAAGTATATATACAAACATACAATAATACCTTTTAAGGTAAATAAAAAGATAGCTATAAGTGTATAAATGTAAATATATAAAATATTGAATAATACGACTTTATAGACTGTTTAAATACAAACAGATATGTAAAAGTAAATATATAAAAATGTAAACCGTTGGTATTCGCCTTGCTTTTATAGCATAACGGCAGCCCGAAAATAAATATATAAAAATGTAAACCGTTGGTATTCGCCTTGCTTTTATAGCGAAACGGCAGCTCGAAAGTAAATATATAAAAATGTAAACTGTTGGGTTTTGCCTTGCTTTTATGGCGAAATGGCAGCCCGAAAATAAATATATAAAAATGTAAACCATTGGATTTTGCCTTGCTTTTATAGCAGAACGGCAGCCCGAAAATAAATATATAAAAATGTAAACCGTTGGTATTTGCCTTGCTTTTATGGCATAATGGCAGCCAGAAAGTAAATATATAAAAATGTAAACGGTTGGATTTTGCCTTGCTTTTATAGCGAAACGGCAGCCCGAAAATAGATATATAAAAATATAAAATGTTGGTATTTGCCTTGCTTTTATGGCAGAACGGCAACCCGAAAGTAAATATATAAAAATGTAAAATGTTGGTATTTGCCTTGCTTTTATGGCGAAATGGCAGCCCGAAAATAGAAATATACAAATATGAAAAAGCTTATAATAGACCATTTCAGTCTGCGTTCTAACGAGCTAAAAGTGCTTAAGGTGTTAGAAATAGTGTATGTTTTTTGCACCGTTGCTCTTTTTCTGGTTATGGTAAACCAGTGTGGCGAGACGCTTACAGAGGGTAGCGTGTCGGTTTCTGATGTAGTTTCCATCACCGCCGAAGGGTTAATTTTGTTTTGCGAAGTGGCATTTTTAGCCATTTTGCAGCGTGGTTTAAATGGGGTAGGGCACCAAAAGTCGCTTGTTAGGTGTGCCAACGTGCTCACTACAGTTATGGGGTTAGGTGTTGTTTATGCCATTTTGGGCAAATTTTCGCTGCTTTATTATGGCACCGAAGACCTTCCCGATTTACTCGATTGGACGGCGTTTCTTTCCCATTTGTTCTACCTTGTGTTTGCGTTCGGTGTGTTTGCGTGGGTTTATTTCCACGCTTCCAGCAAGTTGTGCGCCTATCTTCGCTATGCGCTACTTGCGGCATTGTTAGCGTTTATTTTTATTGTTGCATCTACATGGCTGGTTTTGCTTAACTTTCCAAGTCTGTTTACAGCCATCACGCTCACAATTTCGATTGCGTTTCAAACCGGTTGTTTCTTGCTTTTAACCCGAATGCTAAAGTATAGAGGTAACAAAACGGACGCCGACAACAACCGTTTCGACACATCGTTCAACCATTAATGCGATATATATAAGGTGGAAAATTTATTTACGAACAAACATAATAATATAAAAATATAATAAGTTATGAAGAATATTAAAGTAGTATTTGCAAATCAGAAAGGTGGAGTAGGTAAGAGCACACTATGTATGCTGTTTGCCAATTATTTAAGTTGGAAAGGCAAACCCGTGTGTATTATCGACACCGACTTACAGAAAACCATTTTAATGCAGCGTCAGAAAGACGTCCAAATATACGACGAAGAAGAGCCATACAGTGTGCAAAGCTTCGACGTAAGTGCTCCCGAGCTGATGCAACAACTAATGGAATCGGCTTCAGAGGTAGAAGGTTACGTGCTATTCGACTCTCCTGGTAACGTAAGCGAGGACGGATTGGTGCCCCTTTTCACCAATGCCGACTACATTGTGTGCCCTTACGAATACGAAGACAAGACGTTAGACTCTACCGGAGTGTTCGTTCAGGTTATTAATGCCCTAAAAGATGTGAACCCAGAAATGCACGCTCAAATATTTTTTGTGCCAAACCGAATAGACCCCCGTATAGGAACATCGGACGAGCAACGTATGTGGAGCGACACCAACGACATATTTTCGCAGATTGGAAAGGTTACTCCTATGGTGAACAGTAGGGCTACACTGAAACGCATAAACACCTTCGAACTGCTTGCTACACAGCGAGAAGCAGTGAAGGGAGCATTCGAATATATGATAAAACGAATGAAGTAGACATGCAAAAACCCCCTTTTTGCAATGTAAAAAGTGGGTTTTTGCACGCCAAAAACCATACTTTTGCAACGCAAAAAGTAGGTTTTTAAAAACTAAAACATACAGCAAAAAAATAAAGCAACATACTATTATGGTAAAGAAAAAAACAAGAGTTATAATGCCAGGCGGTATTTCTGGATTAGTAAACAAGGTGCAAGGCATAGAGAAACCCACAGTTACACCCCCTGCCGAGCCCGAACCCGAAGAAGAAATAGCACCCGAACCCGAACCCATTCGCGAGCCTGTGCACCACGAACCCACCCTGCACACCAAGCCAGCGGCACCTGCCGACGAGAAAGACAGGTCGGCTCCGGCAGCTAAAAAGTTGCCAAAAGCAGAAGGAAAAGAGCTTGCGCGCGAATACACACTACAACAAGGCGATACCACAGACAGCTGGCAGATGTTTTTAGACTTGGCTAAAGAATACAAGTTGCGCGATTCTAAGTTGGCAACAGTGTATATAGACTCCGATTTAAAAAGTGTTCTCGACCGTCTGAAGTCAGCCAACAGCATAAAAATGCCATCAACAGCGCTGCTCAGTTCCATAGTAGCTCGTTTCGTGTTCGACCACGAAAAGAACATAAAAGAAGCCATCTACGGCGACAGTTTGTTGTAGTAGAGTAGGGGAGAAGTGGCGTGTTGCCACCCATTGGCAGCCGCAAAAGTCCTATTTATCGTGCCCGCATATCCGTATTCACCCACAAAAAGGGTGGCGGAAATGTGCGTGCGGTGGTGTGGATATGCGTGTGCGATAATGCAAATGCACGTATTCGGTGAAATGAATATACGTATTCAATAATGTGAAAACACATATTTGATTATGTGGAAATGTGTGTGCGATGAAACGGAAACACGTAATTGATGACGTGAAAACACGTAATTAATAATGTGGATATGCGTGTGCGGTAATGCAAATGCACGTATTCGGTGAAATGAATATACGTATTCAATAATGTGAATACACGTATTTGATAATGTGGATATGCGTGTGCGTTGAAACGGAAACACGTATTTGATGACGTGAATATACGTATTTGATAATGTGGATATGCGTGTGCGTTGAAACGGAAACACATATTTGATGACGTGAATATACGTATTTGATTATGTTAGGATACGGGCACGATGAATCGGTCCCCTACGCCTGGCGGAGTGTTCGCAACCAATTTCGTGGGTGAGCGTTGGTATTTCACGGAATGTTTGTTGGTATTTTGCGGAGTGTTTTGTGTGTATTTCGTTGGCGTTCGTGGGTTTTTCACGGTGTGTTCGTTGCATTATGGCAATCCGTCAGCAGCATTTTCGCAAACCGTTCGCAGCCGTAGGGGCCGATTTATCGCGCCCGCATATCCGTATACACCCACAAAATGACAAACGGAAATGTGCGTGTGGTGGTGTGAAAACACGTATTTGATGACGTGAATACACGTATTCAATAATGTGAATATACGTATTTGATTATGTTAGGATACGGGCGCGATGAATCGGTCCCCTACGCCTGACGGAATGTTCGCACCCCATTTCGTGGGTGTGCGTTGGTATTTCACGGAATGTTTGTTGGTATCTTGCGGAATGTTTTGTGTGTATTTCGTTGGTGTTCGCAACGTTATCGCAATCCGTCAGCAGCATTTTGGCAAACCGTTCGCAGCCGTAGGGGCCGATTTATCGCGCCCGCGTATATGAAAACACCCACGAAATGGCAAACGGAAATGTGCGTGTGGTGATGTGGAAATGTGTATTTAATAATGTAAAAACACGTATTCGGTAATGTGGATATGCGTGTGCGGTGAAACGGAAACACGTATTTGATGACGTGAATATACGTATTTGATTATGCAAGGATACGGGCACGATGAATCGGCCCCTACGCCTGGCGGAGTGTTCGTTGCGCATTTCACGGATTGTTCGTTGGACATTTCGTGTGTGTTCGTTGGGTTATCCCATAACTATCAGTCGCCCTTTCCCACCCAAGTACACAAGCCTACCGTATACCATTTCCTATTTTGCTGTCATTTCTATCACTCTTCTTCTGCTTTTAACCATCTGTGTATAAGCTAATTAAGCAAAGTGTTAAAAGTGACAGCAACTAAACATTAAACTTAATTAGGAGTTTTGATGCTTTTCGCTTGGTTACATTTGCACGCACAACGCACCCTATCCTTCCCCGTTTTCCCATGATCTAAAGACACATTTACAAAATAAATGTTGTATATTTGCAGTTGGTATGCCTACGACAGCTGGAACCGGGTACAGACGATGACCTATCCTGACGGTGAAGTGGTAACCTATCACCACAATGCTGCGACAGGTTGAGAGCCTGACGAGCAATAAACAGGGACGTCAGAGCGTTATTGTTGATAGGATAGGTTACGACAAGGAGGGTCACATGGTCTATACAAAACTCGGTAATGGCACGGAGACTACCAATACATATGACAAGCAGCGTGAACGTCTGCAGGCGATGAACCTTACAGCGGACGGTCAGACTGTGATGGAAAACAGGTATCGTTACGATGCTGTGGATAATATCCTCGGTATTACGAATGCTGCCAACCCAACATCGCTGACGAAACTCAACAAGGCGAAGCTGGGAGGAAGGAGCCACTATGGTGCTAATGGTACTGGTAGATTCGCAGATTGCATTCTATGGATTCAGGAATTTGATTTGGGGAATGTTGACAATACTGTCCAAAGAGACTATATGGGTGATAATTATGGTTCGTTTAACATCTTCGTCAGTGATAATCAGCTATATGTAGAACTTCGATTAGATGTGACCAACCGCTCTGAAGATGCACTGTCAGAAACAATCGCACACGAACTTGCTTTACATGGTTCTTATATTTCTAAATGTGTAGAAGCCTATAGAGAAAATAAAGACAATCCTATAAAAGCCAGTGAAATAATAAGCAGGATGATGTCCCAAGATCCTCATGGAAACAAAGACCATGCTGATTTGAAAGACAACAACCAATCAAACATTGGAGTTGTCAATTATCTAAACACTATGAAGGAGATGGGACTTAAACCCCAAAAACAAGTAAAAGAATAAAATGATAAATCTCAGTTCGCACATTTTACAGTCTACTATAGTTGGGAAGACCATAGGAATATGTCTTGTGTTTTGCTTTGCTTCATGTAGCCAGCAAAATGAAAATATATTTATGGGAAAAGTTAAAAATCAAATTAAAGTAGAATATTCCGGGAATTCAATTATAATAAGATCTTTAGATGAAAATGGGAAAGAAGAGAAAGCTGTCAACAGAACCAAATTGACAAGAAAAGCCAGTGCATACTATGATGAAGAACATCATATCATTTTGTCTCTCAAGGATACTACCTATATTTATAGAAGTTCTCCTTTTGATGAAGAAACGGTTTTTATCAAGAAGGAGACTGAGAACCTTTTTTCATCAATGAGAATGAAAAAAGTAAAAGAATCTCTCGAAAGATATGAGCTTATTGAGGCAATATACTATACATCAGATTTTCAAATCAAATCTTTTGTGGAATATCAAAATGTTGTATTTGAGTGTAAATGAAGAATGATAGATTCTCATGTATATACACAGAGGATAGACATGAAGAGCTACGGCACGATGGAAGGTGTGTACATCAATGGTGCACCACAAGGCATCACGTTGACAAATGTCGACTTCAGGCTGCACCAAGACAAAATGAGCAAGCTCTTTTGTGCTTGGCTTGCACTAAAGTTCCACAAGACGGATAACTTCACGCTCTACCCTGCTTCGATAATCTGCATCAACAAGAATCGCTTCACAAAACATTACTTCATTGGTGACAAACGAGTTGCTTCAAGAATAGGAACAGGACTGTTTAACAACGTTTATGGAAGAAACGGCTCATACGTAACGGCTGGTCAGCAGGACTATGCAGAACGTATGAATCAGATTCAGACACAGAAAGAGGCGTATTATAAGAAGGTGGGTGTAGCC